>MDTG01120568.1_pt1 | contig 27717 bp, 24 predicted proteins | sample 811421 | NCBI WGS metagenome assembly MDTG01 (sample SAMN05326645, study PRJNA326480) | marine metagenome | isolation source: seawater | place: Pacific Ocean: South East | collected 2011
CCTTCTAATTAATGCAGAAGCCATCTTAAGAACAGTTCCTGTTAACTTATTTAGACCTCTATTATGTCTTTTTCTTTTAGTGGATTGCTTCGTGAGGATATGGTTTCTATTAGCACTTTTACTTTTTAGAGATGAACCTGTTTTCTTAAAGCGTTTGGCAGCTCCTGAATGTGTTTTAAGTTTATATCCCATAATAATTATTTTAAATTAATTTTTCTTTTTTAAAGGAGATAAAACCATTAATAGCTGTCGCCCTTCTAAAGACGGCTCTTGGTCAACTTGAGATATATCATCGAGTTCATCTTTTAATCTATTTAATAAATTAAGTCCCATATCACTGTTTAAAATCTCTCTTCCTCTAAATCGGACGCTTATTTTAGTCTTATCTCCGTCAAGAATAAAGCTTTTAATCTTTTTTAATTTTATTATGTAATCGCCAGTATCAGTTGATGGCCTAAATTTAATTTCTTTGACCGTATTTTTTTTAATTTTTACCCTTGATGAAGAGGCGTTCTTCTTTTTGTTGAAAACGTGTTTACCATAGTCCAAAATTTTACATACAACTGGTTTAGAATTTTCAGAAGAAACTTGAACCAAATCAAGCGATAATGATTTTGCAGTTTTTATAGCATCATCTAAAGATACAATGCCTTTTTTTTCTCCATCTGAACCAATAAGCATTACCTCAGAGGCATTTATTTTTTCGTTTATGGGATTTATGTTTTTTTTATGAGTGACTATAAGTTGGCCTTCTTGTTAATATGTGAATTTCAAATTTTTAAATACCAAGATTATTAAAATATATATGATTTGCAATAAATATTATCATATTTTTTTTTCGAGATTTTATACTAATTTTAGCATTTATCAAATTTTTATAAACGCAGAATATGTATATTTGAAGATGCATGTAATTATGGTTGTTTTAGGATATTCGGCATTTCTGGTAGTCCTTTAAAAAATTTTAGGTGTAATCTTGTTTGAGGAAAGGCAACAATTAATGCAGTAGAAAGAATACACTTAAAGTACATTATTAATGATAGATTATCTACATACCAAATTTCTAGACTACTTTTATAAGGAATAATATTTTTTCTATAGAAATCAATAGGATCCTTTTTGTTTTCAAGAAACTTTTCCTCATCCCTAAAAATAATTGATCCTATTCCTGTTAATCCAGGGCGAATTTTATTAAGGGTATCTTGTGCAAATTTATCATAAAAACTATAGGTATTTGGAACCATAGGTCTGGGACCAACAACACTCATTTCACCAAATAAAATATTAAATAATTGGGGAAGCTCATTAATCTTCGACTTTCTTAAAAACTTTCCAAAAGGCAAAACCCTAGGATCATTTTTTAGTGTGATTTCTCCCGAACCAATATTTGGACTATTTTTTAGCATGGTTGCAAATTTGAGAACATTAAATTCAGCACCATGTATACCAACTCTTTTTTGTTTATAAAATATTTCGCCCTCACCAGTCATTTTAAGAATAAAAACAACAGGCACTAATATTGGTGAAAGAAAAATAATTGCAGTTAATGATAGTAATATGTCAAATATTCTTTGCATTATATTTTTCTTAAAATTTCTTCTGGGGATTCAAAACCTTTTCCACTAGGAATTTTATTAGAGCTAAAGAAGTCTATATACCATTCAACTGTATTTTTTACAGCTATTTGCCAATCTATTTCTGGATTATATTCAAAATCTTTTTTTGCTTTTGAGATGTCTGGACACCTTCTTGAAACAGAGCCTGGGTATGTTAATGCATTCTCATATTCTCCATCAAATCCCATCAAATTACCTATATACGTTGTTAAATCTGTCATTGTAATCTCTTGTTCTTTGCCAATATGATATATTTCTCCATTTGCTTTTTTGGATTCCATGGCAGATATAGTGCCTTTAACAGCGTCATCTATGTAGCAAAATGCTCTTGTTTGATCATGACCATATACTTTAAAACTACCGTCACGATGTTCCAAAAATCTTTGAACAATATGAGGAATCGCATGGCCAAATCCCATATTTGGACCAATTATATTTTGATATCTTACAATAGTACATTCATAGCCGTATGACTTGGCACAATGAAGAAATGCTGATTCTCCATGCATCTTTGTCATTGCATAAGTCCATCTAGGATGTTTGATATCTGAAATGCACAATGGAACTTTTTCATCAGTTGGTATATTCCAATTAAAAAGATCTGAGGTTCCAGCATAGTTTTCACTTGATGATGAAAAAACAATTTTTTTAACAGAATTTTGCTGAACCCATTCAAGGGTATTCATTGTAAGATTTGTATTAATCCTGATAACCTCATCGGGATTCTTTAGTGTTCTGTTAACTCCAACAACCGCAGCTAACATATAAATCTCATCGTAGTGATTATCAAGCTTTTTAAAAGAATTGATTGAAGTAAAGTCACCAACAATTATCTTTAAATTTTCTAAATCTTCAACATCTGAAAATTTTTGAACGTCAACTAAGTTTGTTATATCTGCAACTGTAACGAAACAATCTTTTCTTTCTAAAAGAAACTTTGTTACGTTCCTGCCAATAAAACCTGAGCCCCCTATTATCAATATATTCTTCATTTTAAATTTAATATCTTATAAATCGCCTCTACCCAATACAGAAATTTCATGTTTTTTAGATAAAGTTTCGATTTGTTCATGAGACAGAAGACCGATAGTATCATATATTTTTAACGAATCTAGCGACAATAATTTATTTATCGTGTCATTTTCTTTGTAGATGCTATGACCAGTAGAAATAATTATTAAATCAAATTCAGATTTTAGAGAATTATCAAGATCATTTTCTGGTGATATATTTTGTTCATGCCAATGAGAAATAAAAGGATCATGAAGTTCTATAGATGCGCCTGAGCTTTTAATTAATTTATATAAACCCTCAACTGGAGTAAATCTTGTATCTCCAACATCACCCCTGTAAGAGACACCTAAAAATAGAATACTTTTTGATTTTAAATCACCGAATATATCCATCAGCCTCTTGAAAGCATATCTTGGCATTTGATCGTTTATAGATACGCTTTTAATACTCATATCAAGATGATTTTTTGCTTCAAACATAGATGTTCTTGACCAACTGGCCAACAATGGATCTTTTGTCAAACAATAGCCTCCGACGCCAATCCCTGGATACATAAGATTAGAATGTGTATTCCTTACTCTAATGGCATTAACAATTGAGTAAAGATCTACGCCTGCTTCTTCTGCATATCTTGACCATTCAACTGCAAATGCAATATTTGTTGCCCTATAAGAGTTTTCTAAAACTTTAGCCATCTCTGTTGCGTTAGTATGCTTTAGTTTTGTTAACTCGCATTTATTCATATCGATAATAGTTTTTAAAAATTCTTCAACATCTTTAGCACTTTCTTCATTTATTCCAGAATAAACTCTTGGATATTCACGAATAGAGTCTATGTATTCTGGACCTGGCATTACTCTCTCATAAGAATGGCCAAGAGAATATAGCTCTGTTGATAAATCTCGTTTTTTTAACTCATGCTCTAGGATCGGTTGAACAATTTTTTTACACGTACCTGGTGGTACAGTTGTTTCAACTAAAACTAACACATCCTCTTTACAATTTTTACCAATAGATTTGATCGCATTTTTGAAAGAATTTAAATTGACATCGAAATCTTTCAATGAAAAATCGTCTGAAGATTTTTTTTCAACATCTAAATTAATATCAACTATTATTACATCAGCATACTTGTAAGCAATTGAATCATAAGTTGCATATAAATTACCTTTTTGTTTTGCTTTATCATAAAAAGAATTTATTTTTGGATCCTCAGCTATAAGGGGAAATATTCCGTCATTGATTGATTTAATTTTCCAATATGAATCTTCACTAGGAAGATCAATGCCTATCACAGCGTATTCCTCATCGAAGGCATTTGCGCAAACTAGTGACATCACAGCCCCAACAAAACCAAGCCCTTGAACAACAACAACTTTTTTATCTTTATTGATGGATAAAAAATTTTCAATTTCTTGTGAATCATCAAGATTTTTTGGAATATCAATGATTTCATTTGTGAGTAAATTTTTAGATTTTTTTGAATTATTCATAAGTTGTTATATATGTGTGATTTAGTATATTTTATCATTTACAACGCTTTCTAATACTTTATAAATATTGTTTTTAGACGAATTTGGGTAAGTAATAATGTCTAAAGATTTATAACATTTTTTTTCATAGGAAGTATCACTGAATAGTTTCTCAACTCTATTTGGAGTCAATTTCATGTCAATTCTTCCAAAACCACCAAGAAAATACAGAAATTTTGATATTAGCATTAATAAAGATTTTAGAAATGGTATGTTTACTATTTTAATTTTTTTTGAGCTCAAAATTAAAATCATATCTGTAACTGACAGAACAGGTTTTTCTATTGACAGATATTTTCCACTCTTTACTTCATTTAAAATAATCATCTCAATAAATCTACAAAGACTAGGCAAAAACGTGACACTTTTCTTAACATCAATAAAAGGAATAAAGGGCAAATATCTCGTTAAACTTTGCAACTTACCAATATTGGTATCTGATCGCTTATTCATTGAAAAAATTGCAGATGGATATAGAACTGATAAATCTATATTTTGTTTAAGGCACCAATCGGTAATTAACTTCTCTTGAAGATATTTAGTTGCTCGATACGAATCATCACAGCTTAACTCATTTGTAAATTTTATCCCCCTCCCATCGATAGAGGCAACAGAGCTCATATGAATGAATTTAATTATCTTAAATTTAGCTAAATTTTCTAGGAAAGTTTTTTGAGATCGCACATTTGTCTCAAAGTATTCTTGTGGAGTAGCGCCAAAATCAAATCTTGCTGCTGCCAAATTAATGACAATAATTTCTTTGTTTTTAAAATTATTTAGTTTATCTAAGAAGTTGTTGCTTGAAACGTCACAAACTATATCTGTGTTTTTGCCCAAATTTCTATCTATACCAATTACTTGATATGATTTTTTCAAAAGGGGTACTAATTCAGAAGCAACATACCCACTCGAGCCTGTAATAATAATTGCTATTTTAATTTCCTCTTATTAAAGTTTTTTAATAAAAAAATTATACACTGGTCTTAATTTTTTCTTTATCAAAATTAAAAGTAAATAAGATGTTGCATAAAAAAAAGATAAGAACTTACCTACTTCCGCATAATTTATTAAACAGGACCTAAAAAATCTTAATGAATCAATCTTATTGCTTGATAGTCCATAAGAATTTGATCTGTATTTTGCACAAGAAATTTGTAAACAATATGCTCTTTTGCAATCTGGCATTTTTAGGATGCTCAACCATAATGCAAAATCATTTCTTTTTTTGATTACGGGCTGTTTTATCTTTCCTAATATCTTAGAGTCATATACTGCTGTAAGACATGGTATAAAGTTACTGAATTTCATTCTACCTAGATCCACATATGATGGTGCAGAATATTCACCAATGAGATTTCCATCTTCATCAATAACTTCATGGTATGTATATGTGAAAGCATAGCCATAATTTTTCATAAAAGTAATTTGAAACATTAATTTATCTTCTTTCCATATATCATCTGAGTCTAAGAAAGCGATGTATCTTCCATTGCATACTTCAAGACAAGAATTTCTTGCTCCAGAAGCGCCTTTTTCAAATTTATTTGGGATAACTAATATTTGATCATGATTTAATTCATAACTTTTGGCTATACTAATACTTTCGTCGTTTGATCCATCATCGCAGATAATAAGCTCCCAGTTTTTATAAGATTGTTTTATAACTGAATCTATAGCTTCCTGAATAAAAAAAGACGAGTTAAAGTTCGGCATTATAATTGAAACTAACTCCATAAAAATTTACCTTAATGTCGTTTTTAGCAATTCTTGAATTTTGATATATAAATATAAATCGTATTTTATTTTCATATAAACTTGCCAAAATATTTTACATTATCCCCATGAACAACATCATAACCAACATATTCAATAGGAGAGTACACAAAAATATTTTTAATTTTATTTAACTCACAAATCAAAGTACTTGGCATGCCAATAGCAAAATTAAAGCTATAATTTTCTAAATCTTTTTCTATTACGTGAGGCTTCTTTCTAAAAATTAAAAAATAAAGTAAATTGAAGAAAAATTTAGATTCTGATGGGTGAAGTTTTACATATATATCTTTAGTTTTATATTTATTAATAGTTAAAAGTATATTAAATATTCCAAAAAATGGATCTCTACCAATTCCACAATCATACGCAGATGAAAAAATAAGAATTCTAGATTTTTGCATTTCTTCCATTTGCACTTTTGATAAATAATTATCTAATGTAAGGTCACAGCTTTCTCTCACTGAGAAATCAATACTTTTAAATGGATTCAATAAATTATTATTACTAAAATATTCTGAAGATGACATATTCATATTATCTGCATTTTCAGCTAGTGAGATAAATTTAGTTGCTGGTTGGTATGTGCATTGTATGCAATGGAATGATCCATGACTTATAATAAGAGATTCTTTTTTTGACTCGACAAAGTGCATAGAAAATATCTTTTGTGGAGCAACTACTGCACCGTAAGTATAATGACCGAGAAAAATATCATGATCTTTTGTTATCATCCCTCTGCACACACTATACAAGCCGTGGAACATAATTATTGAAACCATAAAGAATGGATTAAACTTTCCTTTAGAAAAAGATTGTGAAACATCTTTTATAAACTTAAATGACGGCAAGTTAATATTTCTTAAACCGATTAATATATGTTTTCTATCAAATAAATTTTGAATTTTTTTTCTATACTTAAAATAATGTTGAATAGTGCCAGGATAGTAAATACTATCCTCGTAATATTCATTTTTATTAGACCGAAAAGCCTCTCTTAAGAAAGTTTTTCCTTCAAAAGATAGTTTTGTATATGAGAACAAAGGTAATATAAAAAAGTAACTGACAATATTTAGAAATATCTTAAATGTTAAGAAAAAATAACTATCAAATTTCATAAAACCAGAATATAGAAAGCTTTTTAGAATATTTAGATCTTTATTAATTCGAAATGAACTAATAAATTTCTTTCTCAGACAATATTTATGTATTGTTAAAAAATACTTTTCTTGTTCAGTTGAACTATTGAATATTATTGAAAATTTTTCTTCGAACTGCTTTTCTAATATTGCGTTAAAAGAAGTGGTGTCATCTAAAAGCAATTGTTCTAACCACCTTTGTTATGAGCTTGTTTTTTTGATATCTCATATATTTTTCATATTTTAAAATTAAAAAACAAATATGTTCATATAAAAAACATACTATACCTTTTTAGGATTAAATTGTCCTATTTCAAGGCCATGATTTTTTTTAAGGTCTCTTATAAAATTTGTAGCTACAACCATGGATTCGTTTGTTCCTGTATCAAGCCAAAAATCAGAGATGCTATCAGATTCAATAAGCTTGCATCTATTTTCAGCAATATATGCATTTATTAAATCTGCTATTTCGAGCTCTCCTCTATCACTAAATTCAAGATTTTTTATTTTTTTAAAAGAATTTTTTGGGAAATTATAAAAACCAACGATTGCTTTATTTGATGGAGGATTATCAGGTTTTTCAATTATCTCAGTTAAAGATCCATCATCATCAAACTTTGCAACACCAAATGGCTTTGGATCAGAAACTGTAAAAGCACATATAGTTGCATAATCATTTTTTGAAAATGATTCTTTACATCTATTTATAAAATTTGATGCAATTATTACGTTATCGCCAAGTGATACCACAAAGCTATCACCCTTAATTTTTGATTCACATCTTAAAATAGCATCTGGAATTCCTAAGGGTCTATCTTGAACTACAAGATCTATTTGCATATCAAAGTCATATTGAGATATTAAGTTATTCCATTGATTTAGATGATTTTCATTTACAATTAAAAAAACTTTTTTAACTCCTAGTAAAGCTAAATTTTTTAGGGGATAAAATATCATCGGTACATTATCAATTGGTAGTAAATGCTTTGAAGTATAGAAAGTGAATGGCCTTAGTCTAGAGCCACTCCCACCAGCTAACAAAATTGCTTCTTTGTCACTCATTAAAAAAATGCTCCCATTTTAAAGGATGATCATCAAGAACATCTTGAATAATTCTTTTACCAAGTAATAGATTGTAATGCTTGGCTGGGATACCATCACCAGGACTCTTTATAGATATATTCTCAAATGTCATAACATCTCCTCTGTTTAAGTCTCCCTTTGCATAGATACTTCTTTTAAGATTAGCTTTTGCAGATAATTCTGCATCTGATGGTAAAAATCCTTGTCCATTTATTGCTTTATGTGCGCTATTACATAAATTAATCATTTTTTTCATTTCTTCTGGTTCTAGGCTAAAATTATGATCTGGACCGTCAAGACCTTTGTTAAGGGTTACATGTTTTTCAATAATTCTTGCGCCTGTTGTGATTGCCAAACTTGGGGTTTCAATTTCTATAGTATGGTCAGAATAACCAGGTATAACATTGAATGTATCCTGAATTAATTTGATTCTTTTAAGGTTTGAATGCTCAATGTCACAAGGGTAAGAAGATACGCAATGAAGAACCGCAATTTTTTCATTACCTTCTTTAAGTACAGTATTGACTGCTTCTTCTATTTCACCAATGGTTGCCATGCCTGTTGATAAAATAACTGGCTTGTTTGTTGCCGCCACTTTCTTTATGAGGGGAATGTTAATTAAGTCCATTGAAGAAACTTTATACCCTTTAACATCTAATTTTTCTAAAAGATTTACAGAATCTATATCGAATGGTGTTGAAAAGATATCAAATTGAATATCGTCTGCGTACGTAAATATTTCTTTTAGTTCGTCTGGGGTGAATATAAGTTTATCTAACAGATCAGATATAGATTCCTCTTGATCTAAGGTTTCTTCATAATATCTTGAGGTCCTGCTCTTTTTTGATAACCTACCAACTTCATAAGTCTGAATTTTTGCACAGCTAAAGCCAGCTTCTTTTGATTCCAAAATTAATTCTTTGCACATCTCAACACTGCCGTTATGACATAAACCTATTTCTGCAATTAAAAATGGTTCTTTGGATGCGTCAGCAGAGACAATATTTCTTCCAAAATCAAATTCTCTACTTGGTATAGTCATGGCCTGACTTTTTAATATATCACTTGTGATGTGCTTACCCAGTGTAATTAATTCATTAGCTAGATCAATAGACTTTGCAGTAATTACTTGTTGATCTGAGTATGCATATTCTGCCAATGATCCAGAATAATATAGATTTGGAAATGTCCCTAAAAATGTCATAGATTTTGATAAATCGTGCTCGTGTCCTACATAATAACCCGGATATACCGGACCAATATCAAAAGAATGACATGCCACGATTTCTTCTTTTTTTAATAAATCCATTGAGGATAAACTTTCAATTGATTCTTTTTCTAATTCCTCAACATTAATTACCTCTTTATCATCAACAGCTATTTCACAACACAAAATTTGCAATCCGTCTTTAATATTTTCTCTACTAAATCTAGTTTGAACACCAACTCTATGAAATGGGCAATCTTCTGAATCAAAGTACAACCAATCATAATCTTTTGGAAAGGGATCATCTCCATCAATAACAATATTAATTAAAATTATTTTCCTAAAATAAAGATTAGTTTTATCTCCAAGCAATTTAGTAATCTTATCTATTGGAATAGTTGAAATTACGCAAGAATCTTCAGTCGAATAGGTGTTATTTTTTTGATCAATTAGAATTTTTATATTCTTGTATTTATCGGTTTCAATTTTTTCAATTTTTGAATTAAAAACTACTTTGCCACCTAATTTAATGATCTCTTGATACATTGCTTCAGCAAGAATGCCGCATCCTCCTTCAATAATTCCTGCAAATCTTCCAGGACCTGAATGAAAAGGAATTCTTTTCTCTCTTATTTCAATTCTTCTTGGAGCAAATCGCGCCGAAAGATCTTTAGTATCTATTCCCCATAGCTTCTTTGGATAAGAAGTAAAGAAAGACTCCGCCAAAAAATCACCTGCAAGACTTCTAACATATTCATAATAGTTTTTAGATGAAGATAGTTTTTCACTGTCAATACTATTTAGATCATTTATCATTAATTCAAATTCTTTTTTTGAATATTGATCTTTTGCAGTTTCTAAATTGATTGGGTAGTCATATATCTTTTTATTTTTATAATTACCACTATAAAAATCTTTTGATACTAGTTTGTCTCCAACTAGATCTTTCCAATATTCAATTATTTCTGGGTGAGCTGAATGAAAAAGATGAGGACCATAATCAATTACATAATCGTCAAACTTTATAGATGCTGCAAGACCTCCAACTCTGTTTGTTGATTCTATTACAGTAACATTTGCTCCTTTTCTTAAGAGCTCTAAACCTGCTGTTAAACCTGAAACACCTGCGCCAATAATAAAATAATGCTTCACCATTTGGTTAGACCCCCATCAACAAATATATTTTCACCATTTATGTAATTAGATTTTTCAGACAATAAAAAAATAATTGCATCTGCAACTTCATCTGATTGAGCCATTCTATTCATGGGCACTCGGTCGCTATATTTTTTTTTAAAGATTTCACCTTGTTGAAATTCAATACCGCCTGGACTAACTGAATTAAAATTAGTATTAAAGCCTCTATAATATGAGGTCATATATTTTGTAAAATTAATAATCGCTGCTTTGGTCATTCCATATATTTCAGATGACATTCTTGGTGTATCATCATATATGCTTAAATCAGGTGCAACATCACCATATATTGAGCCAAGATTAACTACTTTTTTATTATATGTTTTATCCCCAAAAACTTTCATAAAACTTTTAGTCATAAAAATTGTTCCATGAATATTCACATCGATTACTTTTTGAACATCTTCATAAGTTCTATCTTCAAATGGTGTAAAAACTGCAATGCCAGCATTATTAACAAGGCCTACAACATTTTCATTTTTTATTTCATCAAAAAAATTTTCAATCTCAGAAACATTAGAAATATCAAGTTTAAATTTTGAATAATTTTTAAAATCATGATCATCATGATCAATATCTAAGCCATAAACTTCGAACCCATCATTCAAAAGTTTCTTTGTAAGACTTTTTCCAAGCTGACCGTTTGAACCGGTAACTATAATAATCTTATTCATTTTGACATTTCTATAAATTTTTGGACATCATTGTAAGTTTTTATAAGTTTTGTGAATGAATGATGATATGGCGATAATACAGCATTATTATCATGAAAGCACGTTATGAGATTTGATTTTAGTTTACTTTTTGCTTTAAGTTTAGCTCTTATGTGAGTTCCAGGATAAAAATTGAATTCACATTCTTGAAATGAATTAGAATTGAAATTTTTCTTAAATGAATTTAACAAATCTGAGAAATCAGAATCATTAAAATCTAATTTTACCTCTTTTTTTTCTTTGTTTATGAATGCCTTTACTGTTTTTTGATAATGAATACTTATCATATTTGTTTTAAAAATCTGAAGACCAAACCTGTTATAGATAGCTTCGTTTAATTTATTGAATGAAAGTCTTTTTAGAAGAGCTTTAAAAACTTCACTTGATCTTAATCCAAAATTTAATTGATCAATGGATTTTACAGTTTTTGTAGATGAGATTACTGGTCTAGAAAATAACAAATTATCATTAGATTCATGTAGAATTTTTTTACAGTGCCCTGATTTATTTAATTTGGTAGAAATTCTTGAATCAAACATAGGCTCATTCACTTGACCAAGATATCCATTTACGTGGTCATAAAAAGCAATATCATCATTATCAAGATTTAATAAAAATGCAGCTTCGATATCACCAATTGCAAGAATTACAAGATCATAGCTTTTAATTATATTATTCGAGTATTTTACTTTTATTTGTTCATCACATTGATCTAATTCTTCTACTAATGCATCAATTTTGTTGTATTCTCCTCGATATAATTTTTGAAAATTTTTAAGTTGGTTGGTTCCTCTAATTGGTTTTATCGGTACAAATAATTCATAGTTTTGTTTTAATGAGTTTGGGTAGAATTTGTTAAATACATTTTTAAAATTTTCAATACATATATGTTCTTTAGAAATAGGAATAACGCCATGCCAATATGAAGATAACCCTCCGTAGCTAATACAAGAGGCAGGTTGTCCATTTTCATATTTGTAATTAATCAGATTTTTTTGTTTTGATCCAATAAAATGATCTATTTTTATATCTTTATGTTTTTGCAAAGCAAGCATTGCTCCAATGGAAGAGATACCTGAACCAATTAAAGCTATTTTCATTTTTGAATATTTTTTATTTTTTCTACAGCAAGAACATTATAGCCATACCAATTTTGACCAAAAATTTTTAAGATTAAGTCCATTGGTCTCAATATAAAAGAAAAACTCCCTAAATATTTAATTAAAATTAAATAAATATTTTCTATTTTCTTATTAATTTCACTACCATATGAAGTCACTTCTGGGCTGCAAATTTCAGACTTATCATTATTAATCATTTCAGAGATTTGACCAATTTCTGTAATAGCGTATGTTCCGTTTGAGGGTTTATTGTTTAAAGTTTCAATTACTAGGCCTATTCTCACAATCTCAAAATTTCTTTCTCTTGCAAGTTTTTCACATTTTCTTTTTATATTGGGGTAATTAAAGCTATATTTTTGGTCAATTAGGGTTGTGATGCTGGAGATATAAACAACTTTTTTACAATTGAGTTTTTTTATTTTGTCTAAAAGATTTATGTTATCTTTTAAAACTTTTGAATATGAAAAAATGTATGCTGAATAGAAATCTCCATTTGAAGGAACATTTTTATGAGAAACAATTTCAACATCATTTAAATCAGATAAGCAATTAACTAATTTTGAATTAGCACCAATTATTAATCTTCTCATAAATTGCCTTTTATGAAATCTAATCTACTTTCAACCAACTCTTCTAAAGATTTTGGAACACAAAATACTAGTGGTATAAACTCAAAATTAAAATCAGCAACATCAGTTGACTTATATACTTCCATAGTTGATTTATTGGTAATAATTGCCTTTAATATTCCTCTAAAAGAGTTTTTCATGATACCTGTATAGTCTGAAAAATTATATTTAACTATATAAAAGCTATAATTCAAATTTAGAAAAATATTCTGAAATTCTTTTCTTGATTTCTTCGACAATGATTCAAAACATATTATCCCTTCAAAATTTGATACTTCAATTGCATCTCTTACTAATTCATTTTCTAAACCCTCTACATCAATTTTAAGGAGATCTAATTTACTTTTTTGTTGAAAAATTTCACTAATATGCTCACTATCTATTTGTTTTATTACTTGATGTTCCGTTGATTCTTTTGGCTTTTCAAAGCTTACTGAACTCAAGCCTGAGTTTCCTTTAACATCAATAAAATAGCAGTTTTTCACTTTTTGATTACAGGGAATGATTGCTGAATTATGTGTAAAAATATTTGCTCTACCAAATTCAACAAGTCCTTTTTCTAAAACAGTTGTGTTGGGATCATAACAATGAATTTCTTTAAAGGTATCTGACAATGAACTTGCAAATTGCATATAATTTGAACCAATATCAAACATGTAAGATAAATGTGGTTCTCTAAAAATACCTCTTATGAATGCAATATTTTCTGCCTCTCTTTCTACATCGATATGGGCATAAACAGCCTCAACATCGTCATACGGCAGGTTTCTTTTTTTACCAATTAATAAAGAAAAAATTTTAGTTAATAGTTTCGACCGCAAGCCCAGCCATGCAACCAACCTTAAAGTAAAATATTTACGCGAATTTTCAATTTTGATTGACTGGATTTTTTTCATAACTATCTTTCTTTAGATTTTTTATATTATTACTTATTAGGGCGTTATTTAGTATCAAGAATGCGTAAATAATATACATACTAAATCCGTTTGACAACCAATCTTGAAGCATTCCATATGCTAACAGTATTATGAGTAATGGAATTTCATTTGTAAGCTTCCATAATGATAACAAATTGACAATTGGAATAATAATTCCAAATGGCAGACCAAAATATATAATTTTATATAGTATTATATTGTCGGTAGAAACATCACCATTTGATGTAGATGATGCTATTGAAATGATATCTTCTCTCTGCATGCCAAAAATCCAATCTATCCCAGACATTTGATCAAAGATAGCTTTAAAATTTTCTATTCTTATTAATATTGATCCATCAAATAATATTGCATTAAAACCTCCTTGAGAAACCAACTCAATGAAACTAAATATCTTAGCCGATGAAGGACCTAGATCACCAAGAAATATAAAAATATCAAAGAATAAAAAAATAGCTATGAATAAAATTACAATCATAGTAATTCCTAAAACAGGGCGCTTTAAAAGAAAGTACAATGGAACTAAAGCAAGTATTGTCCTTGATCCACCCAAGAAAATTGCTGGTAAGATAAATAAAGATGAGAAATATAATGGTAACTTACTGTGTCTGGTAAAATAATATATTGACATAATGATAAAACAAGCAGCATCTACAGAATGTCTAAAAAATCCTGAATCAGCATCAAGATAAGATCCTACTGGTAACCGCAAATCCAATGGAATGGATAGAAGCATGAATAATATTAATATGCTCACAAAGTAGGATTCCTCATATATATTTATTTTTTTATGCTTCTCAATTTGAGATAATCTTATAAAAAGCAAAGGCAGTAACATGGCTTTTATTATTTGACTTAAAGCAGATATAGATACGTCTCCGATTATGTAATAAAAACAAATAATACTTATTACAGATATCCAAACTTTTATTTTTTTAATTTGGATTAATTCATAGATAAAAAAAATTAGAACAAATATTTCTGCGATTTGAAGGCCGCCAAAAGAGACTGCAGCTACTGGTATAAATATAAACGGTAAAAATTTCAATTCAACAATTATCCTTGTTTAAAATAAAAAGAAAAATACTTAAATAGTATTGTCATAACATAATAAAGTATTAGGCCAATTGGAATGTACAAAGCATTAATATTAGACATATAAAATATTATCATAGACATAAGTCCAAAAATTCCTGCCAAAGTGTTCTTTATATCAATTTTTTTTGAATGTATAAAATATGTCATAAATGTATCGATTGGTATTAATAATATTAAAAAGATATTAAAAATAGTCCAAGATATATTATTTAAGATAATGTTTTGCCAATCTAATGAAATTAGTGATAAAACGAATACAATTAATAAAAAAGAGATAGAAAGAAATATTTGAAATCCTAATATAGATAAACCATAAATTTTTATTGCATCTTTGAGATGAACATTCTTGTTTTTAAGTCTATCAATTAATTTACTGTACATAGGTCCCCAGTAAAAAATATCCATCAAAACAATTACTGATAATGCTATAGATTGAATTGCATAGTGAGGTGCAAGATATTCATAACTGTAATTATTTGCAATTAAAGTTCTTTCAATTAAAGCTAAGCTAAAAACAACTCCGCCCTGGATAAAAAACTTATTTAATGTTAAAAAAGATGCTTTTATATACCTTAAGTCAGTTGATTTAAGCCAAACTTTTCGTGCTGAAAATATACAAATTGCTTTATAGAAAAATATTGAAAATGACGTCATCAAGATACAAACAGTTGCGAATGTTGTTACAAAAAATGCAAAATTCATACTATTTGTTAAAACAATAAATATGATTGAAATAAAAAGACAAATACTTTTTAAAGCACTTAATATAGAAAACATTTTTATATTACCCATAGCTTGAGATCTTCTTATCATTTCATTTTGTAAAGCTCCGCAAATAGAAATCATCATTATGTATATGTATAAATTAGAGATATGCATCTGAAATGAGTAAATGAATCCAACTACAAATGAAATAATTAGGCCAATCAAAAGCAGCGGCATATGCTGATTATTAATAAATTCAGGTGAGTAATTTCTATGTATCAACCTTCTATTAAAATATGAATGCACCTCAAGTGAGCAAACAAAACTTATAAAGCGCTCTGCTGCAAGCAAAAGTGAAAACAATGCAATATCTTCAACTGAAAAAATTATCGGAATAGATAAAATCGAAAGATACTTGGTTCCTACAGCAATCAATCTTATTAATGAATAACGATTAATCATTTATGATTATAATTTTGATAAAATTATTGAAAGTAATTTTATATTCATAACACTTAATTTTATTATATATGCCATCATACCTATATGATTCGGCTTTGCTCATGCTGGAATAATTTTCAATTCTGATTGATTTTTTGCCCAAATCTAAATTGTCAAAATCTGAAAAAAATGAAAAGATATTATCATCTAATTTAGAACTAATTATTATTCCAGATTGAAAAAAAGTAATTCCAATTTTGCTTTTTCTATCTAAGAAATCTTTTTTTGAAATATTGTCAATACTTGGTTTGAAAATTTTAGATATTCTAAAAGAGCCATTAGAGATAACATCTCTTTTGAATTTATTTGTGACAGTAGGATAATTGTAATAACTCTTACAATTATCTCTTAACTCATCGTTCTTGTAGTGAGGTGTTCCAAATCCCGTTACTAAAAACTTTCTAGATTTTTTATCAAAGATTGATACGGACATAGATGCATCATGAGCATGAGCAAGGAAACCTCTTTTTCCAACCGAATTCAGAACTATTGAGGCTATATTATTATTAAAAGTTTTATAAGCATAATAATTATTAACAAAATCAGAATCATGATAATTAAATTTTGAATCATATATTGATGAAAAGGATAAATAACTATCGTTGATTTGTGTGAGTGGATATTTTTTGAATCTAAGACTTAATTTCTTTAATTTATTGTAAAACTCTCTTATAGTTTTTGATCTAGTTTTTGTTGAGATCATATCAAGCATTAAATTTAATCTTATATATAGACCCTCAGAATAAGTAGGATTCTTTTCTTCATAGTATCCGTTCTTTGTTGAAAGGTTTATTTGTTTAATTAATAGACCTAGGTAAATTTTTAAAAATTTATCTGTGTGTAAAATACTGCTAATCAGTGAAAGGCTAATTAAATTATCTAAAAAATGATTACCTCCTGTTCCAAGCTCTATTTTTTTATGAATTATTGAGAAACATTCTTTTATGCAAGAGATTGCAAATTCTTCTTCAATTAGATTATTTTTAAATGCGAACATTAGAGGATAAATCCTTAATGATGCAGAAGATGGCTCTTGGCTAAATTTACTTTTTAGAGATTTTTTTGTTAAGGAAATTAAAAAATCATCATCTTCTATTTTTTTTACTGAAGCAAATAACCACTCTAAGTAGGAAAAAACAAGCTCCCGTGTATAGTCATCTTTATTTTTTTTTGTACTATGCAATATGTTCTCATGGGCAATATTGTTTAAAAACCAAGTTCCGTATTCATTAACATAATTTTGATGATGATATTTTTTTAATCTTGAAAAATCTAGTTTTTTTATATTCGCATTGAGATAAATATCCTGCTTATAAAAAAATCTTGCTACATAAAAAAAAATGAAACCAATTAGTCTATGTATTCCAGAGACTCTAAAGAAAATTGTTGCAATGCTTTGATAAAAAACAAGTGTCTTTATGTTATTTATAAATTTTTTGAGCACCATAACCCTAATGAAGCCAAATTGTAATTTCTTCTGTTGCCAGAATTTAATATATTGAGTTCTATATTGTCATCCAAAAGTTGATTTGAGATATCTAATGCGTCTTTGATATATTTCTCATAATCATATCCAAGCAATCTGTCCTCAATTGGATAAGAAAATCCTTTTTTAACTATATTTTTGTCTCCATAAATATGTCTATGGAGTTTTGTTAGTTTTGGTTTAGATTTAAAGCGTATTTCATTAATATGTGCTTTTTCTATCCTATCATCAAGAAGCGGTGACCTGCATTCAATTCCGTAGCCTAAAGAAATTTTATCCATTCTTGTCAAATTATTTCCAATAAGATAAAAGTATCTATCCAAGTCAATCATATTAAGTTGTGAAAAATCTTTTTTAGAAAAAGCATTTTTGTTATAGAAATGTAATGACTTTATTTTTTTGATAAAAAGATCATCGATTGCTAAAGATCTTGAGTAAAGCTCCCACAAATCTTCAGAGTTCAATGCTCTAATTAATGAATTAATACGTAATTCAAATTCACCTCCTGTTGCAGTTGGAAAAAATAATTTAACAAATTTTTTAAGAAGCGATGGATACAGAGAAGCTATGCTTAAAATTTTTCTTAAAAATGCTTTATTTTGGAATTTTGAGAAAAGAAATCCAAGCTTATGTCGGTTATAACCACCAAAAATTTCGTCTCCACCATCTCCCGAAATTAAACACTTTACATGATTCTTAGCTTCATCCATGAGGGCTGCAGTTGTAATAATTGAGCTATCTGAATTTGGTTCGTCTAATACAGATAAACCTGATTCCCAGAAAAATTTAACTTTTTCATCTGGAACTTCAATTATTTTATGATCAATTTCCAATAATTCTGCATATTCTTTTGCTTGAGGCGCCTCACTAAAGCTTTTATCACCAACTTGCACAGTAAAAGCAATCTTCCTTCCTTTATATAAATTTGAATATTCATGAGCTACAACTGATGAATCAATTCCACCTGATAAAGTTACTCCAATTGGAAAAGGAGAATCAACATACTCTTCAAAATAATTCCTTATTAAACTTCCTTCATTCCAGTTTTGAGCTTTTATTTGTTTATATTCAGATATCTTTTTATTAAGAGACTTAATATCTAAAGTGATTGTTTCTCCAGGCTGAACTCTATGAACATCGTCAAAAAAGCTTGAGATGGGATTAACAAACCCAAAATTAAGATAAAAGATTAATTGCTCTTTATTAATACTTGAATTTATTGGCTTAACAGCAACTGCTTGTGATCCAAAGATAATCGATGAATCAGATATTCTATAAAAAAGAGGTTTCTGGCCATAGTAATCTACAGAAAGTTCCAAGATAGATTTATCTAGATTCAATACTGCGATACTGTACATTCCATTGATGAGGTTTGTAACATCGAACAATGATTTATCTTTAAGCAAGCCACAAATTATTTGAGTATCTGATGTTTTTTTATCAAAATCATATCTCTTTATTAACTCTAACTTATTATAAATTTCTCCATTATAGAGGACAATTTTGTTACCTATTTTAATCGGTTGATTTCCAGAATCACCTTGCCCATTTAAATTTAACCTTGCATGGAGTAATGAAAAAAACTCTCCATTAACTTCTCCAAAGCCATCCTCGCCTCTCTTAAGAAGAAGATTTTTTGCTTCTGTTAAATATTTAGATGAATTTTTATTATTACCTACAATTCCATAAAATCCACACATTACTAATATATGCCTAGTCTATTTAAACCAAACTCTATATATTTGCTAGGATCTTCATTTTTATTGATAATATTTTTTATAGATTTGAAAGAGCTATCGATTGCTTTCTCAAAAATGAAATAAAAGTCAGGATCAATTCCAAGAGTTGAATAGAATCTATTAGAAAAAAGTATTGAGTTTTTAAGCATATTTTCTGTATGAATTGTCTGCAAAGCACGATTTGTGTCAGAATCACAATTAAATGACCAACTCCATAGCTGATCTAAACCTTTAATTTGTATATCCAGTTCATATTTTATGGCTGTTGAAAGAAGAATATCCTTTATAACTTTTCCTCTTTTGCCAAGACTCTCAGAAACATTATTCTTACTGTAGTAATCTAAAACGGCAATCATTGCTGCAAATCCAATGGATTCAGTATGAGTGGTTGAGCTTATAAAAGTATCTTTTGTTGTCTCCATAAATTCCTTCTTGCCACCAATGCAGGCAATAGGATAACCATTTCCAATAGATTTTGAGAAAACAACCATATCTGGATATATTCCAGTTTCAAGATGGACAGCATTATTATTGAAGCGAAAACCGCAGCTTATTTCATCGAAAATTAAAACAATATTTCTTTTATCGCACTCCTTACGAACAAAATCTAAAAATGAAACATCCGGATTTGAGTATCTCATAGGTTCTAAAATTACAACTCCTATTGGTTCTTCAGAAGAATCTATTTTGTCTAAGAAAGCATCCTTATCTCCATAATCAAATGGGATTGATGTTTTAGAAAGCGCCTTGGGGACTCCAGATATTGGTATGTTATCCAAAAGATGATTGCCCAGTTTATGTTCGAATGCAGCAGCTAAGTACCAATCATGCCAACCATGATAACCTGAAAAAAGAATAGCATCTTTTTTACTATGGGCTCTAGCTAATCTTACTGCAAGGGTGGTTGCTTCACCTCCTGATCTTGTAAACCTCAAAGATTCTATCCATGGAACAGCGTCAATTAATTTTTGAGATGCTTCTAATTCAAGTGCAGAATTCAAAGATGACGCACTGCCATTTCTAATAGTTTCAATAACTTTGTTATCAACATGATCAAATCCAAAGCCTAGAGTGGTAGCACCTATTCCACCAATTGAATAATCTAAATACATTTTGGACCCTTCAGCCCATACTACTTGACCTTTTGCTTTAATATAATTTTTTGGCCATTTTTTTGGTGAAAACTGATCTGCTCTCTTGGACAACAATCCAGAACTATTTGCAACCAAACTATCTCGTGTATTTTGATCATAGCTATTATTGTCTTGATTTAGAGATAATTCCCATGAAGCATTTCTAATGATGTGTCTATTTATTTTAGCTATGTGGTCATTTTTAGTTAAGAATTCAATTATTTCGCGCCAACTCAAATTAGATGAATTTCTTGAATCGACAATACTCTTAATAACTTCATAATCTTCTTCATAATCTAAAGTTATTCTTAAATTTGAATAATCTTTACCGTAATCTTTTGAGCCAATTGAAAATAATCCTGTTTTAAAAAAAGCAAAAGTTACGTGCTCTTTGTAAGAGGATGTTATTGATATTTTCTTGGCCAGTAAAAGTGCTTTTTTTGTGAAAACTTCAACATCAAAACCATCAGGCAAAAGATTTTCAACATGGTTGCAATTAGAAACATAATCTAAATTTTGATCTATTAACATCTCCACGCAGTCATCAATAAGATCTGGATCTGCAAGTGGGCAATCTGAAGTAATTCTAACAATAACATCGGCTTTATACTCTTCTGCAGCTTGAGCGTATCTTTCTAAAACATTTTCTTCAGAGCCTCTAAAAAGATTAACATTTATCTCTTTTGCATGACTTTCAATGACATCATCTTTTTCACTTAAGGTTGTTGCGACTACTATCTTATTAATTTTATTTGATTTTGAAATTCTTGATATTAGGTACTCTAATACAGTCGCGCCACCAAGCTTTTTCATGACTTTGCCAGGAAGTCTTGATGAGCCCATTCTTGCTTGAATAATTGCAATAACTTTCATTAATAGCTACCTATATATTTCCTTAATATTATAAACTTTTCAGAGGTTGGAAGACTAAATCAGCAATAAAAGGTTTGGCAGTTACTATCATAGATAAAACAAAATTATTTTTATGCATTTCATTAACAAATTCATGAAGCTTATATACCCCTTTAAAAGATTCGTGATTATGTCTGACCTCAGCAAGAACAAATTCTGTAGATTGCAATGTTTTTTCAGCGCCTTTGATGATATCTAGCTCATAACCCTCAGTGTCAATTTTAATGCCCATTTTACCAAGGTTTTTTTCAGAAGAAGTTATCGAATCTAGTTTTCGTATGGTAATTTTTCTTCTATCAACTGGCTCACCTTCAAAATTAATATCTGCAACGTCTAAGATAGAAGACCTTCCTATCTCTTCTTCTACATTTATAGTTACTTCACCAGAACTTTTTCCAACACCACATTGATGAAATATAACATCTCTTGATGACAATTCTTTGTTAATGTATTCATTTGTTTCATCCAAAGGATCAATCAAAAGCAATCGAGATTCATTAAATAATTCATATAAATCTGGAGTGCCCATCGGTCCTACACCAATATCAATAAATGTATCTATTTTGGGAAGATTTTCTAATTGTTTCCAATCAACATACATACCAGTTTCTTTGTAAAAATATTTTTTCATATTATTGTGTTTTTTTTAGCTTTATTTCGTCATAAGGAGCATTTATTCTCTTTTCAAAGCCTCCTTTGCCGTTTGAAACACCTATAATATATGTTGGTTTGTGATAGTTATCAACAATTAAGTCCCCTTTTAAACCTGGATAACCACCTGAAACAATATTAATATTATTTATGCTCGCCTTTCCATAACCTTTATAGTATTTATTGGGTTGCAAATAATAAGCTACTTCATGACAAATCCTTGATGAGACATCAATCGAACGCACTCTTTCCTTAGGAATATCTTTAAATGGATATTTGCCAGTAACATCAATTATATTCAGATCATTATTTTTGCATATCAAATCAAGATATTTGGATCTATTAGGACAACAATTAACAATAAGATTATGAAAATTTTTGTTAAATGTTTTATGTTCTGATCCAAATCTCTCAACCATTTTTTTGTAGTTTTTGCTTTTTGAAACACGAGACTCCTGCCAATTAAATGACACTTTGTTATAAAGAAGATTTAATGCAAGTTCCCTTGCAATTGACCCATGTCCAAATAGAAATATATTTCTATTGATATGTTCTTCAATTAAATCAAGAGTTGCTTTCACGGTGGTCTTATTAGGATAAATTTTTTTAAAAGCAATGTTCTTATTTTTATTAATTATTTTCTGTGAAATAAAATTTGGATTTTTATCCTCTACGTCAATAAAAATAGTATCGAATAAATCATGAAAATTAGCGATTGTTTTGGTTGCCTCATCAGAATTTGGAAAAATACAATGAAAATAGTAACCCCAACCCTCAATTTCTCTTGGAAATGAAAAATATGGAATATCAAAATTATCAGAAGTAGTTGCAATTCCAATAGAAAAATTTGTGTCTGAATTAATACTTTTTTGATACGAAATAAATTTTTTAATTAATTTAATCATTTTCGTTATAGTGCTGTTTAAGCCAACCTTCTAGATTTGTAGATTGATTTTTGCTTAACCAATTAGAGTTTTTGAGGTACCAATGAACTGTTTTATATATTCCAGAATCAAACTCTTCACATGGACTCCATCCAAGATTATTTTTTAATCGAGAAGAATTTATGGCATATCTTTTATCATGACCCGGTCTATCTTTAATGTAAGTTATAAGTTCACTATAACTAGTTTTATCATCTCTAGGGATTAGATTATCTAAAATGCTACAGATTTTAAGCACAACTTCTAAATTAGTTTTTTCAGAATCGCCACCAATATTATATGTCTGGCCAATTTCACCTTTATCAAGTATTTTTCTCAATGCCGAACAGTGATCGCTTACATATAACCAATCTCTAATTTGAGACCCATCTCCATATAAACCAATGGATTTGTTACTTATTGCATTTTTTATGGTTAATGGAATTAGCTTCTCAGGAAATTGGTATGGTCCGTAATTATTAGAACAATTTGATATGATTGTTGGCAAGTTATATGTCTTGTTAAAAGCTCTTACAAGATGATCGCTAGAAGCCTTGCTAGCTGAATATGGACTATTTGGTTTGAATTGATTATCTTCCGTAAATGATGGATCATTTTTTTCTAAATCACCATATACCTCATCAGTAGAGACATGCAAAAATCTAAAATCATTATTAGGGTTTTCTTTAAAGTAATCTAATGAAGCTTGAAGCAATCTGTATGTTCCAATCACATTAGTTTTGATAAATAATTCTGGATCATTGATACTCCTGTCAACATGAGACTCTGCGGCAAAATTAATTACAGATGAAATTTCATTCTCTTCAAATATTTTTTTAACTAATTTACCGTCACAAATATCACCTTCAATTAATGAGTAAAGATCACTTGGAATATTAACATCATTAAGATTTTCTTTATTTGAAGCGTAAGTAAGTTTATCTAAATTAATTATCGGAACTTTTGAATTCTTATACCAATCAATTATAAAATTTGATCCTATAAAACCTGCACCGCCAGTGACTAATAATTTCATTTCATGTACCCAAGTTATCTAACTATAATTGAAAATATCTCTTGTAAATATTTTTTTACTAACGCTCATCAAGTGATCATCTTTTCTGTTAGCAACTATTATATCTGAGATATCTTTAAAGGTAGCCAGATCATTAATTACTTCGATTCCATCATAAGCTTTTTTATCAAGTGTAGGCTCGTATATTACAAGCCTTAGATCTTCATTTTTTAGTCTGTTAATTATCCCTAGTATGGCAGAGGATCTATAATTATCACTTCCGGTCTTCATTATTAACCTGTAAAAACCAACACACTTTGGATTAGTTTTTAGAATTTCCTCAGTTAGAAAATTTTTTCTTGTTTCATTAGAATTAACTATTGATTGTATTAAATTTTGAGGAGTTTTATTAAAATTTGACAGGAGTTGTTTTGTATCCTTTGGCAAACAATATCCTCCGTATCCAAAAGAAGGATTATTATATTTGTCTCCTATCCTTTCATCTAGAGATACTCCATCTATCACATTTTTAGTATTGAGATTTTTTGATAAGCACAAGGAGTCTAGTTCATTGAAATAAGCTACACGCATCGCTAAATAAGTGTTTGAGAATAATTTGACAGCCTCTGCCTCACTTGCACTCATAAACTTTGTTTTAATATCTTTATTTTTTGAAAAGCTTTCAAGCATTGCTCCAAATATCTTGCTTTTGGAACATGATCCACCCACTATAATTCTCGAAGGATAAAGATTATCCTCTAAGGCACTTCCTTCTCTAAGAAATTCAGGTGAAAATATTATTCTCTCAGAATCAAAATGTTTATTTAGGTACTCTGTAAATCCAATTGGTACTGTAGATTTTATAACTATTAATGCATCCTTGTTAGAAATAAAAATGTCATCTATGACTTTTAGTATTATTGAAGTATCAAATGTATTTTTTGTTTCATCGAAATTAGTTGGAGTGGCTATAACAATAAAATCAGCATCTTCATAGACTGACTCAGAATTATTTGTAGCTGTTAAATTTAGCTTTTCTTGTTTTAGAAAATTATCAATTTTTGAATCTTTGATTGGTGATTTTTTTTTGTTAATTTTATTAACTTTTTCATTATCAATGTCGAGCATCGTAACTTTATTTTCTTTTGAAAGGAGGATGCCCAAAGTAGTGCCGACGTATCCAAGACCTACCACTACAATTTTATTTATATTTTTTTTCAATTCAGTTTTATAAAAAATAATTTTTTTAACGCTCTTTAATAAAATGGCTTATCAAGATTGTAACAGTCCCAAGCATAATCCCAAGAATACTGCCCAGAATTATTAAAAGAACTCTTTGTGGTGAAGATTTTTCTTCGCTTACTATTGGAGGATCTATAACTTGAAATAAGTATTCTGACCTTGCATAAGCAAGCATCTTCTTCTCAATATTTGATTGAATTAATTTATAGAATAAAGATCGTAATTCTTCAATATTTGTTTTGCTTGATTCATTATTTAGATACTCGATAGACATTTCAGCTTCAAGGATATCTTTATCTCTAATGAAATTATTTAAGTCGCTTATTAGCAATGATGCCCATTCTTGAGCAACAATAGGAGAATGATGCTCTATTTCAAATTTTACAAGTCCTGTTTGCTTATCTTCAATCATTGAGAATATATTTTTTTTCCAAAAATCATATCCCTCTTGAAAACTTGGCTTTGACTTTTTTGGAAAGTTGGCTTTCCTTGTCCAAATTTTCTTTGAATTATCATAAATTTTGTTATCGTAAATTATTTCATTAGTTTCTATGTTCCAGTCTTTTGATGCCATAAGTTCAGGCAAAATATCATGTTTTTTAATAAAGTTTTCTATAAACAATCTAGATCTTAGAACTTCGAGACCAATAGTAGACTTATCACTTTCAGATGGAATAGATAATCCTGCAAGATTAGCAAGCCCACTATATCTTGATAAATTTGAATTTGTGAAAGAATCATCAACTGAAATTATTAAAACAGAGGACGTATATTTATTAGGAACATTTAAGGAATATATAGCAGATAAGATCAAACCTACTGATGCAAAGCAGGTTAGTAAAATCTTTTTTGACCAGAATAATTTTAATAGGTCCTCAATATCAAATTTAGATGTATTCATAAAAGGTAATTATACTCACTAGGGCTCAAGAATTGAAGGAAGCCATTGGTTATTAGAAATTTCAAAAACTTTTCTTTTATTTAGTCTGTTTTCGTTACCCTCCCAAAACTCAAAATAATATGGAACTATATAATAGCCCCCCCAGTAATCTGGTCTTTTTAGATCTTTTTTTGAAAAATCCTTGAGATTTTTTTTATACTTCATCTTAAAGGCTTCATATGATTCTATTTTTTTTGACTGATTTGAGCTTACTGCCAAAACATTTTTTTCATATTTCCTATTAATGAAGTGTTGATCTGACTCTTTGGTGCTAGCCTTATATATTTTGGCTTTTATTCTTATTTGAATATTCAGCACATGCCAAAAAAATGTAGCTGAGACTTGATTATGACTCTCAAAATCTTTAGATTTTTGCGATTTATAATTTGTGTAAAAGTACCACTTATTTTTTTTTATATATTTCAAATTAACATATCTAGAATCAACTTCATTTTTACGAAAATTAAAAGAGCTAATACAAACCGCTTCAATATTTTTTTGTTTTTTAGCTAAAGCTTTTTTATATAAATTTTTATATAAACAATATGGATCTGAGTCTTCTATTTCAAAAAATTTAATCAAAATTCAATTAGTGTGGTACCCGGAGCCGGACTTGAACCGGCACGCTATTGCTAGCGAGGGATTTTAAGTCCCTTGTGTCTACCAATTCCACCACCCGGGCTAATTTTTGTAATCATTATACTAGTTTTTTTGAAAAAAAATATTTATTGAATTGTATTATTTACAATTTAATTTTTGTTTAAGCTAAGCTATTGAGATTCGTGGAGGCTGAAGCCGGAATCGAACCGGCGTAAACGGCTTTGCAGGCCGCTGCATAACCACTCTGCCATCCAGCCAAACGCATGAAGAGTTTATTGCATTAAATTAATAAATAAAAGTGTAAATTAGCAATTTTCTTCATTGTAATAACTTAGTCTTTCTATATCGTCTTCAACGACAGAGCTACCATATTGAATTTCAATGATATGACAATCTTTTTTAAAGGGGTTTGTGATTTGATGCCAATCTCCTTTTGAAACCCTAAATTCATCAAATTTTTTTAAAATTACTTTACTTTTTGAATTTGGATTATTTCTGGAATATAAAATTTCACATGACCCTTTCGAAATCAACCAAATCTCATTTCTTTTTTTATGCCTCTGAAAGCTCATGCCTTTTTGAGGTTTAACAATTAATTCCTTTACTTTAACATCGTCCGAATCAAACAAGTTATAAAATAAGCCCCATACCCTTTGTTCACTTTCATGTTTCCATTTTTTAAGAAGCCATGAGGAAGAGTTTTGTTTTCCATTTCCGCCAACACCAAATTGAAAAGAAATATCTTTTACAGCCATTTCTGGAATATTTTTTTTATTTCGATCTCCACCATTACAAAATACAAGATCATGA
>MDTG01229688.1_pt1 | contig 27714 bp, 28 predicted proteins | sample 811421 | NCBI WGS metagenome assembly MDTG01 (sample SAMN05326645, study PRJNA326480) | marine metagenome | isolation source: seawater | place: Pacific Ocean: South East | collected 2011
CATTATTAAGTCTAACTTTCCTGGTGCTTGTTCAATAAGGTCTACCACATCACGATACATAAAGTGGGTATCCAGCCCATTTATACGAACTGACATAGTTTTTCCATGCCAGTCCAGATCGTTTAAGGCTTCTATAATATTTTTCCTTGCTTGTTCTTTTTCGTCTGGCGCCACAGCATCTTCTAGATCTAGAAATATTACATCAACTTTACTTTTTGCTGCTTTCTCAAAAAGTGATGGGTTGCTTCCGGGTACTGCTAATTCACTTCTATTAAGTCTTGGTTGGGCTTGTTCAACAATATAAAAACTCATAATTTCCTCATTAAATTTATAATAACATTGTCAACTTATTATCTAAATAAAAACATAAAAACAACTTAAATTTTAATTAATTTTTCAATATTTTTTTGAAGACTATGCTTTTCCTCGAGAATTTTTCTAAGTTTTTTCGTTTTTACATGAGTATAAATTTGAGTAGTTGATATGTCTTTATGACCTAAAGATTCTTGAATAACTCTTAAATCAACACCTCTTTCCAATAGATGACTTGCAAATGAGTGCCGTATTTTGTGAGGTGATAATTCATTTTTTGAAATTCCAGCTTTAACACCTATTTTCTGTAAAATTTGAAAAAATCTATTTCTTGTTAAATGCCCCTTTTTTGATTTGGATGAAAATAAAAAAGTTTTACCAATAGCCAAATCATTTTTTTGCAGAGAATTAATATATTGTTTTAGAAGATTTTGTACTTTTTGTATTATAGGCACTTGCCTTTGTCTTCCACCTTTATTCAACACTATTATGTAAGAAAGATCATCAGCAATATCCCCAAATTTCAAACTTACCAACTCACTAATTCTAATTCCAGTTGCATAAAGAATCTCCAACATTAAAGAAAACCTTTTCCCCTTGAATGTATTATCTTCATACGAAACATTAATAATTTTTAAAATTTGTTTTTCTGATAAAACTTTAGGAATTTTTCTAGAAAACTTTGGGTATTCGATTGCATCAAACAGATTATTTGTAATGTATTTTCGATCAGACAGGAAATTAAAAAAAGATTTTAATGATGAAAGCTTTCTACAATGTGAGGTTGGTGAGTAATTTATTGACAAATAATTAACATAGAAAACAACTTTTTTTTCGTCTAATGACTCTAAATTTGAAACATCAATAATTTCAAAAAACTGTTTGATATCATTCTTGTAAGAAACAAAAGTATTCTTGGAAAGGTTTTGCTTTGTAATTAAATTCTCTAAAAACTTTTCAATTTTGAGACTTAATTCAAAATTCATAGTAATATTCTTTCGGATAGATTTTTGAACTCATTGAAAAAACCAAGATTCTTTAATATGGTTAAGACAGAAAAACTTTCCATTATATTAAGTTCTAAAAGGTCTTTATCACCAATAATTTTAAAGAGTATTGTTAGTGAGTTAAAATAATCTTTCTTTAATGATAAGGTATTAGCAAGAAAAAAATTTTTTACATCAATAGATTTTATCTCTGATGCATCTTCTATATTAAAAATTTTGTTTAAAAGGTTTTGATCTAATTCAACATTAGAAATTAAAACCATCAGTAATTTTCTAAGCACTAATGAATCATTAACTTTTAAATCTTCAAATTTTTCGATCTGCTTTTCTATTGAGTAATAGTCGATACTATCATTTTTAAGATATTCTGAAATATCGATAGCTAAATGTCTGTAATCACTCTCAGGACTTTTATAATCTATGTTAAGAATATCTTTTGCCTCAAGATATTTATTTTTTGATTGAAACATTTGTGATATAAGCAAGGTATCTTCATGATTTCTTGTGAATTTTTTATAATCCATCAAATCGTCTATCAAATAAGATATTTTGGGAAGAAGATTATCTATTTTAGAAATTTTAATTAAAGCAATTATTTTTCTAAATTTCGATTCTGGCTTATTATCTCTTATTATGGATTGATACAGTAACGGTCGTGCTCTAATTGGCGACAAAGATTTATAAATTTTTTCTGCATTCTGAATTTCTGTTGGTTCAAACCTTGAAAGCCTATAAGCCTCAGACAACATTTCAACACTTATTCTTCCTTGTTTCACAAGTATCTCAGAACAAAATATCTTCAAATCTGTATCTACAGAGGGGTTGGATAATATAAATAATAATCCACTTGTTGAAAGTTTCTCTATTTGATCAAAATTTGGAGAAATATCAGCAAATTGGAGTGATGACATAATAATTGGATTAAGCTCTTTAATTTGATCGAGATTTTTTTTCAAATCATCAGACTGCGTTATATCTTTTTCACTCATTAGGGAAAACGCTAAATCAATGAAAAAAATATCTCCTGGTTGGTTTTGTTCTTTCAGCAGTTGCAATCCCAATTTCGCTTCATCAAATTTACTATTTATTATGTTACAGATTATCATAATTTTTCCGAAAAAAAGAGGGTTCTGATTTACTTTTTCTAGGATTTTACATGCTTCTGAATGACGGTTTCTCAATAAATTCCCTTCAATCATTTTTTTTAAAATAAAGGTATTATTTTCAAGTTCAGTAGTCTGGGAATAGATAAGTTCAATCTCACTTAGTCTTCCTGTTTGAAATAATTTATTAACTATAGTTTGAAAAAGAATTTTATCTTCATCTGATCCAACCAAGCTTCTATCGAAGATTTTTTTTGAAACTAAGATATTATAAATAAGGTTTTGGATTATTTCATTAGTACTGTTTACTGGAAGAATTTCTAAGAAATTTTTAATTTCTTCAAATTTTTTATTAACAAATAAATTTTGCCAATTTTCTTTATTTTCAGTATTAATATAAAATTCCGACAAATAGTCATCTTTAAATGTTGATTTCTTATCAAGATCCTCGAGTATCCCAGGGTTTGAGAATGAAAACTTTGCCGAAAAAACAAATACTATTATTAAAAAATTAATTATCTTCAATAGAAAACTCGCTCTCTGTTAGCCTGGGATTTATTACAAAGTCTGAAGAACCCAGGTATATTATAAATAATAGAAGAACTACGGTGAGTGAAATTAAAATTTTGATTATTAACTTATCCATTTCTTTATTAACAGTATCTAATGAATTATTATAATACTAACAATATATTTAAACATAAATCTATAATTTATATAAAAACAAATTAATGGAAGACTCAAAGAAAAGTATAATTTTGATTGGAATGACTGGTGTAGGAAAAACAACAATAGGCAAGGTTCTAGCAAAAGAAATTAATAAAGCTTTTTTTGACATCGATCTTGAAATAGAAAAAATTACTAATCTTAAAATCAAAGATTTCTTTAAAATGTACGGTGAGAGTGAATTTCGAAGAATTGAAAAAAGCACTTTATTAAAGTTTATCAACAAAAGTGAGACACACGTTATTTCTCCAGGTGCAGGAATAATGATGGATGATGACAACAAAAAAATAATTTTAGATAATTGTATTGCTATATTTTTAGACGCAAACATTAGATCATTAACAACAAGATTAAAAAAAAACCTTTCTAATAGACCAAAATTACAACAAGGAAAGCTTGAAGAAAATTTGAAACAAATGTATAAAAATAGAATTATAGATTACAGAAGATGTCACTTAACAATTGATGTGAACAAAATATCAATAAGCGAAATAGTATCTCAAATAATCGAAAAATTAAAAAAATATGACCAAAACAATCAATTATAAAGTTTCATTGGGGAAAAATTCATATTCAATTTTTATCGGAAAAAATATAATAAAATCAATAAAAAGATTTGTACCTAATATTAATCAATATTCGAAAATAATTCTCATCTCAGATTCAACTATTTTCAATAGTAATATCCCGTTGTTTAACAAACATCTTCCAGAAGTATTTAACTTTTCAAAGATAATAATGCCCTCAGGAGAAAAAATAAAAAGTTTTGAGTTTCTTGAAAAATTAACTGAGAAAATTCTTAAGTTAGGAATTGATCGCAACTCATTACTTATTTGTATTGGAGGAGGAGTTTTAGGTGATTTAGTTGCACTTGTTTCGTCCTTGGTATTAAGAGGCCTTGATCTAGTTCAGATTCCTTCAACTTTGTTAGCACAGGTAGATAGTTCTGTTGGAGGAAAAACAGGTATAAATTCAAAGTATGGTAAAAACTTAATAGGTACTTTCAAACAACCAAAATCAGTTATTATTTCAACAGACATTTTAAAAACATTAAAAAAAAGAGACTTAATTTCTGGATATGCTGAAATTCTAAAATACTCATTAATAAAAGACAGATCTTTTTTTGATTGGCTGGAAAAACATTCTGATAAGATTTTGTTACTAAATTCAGAAAGTTGTATTCATGCAATAAAAGTAAGTTGCTCAATTAAAGCAGATATTGTTTCACAAGATGAAAGAGAAAAGGGAATAAGAGAAATACTTAATTTTGGGCATACTTTTGGACATGCGATTGAATCTATAACAGGTTATTCAAATAAAATTAAGCACGGCGAAGCAATATTTATCGGAATGTATTTAGCTATAAAACTTTCAATATTTTTAAAACTTTGTAATGAAAGTGTATTAGTAAGTTATACAGATCATTTAAAAAAAATTAAAATTCCTTTCAAATTAAGCGATTACAATATTAAAATTTCATCGAAAGAATTTATCAAACATATTAAATTTGATAAAAAGGTTAAAAATAATAAAATTAAATTCGTTCTTTTAAAACGAATTGGAGCTACCGTGAGGATATTTTTAGACGATGAAAATTTGTTGTCAAAATTTTTAAAAAATGAATTAAACTAAACTATGGAAATACCTTTATACGTTTTAATTGGTTCAATAATAGGGCTAGTATTCTTATCTGCTTTTTTCTCAGGATCCGAAACTTCACTCACCGCGGCATCAAAAGCAAGAATGCATATATTGGCAAGAAGTGGGAAAAAAAATGCTGGAATTTTTGAAAAAATATTTAAAGATAAAGAACAATTAATTTGTACAATCTTATTTGCTAACAATTTAGTAAACGTTTTAGCATCAGCACTTGCAACTAAAATACTTATAGAAATTACTGAGACGGAAGGAATTTTATACGCAACTATAATAATGACGTTAATGATTCTAATTTTCGGAGAGTTGATACCTAAAACATTAGCATTGTCTAATGCTGATAAAATTGCCCTTAAAATCTCTCCATTGATACGTATTATCATAATAATCTTATTTCCATTAACAAAAACCTTGAATTTTTTTGTTGGATTTATTTTAAAAATGTTAGGAGTTGATTACAAAGACTCTAGCAAAGAGGAAATACAAGAAAAAAATGAAGAAGAATTAAGAGGAGCAATAGATTTACACGGCAAAGACTCGACTGGGAAAGAAGAAAAACAAATGTTAAAGTCAATTCTTGACTTAGACGAAATAACTGTTGGTTCAATAATGGTGTCCAGAACTGATATCTTCAGTTTGCCATCGAACATAAGTTACTCTGAACTAGTTACTAAGCTAAAAAATTCACCTCACTCAAGAATTCCAGTATGGGCAAAAAATCCGGAGAATATTGTAGGTGTTTTACATGTTAGGAAGTTAATAGGAGAAAACAATTTGGATCAAAAAAAATTTAATATCCTAAATTTTTGTCAAAAACCGTGGTTTATCCCAGAGTCAACAAAATTGGATAATCAATTAATGGCTTTCAAAAAAAGAAAAGAGCATTTTTCAATTGTTGTTGATGAATACGGTGAATTTTTAGGAATGATCACATTAGAAGATATAATCGAAGAAATTGTAGGAGATATTGATGACGAACTAGATGATTTAAAGTTATCAAAAAATATCAACGGAATTAAAGAAACTTCAAAAAATAATTACCTAGTTAATGGAACTGTTAATTTGAGGGATCTTAATAAACAAATTGGTACTGAAATTCCAATAAATAATGCTTCTACAGTTGCAGGATTAATTTTGTACGAAAGTAGGATAATTCCGAAAAAAGGTCAGATATTTTCTTTCTTTAATTTAAAGTTTAAAATTCTATCAAAAAAGAATAATCAAATATTGTTATTAAAAATTTCAAAAAATAATTAATTTTTTTAAATTTAGTACTATAATGATACTCGGGGAGTTTATTTTGATTATTCAAGAGGTACTTGAAAAAGTTCTTATCAACCAAAGACTAGTAATTATTGGTGATAAATCTTCAGCTTATGAAGCTGCGGTTTGCATGTTAGAAAATAAGTGTGGTGCTCTGTTAGTTTGTGATTCCAAGAATAAAGAAGATCTGGTCGGAATTATCACAGAAAGAGATATCACCTTCAAGGTTATACCAAAAAGCCTTAACCCTAAAGAAACACAAGTATCAAAAATAATGACTAAAAACGTGGAAACAATATCCCCAAAAAAAACTACCATTGACGCAATACATGTTATGAGATCAAAAGGTTTTAGGCATCTTCCAGTTATTGAAAAGAAAAAGATAATTGGGATACTATCTATGAGAGATTTATATGATTATGCTAATAATGAATTACAAGATTCTCTTAAAAAGCATCAAGAATTCATGTTTGGAACAGGTTATGGAAGTTAATCTAATATTTTTATCCTAAGAGCATGAAGTCCGCCTTTTAACTCCTCATCTAAAACAGCATAAATTTTTCTCTGACTATCAAGCCTACTTAACCCATCGAAAGACTCAGACTTAATAATTACTGAAAAATGAGAGTTACCACTCTGTGGACTCTGAGGATGATTTTTGTGTTGATGAGATTCATTTTCAATTTGTAGTACTGAAGGTTTAAAACACTGATATAGTTTTTTGTAAATTGTCGATTCATCCATATATTAAATAATAGGTACATTATGAAAAAAAAATCAATAACCGATACAAATTTTTTTAAAAGTGATTGCTCAACTAAAATCTGCGACGAGGTAAATTGTGATGAAGTTGGAGAATATAAAGCGCCCAAATCACCTAATAGTGACGAAAAATACACTTTTTGTCTAAAACATATCAAATCCTATAATAAAAGATGGAATTATTTTGCAGGAAAATCTCAAAAAGAAATCTATGATTTTCAGAAAAATGATTTTTTCGAAGGCAAGCCAACAAGACCATTTTCAAATGGATCAATGTCAAAAATTAAATTCCAATTTCGATATTTTTTTGATAAACACAAGATGGAATTTAGAAAAAAAAGAAAAGTATTTGAAAATAACGAGAATTACAGTTTAAATGAAAAAATTGAACTTTCACTAAACATTTTAGAATTAAAACCTAATGTAAGTAAAGAGCAGCTAAAACAAAGATATAATTCTCTAGTAAAAAAATATCATCCTGACGTTAAAAATAATATAAAAGATAAAGATATGAGAATAAAACAAATAAATAAGGCCTACAAAGTCCTTCAGAAATATGTGAAAAATTAATGCTAGTTGAAAATAATAAACTAAATATGAAACCACACAAAACGATTGATTCCTCAAAAATTTTTGGAACCTCTAAAAGAATATTAGTTCCATTTTTTGAAAAAAAATCTGATCTTGTTCCAAAAATTGATGAAAGTTACATCTTTGATGACATGACTACAACTTCAATTTTAATGGGATTTAAATACAATAAAAAAGTACTAATACAGGGTCTTCACGGAACAGGCAAATCCTCACATATAGAGCAAATTGCTGCAAGACTTAATTGGCCGTGTGTAAGAATAAATTTAGACGGTCATATTAGTAGATTTGATTTACTTGGGAAGGATGGGATTGTCCTAGAAAATGAAAAACAAGTTACAACATTCAAAGAAGGTTTGCTTCCATGGGCAATCCAAAACCCTGTTGCTCTCGTTTTAGACGAATATGATGCTGGTAGACCAGATGTAATGTTTGTTATTCAAAGGGTTCTTGAAGCAGAGGGAAAACTTACGCTTCTAGATCAAAAGACTATAATTACGCCAAACCCATTTTTTAGAATATTTGGCACGTGTAACACACTAGGACTTGGTGACACGTCCGGCTTGTATTATGGCACACAAAATTTAAATCAAGGTCAACTTGATAGATGGAACATTTTTAGTGCTTTAAATTTCCTAAAACCTGAAATCGAAGAAGAAATTATCAAAAGTAAAGTCAAGAAAGCCAGTAAAAAAATTTTAGATTCAATATCTAAAATGGTACAACTTGCTAACTTAGTACGTGATGCATTTAAAAACTCAGAATTGTCAGTTATTATGTCTCCTAGAACTTGTATAATTTGGGCAGAAAATTTTGAAATATTTGGCGACGTTGATCTTGCATTTAAACTCTCTTTTTTAAATAAATGTGACCAAAATGATAAGAAAGTGATAAATGAATTTTATCAAAGGTGTTTTGGTAGAGAAATTTTAGTTAACACTAATTAAGATTTATAAATGAATAGTGAAAAAGAAACTACTGCAAAAACTTTATCTAAACAAAAAATCAAACAATTTTCTGATCAAAAACTATTAGTAAAATTAAATTGCAATCAAAGCAATCTCTTCGAAGATTTTAATTTTCCAGACTTTGAAAGAGGTTGGTACGACATTGCTTCTTTGAATTTAAGATATGTCAATTCAGGTTTATTTAATGAATATTGCCCAGTAAATCTAGAAAAAAAAGAAATTTTCAAAATCTTTGCGGCAACAAGATCACTCGTGATGGGTTTTAGAGAGTTTCAAGGGTGTAAAATAAACGTAAAAAAAATTCTTCCTAAATTCAAGAAGAACTATTTCTCTAAAAAATCTAAGCTGCATCAAAGAATTTTCAATTTGTGTATGCAATCATTTGAAAATAAAAATTTTATTTACAAATCAACTGAAGAAGAATCTCAAAATATTGAGAAAAATAAGTTTAAAAAAATACTTACTAATTTTGATGAAGAAGAGAAATTTTATGAAAGTGTTAATAAACTGATAGATTCATTTAAATTAGACATTGATGAGGATGAATTTGAAAAATCTCAAACTGAGCCAAAAGTTAATAATCCAACGGAAAATAAAAAAAAAACTGAAAAGATAAAAAAAATTGAATTAATAAAAAAATCAAGTGGTAAGGAAAAGGAAAAAAAATCTGAACACTCTGAAAACCAAAGTAGTGAAAAAATTTTCGGAAAAAATTCCACTAAATATATTGTATTTACAAAGCAATACGATGTTTTTACTAAAGCAGAGAAACTTATCAAGTATAAGGATCTTAAAGAGCTAAGAAAAAAATTCGATGAAGAATGTAAAGACAATACAAAATTGATAAATAATTTAGCCAAAAAACTTGAAAAACTTTTATATTCTTTAGATTTAAGTACATGGAAATTTGATCAAGAGGAAGGGTACTTTGATAGTTCTAGGTTTTCTCAATTTATTGCAAGTCCGCATAATACAAATATCTTTAAGCAAGAAAGAGAAAATACTGAGAAGAATACAGTTGTATCTCTGTTATTAGATAACTCCGGTTCAATGAGAGGAAAACCTATTGTAACTTCTGCAATAACGGCTGAAATCATCACCAAAACATTAGAAAAATGCAGAGTGAATGTTGAAATATTAGGATTTACAACAAAAGAGTGGAAAGGTGGCCAATCTAAAAAACTTTGGGAAAAAAATAAAAGAACACCAGATCCTGGAAGGTTAAATGATTTATTGCACATTGTCTATAAAGATGCAGATACCTCATGGAATCAAACAAAACTAAATCTAGGCTTGGTTCTTAAAGATGGATTACTGAAAGAAAACATCGATGGAGAAGCATTAATTTGGGCGAGTAATAGATTAAAAAAAAGATCAGAAAAAAAGAAAATATTAATTGTAATATCTGACGGAGCGCCAGTGGATGACGCAACGCTGTCCTGTAATAATTCAAATATATTGGACAATCATTTGAGAGAAGTTGTATTAAATATCGAGAAAAGAAAGGAAATAGAATTAATAGCTATTGGTATAGGTCATGATGTATCAAAATATTACAGTAAAGCCTTTACTATTGATGATGTAAACAAATTGGGCGAGATTATCATTGATAACTTAACCGAAATATTAAAAGAAAAAAAGTAACTATTTTTGTTCAGATTTTAAAACAATCAATTTCTTAAGTTTTCTTGTTTCTTCAGTAAGGTCTGAATTTTTGGTTTTAATGATGTAGTTATCAATACCTCCATTTTTTTCAACAGTTTTAATTCCACGCGAAGAAACTTTTAATTTAACTTTCTTACCTAGAACTTCTGAAAAAAAAGACACACTATGAAGGTTAGGATAAAATCTTCTTTTAGTTTTGTTTACGGCGTGGCTGACATTATTACCAACCATTGGCTTTTTTTTCGTTATGCTACACTTATTAACCATTTATATTTTATCAAAAATTAAATATTACTAAAAATTAATTTAACTGCATTATTAACATCTAATTTGCCATTTTCCACATCTTTAATAATTTTTTTTGTAAAAATTTTTAATTTAATATCATTATCAATATGATCAGCTATTTTTGTATTAAGATTTCGCCAAATAGCATTTACTTTTTGTGTTTTTCTAGTCTCAAAAAATGACTTATTTTTTTTACATTTATTTATAAATCTTTCTATAAAAACCCAAATTTCATCCAAACCGACTTCTTCAATTGAAGAACATGATAAAACTTCTGGTAATAAATCTTTTCTACTTTTAGAAATCAAACTCTGTGCATTTTTGTATTCTTGCATTGTTAGGTGAGCTGAATCTTTTAGATTTCCATCAGCTTTATTAACAATTATTAAGTCAGCCATTTCAATAATTCCTTTTTTAATTCCTTGTAACTCGTCTCCTCCAGAAGGCAACAATAGAACAATAAAAATATCAACCATATCGTAAACGGACGTTTCTGCTTGTCCAACACCCATTGTTTCAACGAATATAATATTAAAGCCAGCTTGTTCTAAACATAAGATAGAATCACTTGTTTTTTTTGCTACACCACCCAAATGGCCTTGACTTGGAGAAGGACGGATAAATGCTCTATCATTTACAGAAAGTTTCATCATTCTTGTTTTATCACCCAAAATAGATCCGCCAGTTCTTTTTGAAGATGGATCAACAGCTAAGACTGAAACTTTAAAACCTAAATTAATTAATTTCATTCCAAAGGCTTCAATGAAAGTCGATTTTCCAACTCCAGGAACGCCAGTTATTCCAATTCTTAGGCTTTTATGATTTTCTTTAATCTTGGATAGTAAATAATTTGATTCCAATTGGTGACTTTTCAAAGATGATTCAACAAGAGTGATTGCTTTTGCTAGATATTTTTTTTCACCTGAACTTAACTTTTTATAAATTTCATTGACCTTGTCTTTTTGATTATCAGATAACTTGTCGGAATTAATATTATCTATATAAAAATCATTTGCGTTCACCAGCTTTTCGGTTGCTTGATATATTTTATTTAAAATATTTTTTTCTGGTAATCTATCTCCATTTATATATCTAGATAGAGAGACGGGAGAAATCCCAATTTTTGATGAAAATTCTTTATTTGAAATATTATTGAATTTTAGGTAATCCTTAAGCCTCATGATTTAACCGTTATGGTTAATTTACTATAAAATACTTACAATTTCAATAGCTGCCTCTTGTATATTTGTTCCAGGCCCAAAAACTTTTGAAACTCCTAATTCATAGAGAAATGAATAATCATCTGGAGGTATAACTCCGCCACAAATTACTTTGATATAATTAGCTTCATTCTTTTTTAACTCTTTCATAAGTAACGGAACCAATGTTTTGTGACCGGCTGCTAAAGTTGATACTCCAATAACATGAACGTCATTTTCAACAGCTTGCACAGCTGCTTCTTCAGGAGTTTGAAAAAGCGGACCAATATCAACATCAAAACCAAGGTCAGAAAATGCAGTAGCGATCAATTTGGCGCCTCTATCATGCCCATCTTGCCCCATTTTAACAACTAACATTCGTGGCCTTCTACCATTCTTTTTTATAAACTTATTTAATTCAATATCTATTAAATCAATCTTTCCATCATTTTTAACTGTTTTTCCATAAACTCCAGTTATTGTTTTTGTTGAAAGGTTGTGCCTCCCAAAAATACTTTCCATTGCCAAGGTCATTTCACCAACAGTGCAACGATTTTTTGAGGCTTCAACGCAAATTTCAAGTAAGTTTCCTTTACCAGATGCTATGTTTTTAATTTTTTCTAAATAATCTTTTACAACTTTGCTATCTCTTTTTTTTTTCAAACTATTTAGTCGAGAAATTTGTTTTTTTCTTACCTCCTCATTATCAATTGATAATATATTAATTTCTTGTTTCTCTGTTGGTTGATATTTATTTACACCAACAATAGTTTCTTCATTTGAATCTACTCTAGCCTGTTTTTTTGCTGAACTCTCTTCAATCCTCATTTTAGGTATCCCCAACTCAATTGCTTTTACCATACCTCCAACTTTATCGATCTCATCAATTAATTTTCTTGATTCTTTTACGATGTTTGACGTCAGACTTTCAACATAGTACGAACCAGCCAGTGGATCTATAACATTGGTTATGCCGGTTTCCTCAGAAAGTATTAATTGAGTATTTCTAGCTATCCTAACTGAAAAATTTGTAGGAAGAGCAAGTGCTTCATCAAAACTATTAGTATGAAGTGATTGTGTTCCTCCCATAACAGCTGCCATTGCTTCAATTGTGGTTCTTACGATATTATTGTATGCATCTTGCTCTACAAGAGAAACACCAGAGGTTTGACAATGTGTTCTTAACGCAAGGCTTTTGTTATTTTTGGGTTTAAACTCTTTAACAATCTCTGACCACATAAACCTTGCTGCCCTCATTTTTGCTATTTCCATAAAAAAATTCATTCCAATCGACCAAAAGAATGATAACCTAGGAGCAAAATCATCAATATCTAAACCTCTCTCCAATGCTGACTTAATATATTCTTTTCCATCTGCTAAAGTGTATGCTAATTCTTGTACTTGATTGGCCCCAGCTTCTTGCATATGATAACCGCTAATTGATATGGAGTTAAATTTAGGCATCTGTTTTGATGTAAATTCGATTATGTCTGCAACAATTCTCATACTCGGTTTAGGAGGAAAAATGAAAGTATTTCGTACCATAAACTCCTTTAATATATCATTTTGAATAGTGCCAGTTAGTTTCTCTCTGGGACACCCCTGTTCTTCTCCAGAAGCAATAAAACTAGCTAGAACAGGAATTACTGCTCCATTCATAGTCATGGACACACTCATTTGGTCTAATGGAATTCCATCGAACAGCATATTCATATCTTCAATTGAATCGATAGCTACCCCAGCGTTGCCTACATCTGCTAATACCCTTGGATGATCAGAATCATAGCCTCTATGTGTAGCCAAATCAAATGCAACTGAAAGACCCATAACTCCATTCTTTAATCCTTCTTTATAAAATTTATTTGACTCTTCAGCTGTCGAAAATCCAGCATATTGTCTAATAGTCCAGGGCCTATTTGTATACATAGTTGCCCTCGGTCCTCTAGTGAATGGTGGCAAACCGGGTAAACCTATCTCATGATTAAGTTCTTTTAAATCATCCTCAGTGTATAATGGCTTTACTTTAATACCCTCAGGTGTTTCCCAGTAATGTTCATCAAGATCTTTTTCTTTTAGTTCTTTGTTTGCAAGGTTCTGCCAGTTAACGAATTCGTTAGTTTTATCCAATTTTTTTTCCTTAAAATGTTAAATTCCTCATGTAAAAGGAGGGACTTATTGTTTTTTTTTTTATTAAATCATTTAATTTATCTTTATCAATACCGGAATCATTATTTACTTCTCTGTGAATCCCCGAGGTAATGAGGACAGAGTCTAATTTTTGTAAATTTGCACCTCTTATATCATTGTCTAGAGAATCACCAATTACTAATATTTTACAGCTTTTCTTATTAAACTTTAAATATGTGAATTCATAGATCTCTTCAAATGGCTTGCCATAATATTCAACTCTTCCTCCAATTTTTTCATAGTATTCAGCAAGCAATCCAGCACAAATCATAAATTTTTCACCTCTCACTACAGTTTTGTCAGGGTTAGAGCATATCATTACTGGATTTGATTTAATGAGCTCATTTAGTAATGACGTATAATTTTCTAGCGAATCGTGATCTCCCCATGGACCAGTATTAATTATAATATCGACATTTTTCTTATTTTTAATAACTTTTAAATTCAAGCCATCAACCAAATGAAAATCTCTTGGTGGTCCAATTAAAAAGCAATTCAAATTTTTTCTATTTTTTAGTTTTTGCCATGTCAATTCTCCTGACGAAATTACATCGTCATAAAGACTTTGATTTAATCCAAATTCAGTCAGTTGTTTTTTTATTACGAATGATCTTCTTGGAGCATTTGTTAAAAAAAAAACTTTTTTCCCATTTTGTTTAAGTTTTTCTAAAGTTTCTTTTACACCTTCGAAAAGAGAAATACCATTGTGAACAACACCCCATAAGTCTATGAAAAAACAGTCATAAATTGAATCTATTTCAGATAATTTTTTTAACTCTTGGGGTTTAATCATAACTTATATTTTTACCCACTAACTGCTCTACGTTTTTAATACCTTTTTTGTCAAGTAAAGTACTTAATTCTTTCAATATTTTGAAAACTATATTTGGTCCTCTATAGATTAAAGATGTATAGAGTTGTATAAGATTAGCTCCCAGTGATATTTTTTGAAAGGCATCTTTACCAGAGGAAATACCACCTACACCTATTATTATAATTTTACCTTTAGTTATTCCATAAACCTTTTCTATTAATTCATCAGTTTTATTCTTTAAAGGTGGTCCAGATAAGCCTCCCTCCTCTTGGATTTTCCAAGAATTTTTTAGTGGCTTTTTTGATAACATCTCTCTACTTACGGTTGTGTTCGTCAAAACAAGACCATCTATAAAATTGTCATTCATAATGAGTCTACAAATGTTTTCAATATTACTGTCAGATATATCAGGAGACAATTTAAGGAATGTTGTTTTTTTTTTTTTACTTTTGATAATTCTTTAATTAACTTTTCTATAGTACCCTTATTTTGATAATCTCTCAAACCTGGAGTATTAGGAGATGAAATATTGATTGTAATATAGTCAGAATAATTAATAAGTTTTTTATATAAAAAAGTATAATCAGAAAATTGACTTTCTGAGCTTTTATTTTTACCAATATTTACTCCTAAAATGTTATTTCTTGTTTTTGATTTTTTAATATTTTCCAGAAACTCCTCCACACCTCTGTTGTTAAAACCTAACCTCTGTATGACTGCTTCAAATTCGGGTAACTTAAAAACTCTAGGATGTGGATTTCCTTTTTGTGGCATAGGAGTCACAGTGCCAAGCTCTAAAAAACCAAAACCTAAATTTAACAGTCCATCAATAGCTTCTGCGTTTTTATCAAAACCTGCTGCCAAACCCAAGGGATTATTAAATGTTTTATTAAAAATATTGGTCTTCAAATTTTCAAAATTAGTTTGTCTTTTAATGAACTCTTTTTGTAGAAATTTTATAAATAATTTATGCAAAAACTCTGGTGGCAAGAATCCAGTTAAACTGGATATAATTTTAAAGTTCATAACTAATTACCTACTTAATCTCAATTACCCAGTTAAATAAAAGTGTCCCATAAAAATGAGGGAAAAAATCCTCATTTCTACTTTTTTCCCACTTAAGCTTATGTTTTAAATCAGATATTTTAAATTTCACAATTTTCAAACTCTTTTCTTCTGAATAATATTTTTTGATTGTTCCAAAGATTTGTTGTTTTGTAGATAAATGAATAAATCCCGATTTTTTGTCTAATAAAGATCCTGAAAAAGATTTTTTTTCTTTAAATTTTTCAAATTCATTTTTTTTAAACACTCTATAAACAAATTCACAATAGGATTTCATCAATCTAACTCAACCTCTGTTCAAGTAGGTCGATGGTTTTTTTTATCCCATACAGTTTGATAAAAGAACCAAGTCTTGGTCCCTGGTCTTGACCTAATACTACCTGATAAAAAGCTGAGAACCAATCCCTTAGATTTTCAAACTTTAAATCCATGCCAATTTTGTATATTTTGGTTTGAATGTCTTCAGATTCACAATCTTCATCAATATTTTTTAATTCCTCTATTATTTTTTTAAAACCTATTGTTTCTATCTCATTTGGCTTTCTATACTTTTTATTTGGTAATACAAATTTATTATAGTATTCGACGCCATAATTTAATAATTCTTGAATCATTGGGAACTCTTCTCTTTTTATATCTTTATAATAATTTTCTATAAATCCCCAAAGTATTTCGGAAGACTCGGCATTGCAAACATTTGCTAAGTTTAAAATCATATTAAATGAAAAGTTTTCTAAAAATTTAAACTCATCATCTTTTTTCAAAAACCATATTGGATTTTCTAGCCTTTCTTGGATATTCTGTGTTTCATAATCTCTTCTATATCTTAAATAATCATCAGTCATTTTTGGAATAATATCAAAATAAAGTTTTTTAGCTCTTGTTGGGTTTTGAAACATAAACAACTCCAGACTCTCCTGTGGCGAGAACTTTAGCCAGTCATCAACTGTTATTCCATTCCCAACTGATTTAGATATTTTTTCTCCTTTTTCATCTAAAAATAATTCATATGTAAAGTTGTTAGGAGGTTTTCCTCCTATAACTCTATTAATTTTACTAGACAAAACAAATGATTCTATAAGGTCTTTACCATTCATTTCGTAATCTATATTCAAAACTTTCCACCTCATAGCCCAATCAACTTTCCATTGTAATTTACACTCTCCATTAAAGATAGATGAGGATTCATTGATACTCGTAATTGGGTTGTAAAATTCAATTTTTTTATTTTTTTTATCTAACTTTTCAACTTTGACCTGTAAAACTTTCCCAGTTGTTTTGCAAATGGGTAAGAAGGGTGAATAAGTTTTTCTTCTCTCATTCCCTAATGTGGGCAACATAATATTTAGGATTTTTTCATAGTTATCAAAAATAAATTCTAATCCAGAATTGAAGTTCCCTGCTTTGTAATGTTTAGTTGAGGATTTAAATTCAAAATCAAAACTGAACTTCTTAAGGAAATCAATTAATTTTTGATTGTTATGTTCAGCAAAACTCAAATATTTTTCAAAGGGATCTGGTATTGATGATAACGGTTTATCCAGGTGCTCTTCTACCATTGGCTTGTTGGGAATGTTTAATGGAACTTTTCTTAATCCATCCATATCATCAGAAAATACAAATAGCTTTGTTGGAATATCTGACATTTCTCTGAAGGCTTTAATAACCATAGATGTCCTAAGAACTTCTCCAAATGTTCCAATATGAGGTAACCCGGATGGTCCATATCCGGTCTGAAAGATGCATTCTTTTTTATTGCTTTCTTCGATTCGTTTTATTAATTTTTTCGCTTCTATGAAAGGCCACAGTTTCGAATTTATTTCATTCATATATTTATAAAGTATTCAGTTACAAACTATTATCAAGTATAAAAAAAATATATTCTACAGTAAGATTATGTATTTATTTATGTTATCCAGTATTTTATTGTAATATCCTTTATCCAATTTGGTTTTTATGTTAAGGTAAATTTAATTATGCCAAAAAAACTGCAAGGAGAACTATTTTTACTTTCAGCTAATGATCTGAAAACCGGAAATGTATTATTTTATACAACTTCGGGTTGGAGCTCTAAAGCCACTAAAGCAATGATAATAAAAAAAGATGATATAGATGAATATGAAAAAATACTCAAAGATGAAGAAAACAATTGTAAAGTGGTTTCTGGTAAATTTGTTGAACTCAACGATTCCGGATCAATCAAAACATTGAGGGATAAAATAAGAAGTTCCGGTATAACTTTTAAAATTTAATGAAATGTACAAATATTCAGAAACAGATAAAAAGATATTAGCCAATAGGACTAAACAATTTAAAAACCAAGTTAATCGTCGACTTAATGGAATGCTTTCAGAGGAAGAGTTCAAACCTCTTAGATTAATGAATGGTCTTTATCTTCAGTTACATGCTTACATGTTAAGAGTTGCAATACCCTACGGAGAACTTTCATCTCAACAACTTAGAAAACTAGCCTATATTGCTGATAAATATGACAGGGGTTATGGTCATTTTACAACTAGACAAAACATACAATTCAACTGGCCAAAATTACCTGAAGTACCGGAAATACTTGAAGAACTTTCAAAAGTAGAAATGCACGCTATTCAAACGTCAGGCAACTGTATTAGAAATATCTCTGCTGATCATTTAGCTGGGTTAACACTCGAAGAGGTTGAGGATCCTCGTCCTTGGTGCGAAATAATAAGAAAATGGTCAACATTTCATCCAGAATTTTCCTTTCTTCCCAGAAAATTTAAAATTGCTTTAACAGGTTGTTCTACTGATAGAGCAGCAATAATGGTTCATGACATTGGGTTAAGATTAATTAAAAAAAATAATCAAATAGGCTTTGAAGTTTTTGTCGGTGGAGGTCAAGGCAGAAGTCCATATATTGCAAAAAAAATTAAAGACTTTTTACCTAAGAAAGATATCCTTAATTACCTCGAAGCAATTCTAACTACTTATAATCAGCTTGGAAGAAGAGATAATATTTATAAAGCTAGAATTAAAATACTATTAAACGAATTAGGGGTAGCTAAGTTCAAATCATTGGTTGAAAGGAATTTCCAAAAATTTTATAATCAAAAGTTATTATTAGATAAAAATCAAATATCAAATATATTCCAGTTTTTCAAACTTCCTAAACTTAAAGATAATTCAGAAGGAAAGAATTTAGTTGAAAATCCCAGATTTAAGAATTGGGAAAAACAAAATACTATACCTCACAAAAATCCTAATTATTCCATAATATTTATTTCACTTAAATCACCCGGTAAGCCACCAGGTGATGCCTCCAGTAAACAAATGAGAGGTATAGCTAATATCGCCGAAAAGTTTTCTTTTGGAGAAATTAGAGTTACTCACGAGCAGAATTTAATTTTACCTCATGTTGAGAACTCAGAGATTTATGAAGTATGGAGTGAACTAGTTAAATTAGATTTGGCAACACCAAACATAGGTTTAATTACAGATACTATTTGTTGTCCAGGAATGGATTATTGTGCCTTAGCCACAGCTAGATCTATTCCAATATCTCAAAAAATTACAAACCATTTTAAAACATATCAAAAACAAAGAAAATTGGGAGATCTTAAGATTAAAATATCAGGTTGTATTAATGCATGTGGCCATCACCATGTTGGAAATATTGGAATTTTAGGTCTGGATAGAAAAGGTCAAGAATTTTATCAAATAACTTTGGGTGGTTCTGCAAGAGAAGATGCTTCGATTGGTGAAATAGTTGGTCCATCATTCCCAGAAAAAGATCTTATAAAAGCAATTGAAAAAATATTAAACATTTATGAAAAAAACAGAATCAATGAAAATGATGATTTTCTAAATGTTTTCAAAAGAATAGGAATTACTGAGTTTAAAAAAGAACTTTATGATAATACTTGAAAAAAAATTTGAAAAAAAAAATGAATATCACAAATTGATTGATACACCTTTATCGATAAAACAAATTTCAAAAAAAACATTGCTTGATTTTTCTTCCTGGAAACAGATGAAGAATGATATAATTGAAAAAAAAATTAAAGTAGCTTTATTAATTAATTCCGATGAAGAATTTAATTTAGATAAGAAAGATTTAAAAAACTTAAGCATGATTCAAATTAATTTTCTTTCCTTTAAGGATGGAAGACCTTATTCATATGCAAAAGAATTGAGAAGGAATCTTAACTACGAAGGGGAAATTAGAGCATCTGGAAATATTTTACCAGACCAGTATGTGTTTTTATTAAGACAAGGGTTTAACACGGTGGAAATTGACGAGACTCAGAAACATGTTTGGATTGAGCTTTTGGAACTAGATGAAGGAGATTATTATCAACCCTAGGTACACAAGCATATAATTAATGCAATGTGTACCAGTGTTTATATTCTTTTAAGGGCAAGGGTTTTTAGAAACCCATATCACCACCCATGCCGCCCATGCCGCCCATGCCGCCCATTCCTCCTGCTCCAGGCATTGGAGGCATAGATTCTTTAGGCTCTGGCATTTCAGCTACCATTGCTTCTGTTGTTAGAAGAAGGCCAGCTATTGAAGATGCATTTTCTAATGCAGTTCTAACCACTTTTACAGGATCAATAATGCCTGACTTAACTAAGTCCGTATAGGATTCTGTCTGAGCATCAAATCCATGATTGTCATCGGTTTGTTCGAGTAGTTTTCCTATAACAATTGAACCTTCCACACCTGCATTTTCAGCTATTTGTCTAGCAGGAGCTTCCAAAGCTTTACGGATGATGTCGATACCAGCATCTTGATCCGGGTTGGCTCCCTTTAAACCATTAAGAGATTTGATAGAATATAAAAGAGCAGTTCCTCCGCCTGGTACTATCCCTTCTTCAACAGCAGCTCTTGTAGCGTTTAGTGCATCATCAACTCTATCCTTTCTTTCTTTAACTTCCACTTCAGTGGAACCGCCAACGTTGATAACAGCAACACCTCCAGAAAGTTTAGCTAAACGCTCTTGTAACTTTTCTTTATCATAGTCCGATGTTGTGGTTTCTATTTGGGTTTTAATTTGTTCACATCTCGCTTTAACATCAGAAGAACTTCCACCTCCGCTAACTACTGTTGTGTCTTCTTTGTCAATTCTAACTTTTTTACATGAACCAAGATCTTGGATTCCTACATTTTCTAACTTAAGTCCTAGCTCTTCACTAATCACTTGCCCTCCAGTTAGTATAGCTAAATCTTCTAACATTGATTTACGTCTATCTCCAAAGCCAGGTGCTTTTACCGCTGCAACTTTAAGCCCGCCTCTTAGTTTATTCACTACTAGTGTAGCCAGAGCTTCACCTTCAACGTCCTCTGCGATTATCAATAGAGGTTTTCCAGATTTCACAACAGCTTCTAGAAGTGGAAGAAGATCTTGAAGATTAGATAATTTACCTTCATTCAATAAGATATATGGATCTTCGAACTCACAGATCATTTTTTCAGCATCTGTAATAAAGTAAGGAGATAGATAACCTCGATCAAATTGCATTCCTTCTGTGGTCTCTAGAGTAGTATCTCTAGTTTTTGACTCTTCCACAGTAATGACACCATCACGGCCAACTTTATCCATCGCCTCAGATATTTTCATTCCTATTTCTTCTTCCCCATTTGCAGAGATTGTTCCAACTTGAGCTATTTCAGAAGAAGAACCAAGTTTTTTAGCTTTTGATTTAAGGTCGTTTAAAACTTTGTCCACCGCTAAATCAATTCCTCTTTTTAGGTCCATTGGGTTCATACCTGATGTAACCGCTTTTGCACCCTGTTTAACTATAGCTTGAGCTAGAACTGTTGCGGTAGTTGTGCCGTCACCAGCTGAATCTGAACTCTTACTGGCGACCTCTTTTACCATTTGAGCTCCCATGTTTTCAAACTTATCTCTTAACTCGATTTCTTTGGCAACAGAAACACCATCTTTTGTGACTCTGGGCGCACCAAAAGATTTATCTAATATAACATTTCTACCCTTTGGACCTAAAGTCACTTTTACGGCATTAGCAAGTGCGTCTACACCAGAGATCATTAAGTCTCTTGCATCTGAACCATATGATATTTTTTTTGCTGACATTGTTTTCTCCTTTATACAAAATTAATCTAAAATTCCCATTATGTCTGATTCTTTCATGATAAGAAGGTCTTGACCATCAAGTTTGACTTCAGTGCCAGACCATTTACCAAATAGTATCTTATCCCCGGCCTTGACATTCATTGGCCTTGTCTTTCCATCCTCAGTTAATTCGCCTGGACCAACCGCAAGAACTTCTCCTTCACTTGGTTTTTCTTTAGCAGTATCTGGAATAATGATACCTCCGGCAGACTTCTCGTCTGTATCTATGCGTTTAACAACAACTCTGTCGTGTAGTGGTTTGAATTTCATTAAAATCCTCCATAGTTTCAAAAATTGACTTTAGAAAGTGTTAGCACTCTCAGTTATAGAGTGCTAAAATAATAATTCTATAATTATTGTCAAGCGATTTTTAGAAACCAAATTCTTTAACTATGTATTTTTCTAATTTTAATATGCTCTCTTCAACCTTTTCTTCACTAGTATTAATTATTAAACTGGGCTTTTCAGGCTCTTCATAAGGTGATGAGATTCCTGTAAAATTTTTTATCTCCCCTCTTTTCGCTTTTTCATAAAGACCCTTAACATCTCTTTTCATACAAACCTCTAGTGAGGCTTTTATGTATATTTCCCTAAATATTTCTGGTCTTATATCACGTGCTTTTTTTCTTTCACTTCTATATGGAGAAATAAGAGAAACCAAAATAATAAACCCGGCTTGAGCAAACAACTTTGCAACCTCAGATGTTCTTCTGATATTTTCAGTCCTGTCTTCTGGCGAAAAATTTAAATTCTTGTTAAGTCCAGTTCTTAAGTTGTCACCGTCAAGTGTGAAAATTTTAAAATTTCTATCAAATAATTTTTTCTCAACATTTTTTGCGATCGTGCTTTTTCCTGCACCAGATAATCCTGTTAGCCAAATTATGCCCGGTCTGTGATTAAATTTTATTGCCCTATCAATTTCGTTAATATTATAATTTTCTGGAATAATATTATTATTTACATCAACAATATTCTCTCTTTGATCTGGATAATTATTTAGATCAATTATACCCCCTGCAACAATCCCCATTTCATCAAGTAGACAGAACCGTGCAGTGGTTTTATTAAAGAAATAGTCATCCATAGGAATAAGTTGTGAAGAGTGTATGACTAACTCACAAACATCGTTTTTGGATGCCAAAATATTTGTTTTTAATTCTAGGTCATCAGTGTTCAAAACATTTTTTACTTTATTAATTAAAATCTCATACTCACCCGTATTAATTTTCATTGTATATTTTTTTTTTAAATTTATCTTTTTTTCACTTAACCAAAATACTTTAGCCTCAAATCTATTCATCAACTTAGGCGGAGTTTTTAAATCCGATGCTAGATTTCCTTTGTCAACAAATATTGGCTCGTCCAAAGTAAAGCCAATTGAATCACCTTCAAAATATTCTTTTTTTGCTTTTGGCCATATTTCAAGAGTTTTTACCTTTGCTTTTTCATTTGATGGAAGGAATAACAACTCTGTACCTTGAGTGATTTTACCAGATTCAATCCTTCCAACTATTACTCTTTTGTCTCCGATTTTATAAATATCTTGAACAGGAAATCTAATGTAATTCCTAAAATGACTCTTTTTTGTGTCAAATGCATCGAGTGTTTGTATGAATGGTTTATCTTTATACCATGACATTTTATTGCATTTCTTTACAAGGTTATCTCCGAACCTTGCTGAAATAGGGATGCATGAATGAAAATCAATTTGAATATTCAATAAAAATGCGGTTAATTCATCTTTGATTTTTAAAAATTTTTTTTCATCATAATTTATCTTATCCATTTTATTGAAAACAATTATGATCTTTTCAATTCCCAAGAGTTTTAGTAAATAAGTATGCTTTTTTGTTTGTTGCTTTATGCCTTCGTATGCATCAACTATTAAAATTGCAATGTCAGCTGATGATGCACCAGTGATCATATTTCTTATGAATTCTTTGTGTCCAGGAGCATCAATAAATACATATTTCCTTTTTTTTGACTTAAAGAAAATTCTTGTTGTATCAATTGTAATACCTTGGTCTCTCTCGTCTCTAAGTGCATCAAGTAAGTAAGCAAACTCAAAATCAACACCACGCTTCTTACTTGCTTTTTTTAATTCAATTAGTTTCTCATTTTGAATTTCTCCTACCTCATAAAGTAATCTCCCAATAAATGATGATTTCCCATGATCAACATGCCCAACAATGACAATATTCGGTACCTCTTCTTCATCAAATTTTGAATTCATTACATATATCCCTTAGATCGTAATTTTTCAAAAACATGTTCCTCCTCATGATCCATAGCCCTTCCAGATCGTTCAGATGTTTTAATAGTCCTAAGTTCTTCAATAATCTCATCTATATTTTTAGCTTCGCTGTCAACAGGGAAAGTAATATCTTTATCTCCTAGTGATCTAAATCTTTTTCCATTTTTAGAAAAATATAAATCTACAACTGGGATTTTTTCTTGCTTTATGTATTGCCAAATATCAAGTTCAGTCCAATTTAAAAGAGGATGAATTCTTACATGAACTGATTTAGGATAATTAAAATTTGATTGATTCCAAAACTCAACAGGTTGATTTTTTATATTCCATTTCCCAAAATCGTCTCTAGGACTAAACACTCTCTCTTTTGCACGAGTACCCTCTTCGTCCCGTCTAATGCCAGCAATGATACCTCTAAATTTTTTTTTATGGATTATTTTCTTTAGACCCTCCGTTTTTCTTGCTGCAGATCTTGCTGCTGGTGGAAGAGATGGATCAATTTTCGCGAGTGGTGGGCAATCTTCTTTTATAAGCTCAATCTTCCACAATTTTTCATATCTTTCTCTAAAAATGTACATTTCCTGAAATTTTTTGCCTGTATCAACATGAACAAGTGGGAAGGGTATTTTACCTAAGAAAGCTTTAAAAGCTAACCAAACCATTACATTGGAATCCTTTCCCAATGACCATAATAGAGCTATATTAGGGATGGATCTAAATGCTTGTCTAAAAATAAAAATACTTTCATTCTCTAATTTTTTAAGGTTTGTTTGCATTTATTTTTTAAACTATAGTGAATTCCGCATTCTGTTTTAATGTTATTTGTCCATCTCCCAGACCTTGGGTCATTTAGGTTATAAGATTTTACTGTACAATGAATACAACCTATTGACAAATATCCTTTTGTAAAAAGTGGGTGTCTTTTAATTTTATTCTTGGAAAAATAGGAATCAATGAAAGTTCGGTCAACCAAAGCCAATGGGTTAATTACGACTTTTCCATTTAATTGTTCAAAATTTTGCAAATACGATCTTTCACCTCTATGGTAAGATTTTCTTCCAGAAATCCAAGCATTGTAACTATTTAGTTCTCTGTTTAGTGGTAAGACTTTTCGTATAGAGCAACACTGATCTGGATTTGAATTCCATAAATTATTATCTTTATCATTTTTTAATAAATCTGATGAATTTGGAAATATTTCTTTACAATTTTTGAAATTATATTTTTTGATTAAATAATTTTTATATTCAATGGTTTCTTTGAAAAGAAAATTTGTGTTAATTAAAATTATAGGAATACTTTTATCTATTTTTGAAATCATGTGAAGAATGATGGCTGACTCACTACCAAATGAACAAACATAAGCAACTTTATTTTTGAATATTCTAGTGAGTGTTGCAATTAATATTTCTTCAGGACCGGAATCTCTGTAGGTTTTGTTTAAGTTTTTTAAAAAACTACTATTGTCAACCATACTTTTAATTAAATCGAAAAACATAATTTGTCAATAAGATATGTAAAATAAAATATACTACATAAATTTTATGTATTTTTATTTATAAATTAATAATTATTAATATTAATAATGAATGATAATCTTAAGAAAAATAAGCTTTACTGGCTCGCCTTAAATTTATTTATGGTGGTTACCATGATTATTATTGGAGGTATCACAAGGCTAACAGATTCTGGCTTATCCATGACAACATGGAATTTTTTCAAGGGTGTGATACCTCCACTAAATAATGAGGATTGGGTAAATCTTTTCAATCTTTACAAAGAATTTCCAGAGTATAAATTAAAAAATTCTGGTATGGTACTCAGTGAGTTCAAAAAAATTTTTTTTTGGGAATACATTCACAGAATTTGGGGAAGGCTAATAGGATTAACATTTTTTATACCTTTAATTATACTTTGGCTCAAAAACGGATTTAACAATAATGAAAAGAAGTTATTAGTTACCCTATCTTTGCTTGGTTTCTTTCAGGGGTTCATGGGTTGGTTTATGGTTGAAAGTGGTCTGATAAATAAACCAGATGTAAGTCACTTTAGGCTTTCTGCTCATCTTGTCACTGCGTTTATTATTTATTCAATACTCCTTTATTTTTTTTGGAACCTAATTACAGAAAACAAGCCTGTTGATAAATATTTATTTAAAATTTCTAATCATAAAAAGAATTTTTTAATTTCATTAATACTTTTATTTGCCACAATCTCTGCCGGAGCTCTTGTATCCGGTACAGATGCTGGCTTAGCTTATAATAACTTTCCCTTAATGGGCGACAATATTTTACCTCCAATCCTAATATCTAACGAATCGTATTTATTAAATGAATACTTCAATGACCAAGGTTTTCTTCAATTCTCCCACAGATTTTTAGCCACAATTACACTGTTATTTGTACTTCATACAATATTTAAGGCAAATAGAGATGGGTTTTTTGTGGGTTTTAAAATGCTTTTCTACTTTTTAGTATCTTTCATTTTATTTCAATATACTCTTGGGATCATAATTTTGAAATTATACGTGCCAATATCTTTAGGACTAATGCATCAGATTGGTTCTTTATTCATGCTTTCTCTGATTGTAATTTCTATATCCGAATGTAACAAAATTAAAAGGGCGAATTAACGCCCTTTTTTTAAATTGAAGGCTTACAAAGTTTTTTTAGAAACTTTTACTGATCGAGAATATAATCTGATCACTTTCAATATCCTCGTTAACACCTCCATAACCATCTATAGTTGTATAGGATAAACCTAAATCCACGCCAAATGCGCTTGTGGAAATTGAAGCGATATAATCAGTGTAAGCATTACCACCCTCCATTTCATTCCCTGTGAAACCAGCTGCACCAGAAATAGTAAATGGTGTGTTAGGAACTGCAATCTCCATCCCCACGTTGTGGTAATCATAATTATCAGCTTGGAAACCAGATGGTGAATATCCATAATAGTAGGAGATTCCAATATCTGTAATAGGGTTAGGAACTGCAAGACCAACAGATGCATAATATTCGAAGAAATCGACGTTTCTTGCACCATTGGCAGTATTTTCATCAGTCATACCTGGATAATCATAATATAAGAAACCAACATCATATGAGAAGTAATCTTCTAGCAATGGAACTGCACCAGCAAATCCACCATAATAGTCTAGTTCGTTTCCTGACAATGTATTAGTTCCTCCGGAGACGTTAGACCCCCAGAATCCAACATAAGCATCTATGTAAGTGTCAAGTAATGTAACACCATAATCTAAACCACCTTGAACGGCAGATTGACCATCGTTTTGTCTTTCTCCCCTCCACACATATTGTGAATAGTATCCAACATTTGCTGAAATTTCACCATATGGTAATTTATCTGGAAACTCGAATGAACTCGCTGGGTTAGAAAATATAAATGGTAGTGACATAGCTGAGCCTATTAAAATTTTTTTTATCATGATAATCCTTTCCTTCAATTAGATAATAAATTTAAAATGATTAAGAATTAGGCATTATGGATATTTGTTGAATAATTAATCATAAAATTAAGGTATATTGTCATTTAATGAAAATCAAGTGGATTTTACAAAATTGACATAAATAGATAATTCTGTTGTTATTTTACAACAAATTTGTTTGCTAGCTCCAAACGTTGTATAAACAGTATAATTTTAATCTCTAAGGTTGTGGAATTTTTAATTAACATTTCTTATTTAGTTTTTGCTTCTTGGGTCTATTTGATCTTTATCCATGG
>MDTG01076498.1_pt1 | contig 27713 bp, 19 predicted proteins | sample 811421 | NCBI WGS metagenome assembly MDTG01 (sample SAMN05326645, study PRJNA326480) | marine metagenome | isolation source: seawater | place: Pacific Ocean: South East | collected 2011
CTTCTTCTTGGCGGTCTTCTTCTTGGCGGTCTTCTTCTTGGCGGTCTTCTTCTTGGCGGTCTTCTTCTTGGCGGTCTTCTTCTTGGTGGTCTTCTTCTTGGTGGCCTTCTTCTTCGCCGCCGCCGCAGCCTTGGCCGCCTTCTTCTTCGCCGCCGCCTCGGCCTTGGCGGCCTTCTTCTTCGCCGCCGCCGCAGCCTTGGCGGCCTTCTTCTTCGCCGCCGCCTCGGCCTTGGCGGCCTTCTTCTTCGCCGCCTCCTCGGTCTTGGCGGCCTTCTTCTTCGCCGCCTCCTCGGTCTTGGCGGCCTTCTTCTTCGCCGCCGCCTCGGCCTTGGCTGCCTGCGCCGCCTCGGCTTCAGCCTGGGCGGCCTCGGCCTCGGCCTCGGCCTTCGCCCGCTCTGCCTCCGCGGCCTCCGCGAGCGCCTTCAGCTCCGCCTCGCGGCGGGCGTCCTCCTCCTCTTCGGAGCGGCGCTGCGCCTCCTCGGCGCGCTCCAGCACCGGCTGCGCGTTCCCCGTCGAGACCTCGTCGAAGGACCACTCGTGGCTCTCGGGCGTGCCCGCCGCGTGGGTGGCCTCGGGGTCGGCGGCCGTCGCCAGGGCTGGGCTGACCCGCGTGCCAGCGATCACGGTGTCGGACTCGGAGCCGGAGTCGGTCACACCGGGCGCCGAGATCGTGGGCGTCTCTTCCTCCTCTTCGGGGGGAGGCTCGCGGTCCGAGAGGTCGACTGGCGCGGCGCCCGACTCGTCCTCGTCCTCCTCGTCGTCGCCGAGGAACTCGAGGCAGAGGTCCTGATACTCGTCCTCCTGCAAGCCGAGCTTGAAGCCCAGCTCGCGGATGAACGTGTCCTCGAGGAAGTCGAGCTCGCCGTCGCTCTCGTGCACGGAGAAGGCCATCTCGAGCACGCGCCGCTTGGTGCTGCTCGGCTCGGTCAGGAAGGGGCCGACGGCCTCGTCCATGTCGAAGGCGTCCGGGCGGAAGGCCTCCATGTGGGCCCGGAGCTCCGCGGGGAGCGGGACGGGGCCTGCGCTCCCTTCGGGGGCGCAGAGCTTGCCGAGCAGCTCTTCGATCCGGTCGATCTCCTCGGCCTCCATGTGCCGATCCGCGTGGGCGGCGGCGAGGAGGAGATCGGCGACGGCGTTGATCCTTTGACGCAACATGGCTTCCTCGCGAGCTCCGGTGGGGCGGCTAATCTAACTCGCTGGTCTGCCAGGGCGAAACCACCCCCTGGGGATAGCGGTAGAACCGGTCAGCAGCATGACGGAGACCTGCGAACACGTCCTGGAGGCCCTCGGCGCCGCCCTCGAGCTCTCGGAGGCGGAGGGGGAACACCTCGCTAAGTGCAGCGATTGCAAGGCATTCGCTGCCTCGCTCGAGCGTTTGGACGCGATCTTCGCGGCCGAGCCCCTCCCTGAGCCGCCCCTCGACCTGGTCGAGAGCGTCATGACGCGGGTCGCCGAGCGCCAAGAGGCCGAGCTGCGCTGGGCCCGCGGGCGCCTGGCGCTGCTCCTGACGGCGGCGGTGCTGCTGGCCGCCTGCGCGCTCGGCTTCGGGGAATTGGGCGCCGGGATCTCGCTCGCCTCCGAGTGGGAGCTCAGCCTGGGCCTGAGCGAGCGCTTCCTGGAGGGGCTCGAGGTCGTCCGCGGCCAGGCCAGCGCCTGGAGCGGGACCCTCACGCCTCCAGAGGACCTGGCGGGCGCCTGGCTGTTCCTGGTCGCACTCAGCCCGCTCCTGCTCGTCCTCAACTGGTTCTTCGTCCGCCGCTGGGAGATCGCATGAAGCGCGCCCTGCCCGCCCTGCTCGCGCTGGCCCTGCTCCTGCCCAGTCCGGCCTACGCCGGGCACAAGGGGGACGTGGCCGGCTTGATCGTGCTGGGGCCCTCGCTCCTGGCTCTGTTCCTGCTCCCCTTCGGCCTGGCGGCGCAGGGGCTGATCCTGGCCTACGCCCCGCGCCGCGGCCGCGGGCTGGTCCACGCCGTCGAGCGTCACCGGGTCAAGACCGTGGTCCTGGGCCTGATCAACACGCTCTTCCTGGCCTTCTTCGTGGGCGCGACCGCCAAGCCGGCGCCCCTGCTGGCCCTGATCGGACTGCTGGTGTGGCTGGTCCTGATCCTGGTCGGCAGCCACGGTCTGGCCCGGGGGGTCGGAGCCCGGATCCTCGGCCGCGACGAGGGCTCGGGCCCTCCGGGGGACGCGCTGGAGACGGCCCTGGGCTTTCTGACCCTGCTCTTCGCCTGCGCGATCCCGCTGCTGGGGGTGTTCCTCGCTACCTACTGGATCGTGCGGGCCACGGGCGGCGCGGTGTTGAGCATGCTGGCCGTCGAGTCGGCGCCAGACCCCCAACCTGCGCCCAGCTCACCTCCAGCTGGGGGTTGAGCCCGCTATCATGGGCGGCCAGCGAATTTGCCGGTCAGCGAGGTCCCCATGAAGCAGCTCTTGTTCGCGCTCCTGCTCCTGCTCCCGCTCCTCTGCAGCGGCTGTCTCTCGACGAGCGAGGACTACATCAACGAGCACTACCGCGGCTATTCGATCGTGCGCGGTCACCTGACCAAGGTCGAGGACCTCGAGTCCAGCAAGTGGGAGCACCTCTCCGACGGCGTCGCGGTCGAGGTCGCGATGCCCGGCTGCACGATCCACATTCAGCAGGGCGAGGACGAGGAGCGGACCCGGACCCGCACCTTCGAGCTGCATCCCGGCGACCGGATCGTGTGGGGTCGCGAGGGCGACCTCGTCCTCTACGCGCTCGAGGACAACAAGCCCGCCGCTGGGACCGGCGCGCCGCCAGCGAGCGCCGCGCCGCCGACTTCGGCCACGCCGGCGGGCCAGTAGCGCCGTGTCCAAGTCCCTCGAAGACCTGCAGGGCGAAGGGCTCGACCAGGAGGCCTTCGTCGCTCAGCACTCCTCCCCCGCGCTCCTGATCGCGCTCCCCGACGAGGAGAGCGGCGGCGGGGACGTTGGAATGCACACCGAGATCCTCAGCTCGACCATGATCAAGGCTTCGCTCGAGAGCGCCGACAAGGCCCTCCTGCGGACCTCGCGCCTGGAGTTCCTCATCAAGTCGGATCGGAACCCCTTCCAGAACTTGATCATGGTCGGCCGCGCGCGCTCCAACGACGTGGTCCTGCGCCACCCGGGGGTCAGCAAGGTCCACGCGACCTTCAGTCAGGTCGGGGGGACCTGGTTCATTCAGGACGGCAAGTCCCGCAACGGGACCTATCACAACGGCGAGCAGCTCGAGACCGGCGCCAAGGTCGCCCTCGAGGACGGCGACGGGGTCGGCTTCGGCGGCAAGGTCGTGGCTCGCTTCCTCTTGCCGGCCAGCCTGTGGGAGTTCGTCAGCTCCCTTTAGCGCTCAGCCGCCAGGCGCTGTAGACCACCCACAGATAGAAGGCCGCCTTCGGCGCGCGCAGCGAGCTCGCCGCCGCGAAGGTCAGCCAGGGCATGCGCAGGGCCCCCGCGGTCCAGGTGCAGAGCCCGAAGGGCAGCGGGGTCAGCGCCGCCAGCGCCACTCCCCAGAAGCCGTAGCGGCGCACGAAGCGCTCGCCGCGCTGGTGGTGGCGGCCGAGCACGCGCTCGCTCAGCCCTCGCTTCGCGAGCAATAGGCCGCAGCCGTAGCCGACCCAGGCCGCCAGCAGGCTGCCGCTGACCGTCGCGAGCGCGAGCGCGCGAATGTCGAGGCCCCCGCTCAAGCCGAGCAGCAGGAGCGGCTCGTTGACCAGCGGAAAGGGCGAGGAGTCGATCAGGAGCACGCCCACGAACACGAAGCCGCTCCCGAAGGTCCGCGCGGCCCAGCCGCCGAGGCGGCTCAGCTCGTCGCCCCACACGAAGCTCACGCCCATGGCGATCAAGAAGAGCACGACCAGGCCGATCACCACGCGCAGCGCGAGGGGCCCGAGCTCGAGCGGCTCGTCCTCCTCGTCGGAGTCAGCGGGGGAGGGAGCGGCTGGGTCCAGGTCAGCAGGCTGCACGGGCGCATTGTGGCAGGCATCGCGCTGGCTAGGATGGGCGACGTGGAGCCACCTCCCCCGACACGACGCCCGCCGGACGCGGAGAGCGACGGCTTCCTCAGCCACTGGGGCAAGACTGGCCTCGGCTGGGGCTGCGCGACGCTGCCCGTGTGGCTCGGCTTCGCCTACGGCGTCCTGCCGCAGGCGCCCTTGCCGATCGTCGTCGTGCTGGCCCTGACCGCGCTGATCCTGAGCGGGCGCAGTCAGTCGGCCGAGGAGACCTTCATGTGGTTGCTGCCGACCTCGGTGATCGTGGGGCTCTTCCTGCGGATCTTCGGCTGAGGTATCGCGCTCGCGCCCCAGGCACTAAGCTCTGCGCCCCGCGCCAGCCCGCAGGAGCCAGCCCATGAGCAGCGAGAACCTCTCCTATCCCAAGGAGAAGCTGAACGTCCTCCTCTTCGAGGGGATCCACCAGACCGCGGTCGACCACTTCCGCGAGGCGGGCTACACCTCGATCACGCACCTCTCCCACTCGCTGCAGGGACCCGAGCTGCACGAGGCGATCGCCAAGGCGCACATCGTGGGCGTCCGCTCGCGGACCAAGCTGACCGCCGAGGTCCTCGGCCACGCCAAGCGCCTGTTCGCGATCGGCTGCTTCTGCATCGGCACCAACCAGGTCGACCTGCCCCACGCCGCCAGGCTGGGGATCCCGGTGTTCAACGCGCCTCACAGCAACACCCGCAGCGTGGCCGAGCTGGTGCTCGCCGAGTGCGTGATGCTCTATCGCGGGCTGGGCGACAAGAACTCCAACTGCCACGCGGGGGTCTGGACCAAGAGCGCCAAGGGCAGCCACGAGGTCCGCGGCAAGACGCTCGGGATCGTCGGCTACGGGCACATCGGCAGCCAGGTCTCGATCCTGGCCGAGGCCTTCGGGATGCGCGTGCTCTACCACGACGTGGTCCCCAAGCTGCCCATGGGCAACGCGACCCGCGCCGGCTCGCTCGGCGAGCTGCTCGAGCAGTCGGACATCGTGACGCTGCACGTGCCCGCCGACCCGAGCACCGAGCGCATGATCGACGCCGAGGCGATCGGGAAGATGAAGGCCGGCTCCTTCCTGATCAACGCCAGCCGCGGGAGCGTGGTCGACATCGAGGCGCTGGTCGCCGCGCTCGACCGCGAGCACATCCTGGGCGCGGCCATCGACGTCTACCCCAGGGAGCCCAAGTCCAACGACGAGCCCTTCGAGTCGGCCCTGCGCGGCAAGCGCAACGTGATCCTGACCCCGCACATCGGCGGCTCGACCAGCGAGGCCCAGCACAACATCGGCGTCGAGGTCGCCAACAAGCTCGTCGAATACAGCGACCAGGGCTCGACCCTGAGCGCGGTCAACTTCCCTGAGCTCTCGCTGCGACGCTGCGCCGACGAGGCCCACCGAGTGCTGCACGTGCACCACAACAAGCCCGGCCTGCTCGGCGCGATCAACCGCGTGCTCGCGGACGCCGACTGCAACATTCAGGCGCAGCACCTGCAGACCACGCCGGAGGTCGGCTACGTCGTCCTCGACGTGGCGCCCAACTACCCCAGCGACCTGCGCGAGCGCCTCGAGGGGATCGAGCACACGATCCGCTGCCGCTTCCTCTTCTAGCGCGCTACTTGCCCGGCGCGAAGAAGCGCAGGAAGGTGCGCCCGCTCATGGTCGGGCGGGCCATGCCGCAGGGCGGGCAGGGCTCGGGCTCGTTGGCGTCGATCTTCCACTCGACCCCGTAGGGGAAGCCGCGGGTCCGCTGCTGCTGCTGCCAGAAGCGCGAACCGAACACTTCGCGCAGGGTGTTGAGCTGCTCGCCGGAGGCGCTCTCCATGGCCTCGAGCAGCGCCGGCGCCGCGCGCAGGAAGGCCTCGTCGTCGCTGACCAGCTTCTGGTGGGCGTCCCAGCGCGGCTGCTGCTCCTTGCCGAGCAGGCGCTTCACGAGCGCCGCGGTGGCCTTGTCCTGGCGCGCCCGCTTGGCGCGCTGCTTCAGCCGCTCGCCGCCGCGCAGCAGCTTCTCGAGGGCGGCCTCGACCTCCTTGGGCTCGTCGAGGGCGACCTTGGCCCCGGCGATCCGCTTGCCCTGCGGGTCGAGCAGGACCAGGGTCTCGCCCGGCTTGGCCTGGGCGCGCTGGGCGCTGGCGCACACCCACACGGCCTCGAGCAGGTAGCTGCACATGGGCGCCAGGTCTCGCTGGGAGAAGCCGCCGGGCGACTGGATCAGCGGGATCAAGTCCTCGAGCGCCTCGGCCAGGACCGCGCGTCCGGCCACGTCGTCGGCGGCCGGCACGATCACCGCCACTCCGTTGGCCGCGCTGCGCTTCAGCGCCGCGAGCGCCGCCTTCCAGGCCGCCTCCTCGGCGCGCGCCTGGGCCTTGGGGTCGTCCTGACCCAGGGTCAGCCCGCCGAAGCCGAAGATCAGGCCCCCGCTCAGGGCCGCGCCCAGCTTGAGCAGGCGGCGGCGGTCGTGCAGGGAGTCGAGGTCGTCGTCGCTCATGTCGTCGTCTTGCTCCATGCCGGCCCTCACAGGCGCACGGTGGCGCTTGGGGGTGGCTCGCGCAATCCCGTCCATGACGCGCTGCCGTATCCGGCTGGAAGCGTGGGCTTTACAAATGCCAAGAATCCGGCTGTGAACTCTGTTCTTCCAAATTCGGAAATCGGCGTGTGCGAGCGACGACGCCAGGGCTCCTCGCGCTCCTAAGCCCTGCGAACTCGGCTCTCCAGCCAATTCAGCGGCTGGCAGGAGCCTTGCGCCAGGCAGTCTCCGCCCCCGGTCCATCCCTCGAGAGGCCATTCACATGATCCGCCCCGGGAAGCTCCTGCTCGTCCTCACGCTCGCCGCCGCCATCACGGGCTGCGGCGGGCACAAAGCCAAGAGCAGCTCCAGCTCGACGACGGTGGCGCCTGCCACCTCCCAGGCCGCGGCTGGCGCGACCATCGACGGCGCCCTCGCGGTGGCCGAGGTCACCAGCGCTCGCGTCGAGCTCTACTCCATTGACCCCTCCACTCGCGGTCTGAAGATCGCCGCCGTCGCTCAGGTCGGCTCGGGCGGCACCTTCTCGCTCAGCGCGCCCAGCGCTCAGGGCCCCGCCCTGCTCGTGGTCCGCGGCGGCAGCTACCGGGACCTGGCCAGCGGCCAGCGGGTCGCCTTCGGTGACCCCGCCGCCGACCCCACCAGCCTCGACGACCCGCGCGAGCGCGTGCTGGAGGTCGTGCTGGCCGAGGCCGCGGGCGCCCACACCCTCAACCCCTCGGCGTTGACCACGATCGCCAGCCGGCGCGCGCTGACCCTCCTGGCCGACGACGCCGACGCGCTCGAGGCCAAGCAGGTCGAGCAGCTCCACCTCGACCTCGCCCAGGAGCTGGGCCTCGTCGTCTCGGGCCAGGCCGTCGACCCGCGCGGGCTCGCGCCGATCGCCTTCGTCGACACCTCCAACGCCGCCGCGATCCAGGCCCGCCCCTTCGCGCCCGAGGCCAGCCTCGGCGCGATCCTGGCCGGGATCAGCCAGGAGGCGATCCGGCTCGGCATGACCGACCCCCGCCAGCTCGTCGACCTCCTGGCGGCCGACTTCTCCGACGGCGCCTTCGACGGCGCGGCCCCCAGCGCCAAGGCCGGCGAGTGCGAGGAGCTCCGCCTCGGCGCCGCGCCCTTCGACCCGAGCGCGGGCACCCAGGGGCTGGCCGACAGCGTCGCGGCCTTCATGGACCAGAACCCCCGCAACGCCTCGGGTGAGCCGGCCGCGACCTTCGCGCCGCTCCTGGCCCGCCTCGCCGCCGAGGACGTGCCCCCCAGCCGCAACGCGCCGCCTCGCCTCGACCCCCTGGCCGACGTCGGCCAGCCCGCCAACGCCGGCACGCTCTTCGTGAAGCTGGACGGGATCGAGAGCGGCCCCGCCAGCGAGCTGAGCCAGTTCGTGGACGTGATCACCGCCGACCTGAGCGACCCCACGGTCGCCGACGTGGTCGTCGACACGACCAGCAACACCCTGCAGCTCAGCCCGCGCCAGCCCGGCGCGACCACCGTCACCGTGCGCCTCCGCGACAACGCCCCGGCCGACAAGGGCGGCCGCAACGCGACCACCCGCAGCTTCACCTTCACCGTCGGCCCGCCGCTCGCGATCAACAACGCGCCGAGCTTCGACCTGATCGCGGACCAGACCCTGCTCGAGGACGCGGCGCCCCTCGCGCTCACGATCGACAACGTGTCGGCCAACGACCCCAACCAGACCCTCAGCTTCTCGGTCAAGAGCAGCGACCCCACCCTGATCCCGACCCCGGGCCTGAGCGGCAGCGGCGCGACCCGCACCCTGACCCTGGCCCCGGTCGCCGATCAGTTCGGCACCGCCACGATCACCGTCACCGTGCAGGACAACGGGGGGACGAACCTCAACGGCGTCGACAGCTACAGCCAGGACTTCGTGGTCACGGTCGCCTCGGTCAACGACGAGCCGACCTTCACGCCCCCCGCCAGCCAGACGATCCTGACCAACGCCGGCAGCACCACGCTCCAGGTCAGCGGGATCAGCGCCGGCCCCGCCAACGAGAGCCAGACGGTCGTCCTGACCGCGGCCTCGAGCGACACCAGCCTCCTGCCGACCCCCACGGTCCAGCTCAACGGCGCCACCGCCGACCTGATCCTGAACCCGGTCGCCAACGCCAAGGGCAGCGTCGACGTGACCCTGACCCTCGACGACCCCGACGGGACCGCCAACGGCGGCGACGACAGCTTCCGCGCCGTGTTCACCCTGACCCTCAACGACGGCCGCGCCGACCTGACCGCGATCAAGCCCGCCCTGGCCTCGGCTGACGGCGGGACCGAGATCTCGATCGCGACCAGCGGCTTCGCCGAGGACTTCACGGTCACGGCGCCCACCGTGCGGATCGGCGGCCAGCCCGCGACCGTCGTGGCGACCCCGAGCCCGACCACCGTCGTGGTCAGCGCGCCCGCGCTCAGCGCCGGCACCGTGACCGTCGAGGTCAACACGCCGACCAGCACCGGCAGCCTGAGCAGCTTCGAGATCGTGCCCCCCGCGGGCGCCGGCGACCTGCTCCTCAACGAGTTCTTCGCCGACCCCAGCCAGGGCAGCGCGGTGTTCGACGCCAACGGCGACGGCAACGCCAGCTCGAGCGAGGACGAGTTCGTCGAGCTGATCAACACCCGCAGCACCCCCCTCGACCTGAGCGGGCTGCGCCTGCGCGACGGCGTCAGCGAGCGCCACGTGTTCAAGAACCCGACCACCCTCCCGCCCGGCGGCGCGATCGTCGTGTTCGGCGGCGGGACCCCGACCGGCTTCGCGCCCGTCCACTCGGGCGGCCAGGCCCAGACCGCGAGCAGCGGCCTGCTGGGGCTCAACAACGGCGGTGACACGATCGAGGTCCTGGGCGCCGGCTCCAGCACCACCGTGATCCTCAGCCACGCCTACACCACGGCCCCCGACGGCCTCAGCTCCAACCGCGAGGTCGACCTCGACGGCGCGGCCAGCTTCGTCGAGCACGGGCAGGCCGGCACCCAGAGCGGCGTCAACGACGCGGTCGGCCTGGCTTCGCCGGGCAAGCGCGTGGACGGCAGCGACTTCCCCGCCAGCGCGCCCGCGCCGACCCCGGCGCCCCCCACGCCGACCCCGCCCGCTCCCCCGGCGCCGACGCCCAGCGTCACGATCAGCGGCGTGGTCCCCACCGGCGCGAGCAGCGCGGGCGGCACCGAGCTGACCGTCAGCACCAGTGGCTTCTCGACCAGCTTCCTGGTCAACGTGCCCGCGGCCACGATCGGCCAGACCCCGGCCGGCGCGGTCGCCGTCGACGACACGACCCTCACGATCACCGTGCCCCCCGGCCTGAGCGTCGGCGCGACGACCCTCGAGCTGACCCTGGCCAACGAGACGGCCCAGGTGCCCTTCGAGATCCTGGCGCCCCTCGGCGCCAATGAGCTGGTGATCAACGAGTTCATGGCCGACCCCAACGATCGCAACGGCGTGGGCGTGGTCGACGTCAACGGCGACGGCAACGCCAGCTCGACCGAGGATGAGTTCGTGGAGCTGGTCAACACCCGCGCCACGGCCCTCGACCTGAGCGGCGCGGTGCTCCAGGACGGGATCAACGCGCGCCACGTGTTCCCCAACCCGACCGTCGTCCCCGCAGGCGGCTCGATCGTGGTCTTCGGCGGCGGCGCCCCCATGGGCTTCGCGGCGGCCCACGAGAGCGGCCACGCCCAGGTCGCCAGCAGCGGCGCCTTGGGGCTCAACAACGGCGGCGACACGATCGAGGTCCTCGACGGCGCCGGCACCTCGGTCAGCCGCGTGACCTACGCGTCGAGCACCGGGGGCAAGAGCTCGACCCGCGCCGTCGAGGCCGACCCCAACGCGGCCTTCGTCGAGCACGACCAGGCCGCGGGCGCGGTCGGCGGCGTCTCGCCGGGCCGCAAGGTCGACGGCCAGACCTTCCGCTGAGCCGAGCGCGAGCCACGTCTCGAGAGCGACCGAGCCGCCCGCGGCTCGGTCGCTCGCGTTCCGGAGCACGGGAGGCGGTCGCGAAACCTCGGGAGCGACAGCTCCGAACGCGAAGGCGGTGTCGCATGAGCGACAGCTCCCTCCAGTGCGAGTTTTGAACGGAGAAAACTCGAAAACTCGAAAGCCGCAGCTCCGCTGAGCACTCACCGCGCTTTCTAGTTTTCCAGTTTTCTCCGTTCAATCTCCGAATCGCGAAGGAGCTGTCGCGCAGCGCGACAGCTCCTTCTTGGGTTCTGGTTGGTGGGAGCCTAGCCGCCGAGCTGGGCGCGCAGGCGCTCAGCCTGGCGGCGCAGCTTGGGGTAGCGCTCGGGGGGCGAGAGGAGCGGCCACATCAGCTGCAGGCTCTCCTTGGCCACGTGGGGCCGGCCCAGCTCGATCAGGGCCTCGACCGCGACCAGGTTCGACTCGATCTGGGTCCGGCGCAGCTTGGCGGAGGCGGGGAAGCGCGCGATCTCCTGCGCGATCTCGAGCGCCGCGGGCGCGTCGCCGGCGTCGCGCAGGAGCAGCTGCGCGCGCTGGGTCATGAAGGTCGCGCGGGTCGGCTTGCCGGCCGGGACGGCCTGCTCTGCCTGCTCGAGCAGGCGCAGCGCGTGCTCGAGGCTGCCAGGCTGGTCGCTCTTGTATTCGAGGATCGCGAGGTCGTGCAGCACTCGCCCTCGCAGCCGGTCGGTCGCGCGCCCTCGCAGGGCCTCCAGCGAGCGCTTCGCGTCCTCCAGCTCGGCTTGGCCGAGGAGGAGCTGCGCCGAGAGGTACTCCAGCTCGAGGTCGTTCGGGTGCTGCGCGCGCGCCCGGTCGAGGATCTCGAGCGCTCGCTTGCGCCGCGCGATCGTCTCTTCGTCGGAGGGCGCCCGGATCATGAGCGCCGACACGAGCCAGCGGACCGCTCCTGGGGACTCCGGCTCGAGCTCGAGCCCGCGCCGCGCGTCGGCGATCGCGCCCTCTCCGTCGTTCAGGAAGAGGTCGAGCTGCGCCAGCGCGACGTACCACACCGCGGGCGGGGTCGGGACGCGTTTGCAGGCCTGGCGCAGACAGCGGCTCCCCTCCTCCCACTCCTCGTGGGTCGTCCCCGAGAGGGTCAAGCGACCCCGCGCCGCCAAGGCCCAGGGCGCGTCCCGGCGCGCGACCGCCAGGATCCGGCGCGCCTCCTCCTGGTGCTGGGGCTCGCTCGCGCACCAGGCCAGCAGGAGTCGAGCGCGACGCAGCTCTTCGCCCTCGAGGCCAGGCAGCGCGCCGCGCAGGAGCGCTCGCGCCCTCTCCTCGGGGCCTTCGCTCAGGACCAGGAGCTCGCCCAGCAGCGCGTCGGCCCGGGGCTTCAGCTCGGGCACCTGCGCCAGCTCCTCGCAGAGGGCCCGACCCTCGCTCGGGGCACCCTCGCGCGCCAGGACCCGCGCCCAGTCGAGGGCCCAAGGTCCCCAGGGGAGCCCTTCCGCGCGCGCCTCGCGGTAGGCCTGGGCCGCGGCGTCCCAGCGCTGGGCGCCGGTCTCGGCCCTGGCCCGCGCCAGGGCCTGCTGCGCCGCAGAGGGCGTGGGCTCCGGCGAGGGGAGGGGCGGGTTCGCCAGGCTCGGGCTCGGCGCGGGCGGTGGAGCCGGCAGCGCGAGCCCGATCCCAGCGCCGAGCAGGAGCGTGCCGCCCACGAGACCTGCTCCGATTAGCCAGGTGGGGGGGCGTCCCCGCGGAGGACCTTCGTCCTTCTTCCTGAGCGCGCTGGCCAGGCTCGCGGCGTCCGGGCGCTCTCGCGGGTCCTTCGCCAGGCAGGCCTGGATCGAGACGCGCAGGGGCGCGGGCACCGAGCTCGGCAGCGGCGGGGGCGGCTCCTGCACGATCGCCGCCAGGAGCGCCAGGACCGACCTGCCCGCGAAGGGCGGCCGACCCGTCAGCAGGGTGTAGAGCGTCGCCCCGAGCGAGTAGACGTCGGCCTTGGGGGAGGCCCGCTTGCCCTCCCCGCTCGCCAGCTCGGGGGGCATGAAGCTCGGGGTCCCGATCAGCTCGCCGGTCTTGGTCACGCCCGGCGTGAGCTCGCGCCGCGCCAGGCCAAAGTCGGTCAGGACGGCCTGGCCGTCCGCGCGCAGGAGCACGTTCTCGGGCTTCACGTCGCGGTGGAGCACCCCGCGCTGGTGGGCGTGAGCCAGGGCCTCTGCCAGCTCGGCGCCCAGGCGCGCGACCTCGGCGGGGCGGAGCGGCCCCTCACGCTCCAGCCGCCGGCGGAGCGTCTCCCCTTCGATCAGCTCGAGGGCAATGTAGGTCCGGCCCCGCTGCTGACCGAGCTCGAGCACCCCCACGATCCCGGGGTGGCGCAGGGAGGCCGCGGCCTGGGCCTCGCCCTCGAAGCGCGCCTGCTCCTTGGGGTCTCCCAGCCCGGCCAGGACCTTGAGCGCGACCACGCGCCCGCTGCCGGCGTGGCGGGCGCGGTAGACGACGCCCATTCCGCCCCGCCCGAGCTCTGCTTCGACGTAGTAGGGGCCGATCTGCACGGTCTAGCAGCCTAGCGACCCGCGGGCCGCCGAGTCAGCCCCAGCGAGACTCCAGCGGCCCAGGATCGCCCCTATTATCGCCGCCCATGAGCGAGTTCTTCGGCTACGTCCGCGCCCACTACCCCCTGCGCCGGGGGCGGATCGTGCTGCGCACGGAGCAGGACTGGGAGCGCGACCTCGAGCCCGACCAGGTCCGCGACCTGACCTCGCGCCCAGGCTGCGTGCGCAGCGACTTCCTCGTCCACCACGACCGCCCCTACCTCTTCGTCAAGCCCGTGCTGATCGACGAGGAGGGCGGCGAGCACTGGGCGGCGGGGGCCAACAAGCTGGTGATCCTGGCCGAGCAGCCCCAGGACCTCTACCCGCACTTCTTCAGCGGGGACCACGGCGTGATCAGCGAGGTTCACCACCTCGGCAGCCAGGTCCTCCAGCGCGAGCTCCTCTATCGGGTCTACCTGCCGGCCGGCTACGAGGAGAACCGGAGCAAGCGCTATCCGGTGCTCTACATGCACGACGGGCGCAACCTGTTCTTCCCCGACGAGGCCTTCCTCGGTCACGAGTGGAAGATCGACGACCACCTCGACCGCCTCGACGCCATGAGCCTGATCGACCGCACGATCGTGGTCGGGATCCACGCCGGCGAGAGCCGCAACGACGACTACACCCAGCCCGGCTACGAGCGCTACGGCGAGGCGGTCGTCGACGAGCTCAAGGCGCAGATCGACGACGAATACCGCACCCTGAGCGGCCCGCGCACCACGGGCGTCATGGGCTCCTCCCTGGGCGGGGTCGTGTCCTTCTACCTGGCGTGGCAATACCCGCAGGTGTTCGGGAACGTGGCCTGCCTCTCGAGCACCTTCTCCTGGCGCGACGACCTGATCGAGCGCGTCCGCCGCGAGCCGAGCGAGCCGCGGAGCGACCTGCGGATCTACCTCGACAGCGGCTGGCCCAACGACAACTACGAGGTCACGCTCTCGCTCGCCAACGCCCTGGTCGAGCGCGGGTTCATGGTCGGGCGCGACCTGATCCACTTCGCCTTCCCGCACCACCGCCACACCGAGGGCGCCTGGGCCTCGCGGGTCCACCTGCCCCTGCAGTTGTTCTCGGGCAAGCTGCGCCGCGCGGCCGAGCGCCACGCCCAGCCGCACCCCACCGATCGGACCCGCGCCAGCCGGGTGTTCAAGCGCTCCGAGCTGGTCGACATCCTCGACTCCGAGGCCTTTTCGACCGACTTCGAGGGCTGATCGGGGCCCCTGGACCCTGTATCCTGCGCGCCTCTTAGCCAGGGCGGCCCCTCGCCCCGACCCCAGGAGAGCGCACGTGCCCCTCGACACCAGCCTCAAGAAGGTCCTGATCATTGGCGCCGGTCCGATCGTGATCGGCCAGGCCTGTGAGTTCGACTACTCCGGGACCCAGGCCTGCCGCGCCCTGCGCGAGGAGGGGATCGAGGTCGTGCTGGTCAACAGCAACCCGGCCACGATCATGACCGACCCCGAGGTCGCCGACCGGACCTACGTCGAGCCGGTGACCCCCGAGGCCGTCGAGCGGATCATCGCCAAGGAGAAGCCGGACGCGGTCCTGCCGACCCTGGGCGGGCAGACCGCGCTCAACACGGCGATCGAGCTCAGCCGCCAGGGGATCCTCGCCAAGCACCGCGTCAAGCTCCTCGGCGCCGACGTCGAGGTGATCGAGCGCGCCGAGGACCGCGAGGCCTTCAAGGACGTCGCGACCACCGTGGGCCTCGCCTCGCCTCGCTCGGGGATCGTGCACACCCTCGACGAGGCCATGGAGGTCATGGAGGACGTCGGGCTGCCCTCGATCGTGCGCCCCTCCTTCACCCTGGGCGGGACCGGCGGCGGGATCGCCTACAACGTCGACGAGTTCCGCGAGCTGGTCGACGCCGGCCTGCGCGCCTCGCCCCGGACCGAGGTCCTGGTCGAGGAGTCGATCATCGGCTGGAAGGAGTACGAGTTCGAGGTCGTGCGCGACCGCAACGACAACTGCATCGTGATCTGCACGATCGAGAACATCGACGCCATGGGCGTCCACACTGGCGACTCGGTCACGATCGCGCCGGCCGTGACGCTCAGCGATCGCGAGTTCCAGCGGATGCGCGACGGCAGCTTCGCGATCATGCGCGCGATCGGGGTCGAGTGCGGCGGGAGCAACGTCCAGTTCGCCGTCAACCCCAAGGACGGGCGGATGGTCGTGATCGAGATGAACCCGCGCGTGTCGCGCAGCTCGGCCCTGGCCAGCAAGGCGACCGGGTTCCCGATCGCGCGCGTCGCCGCCAAGCTCGCGCTGGGCTACACCCTCGACGAGCTGATGAACGACATCACCGGCTCGACGCCCGCCAGCTTCGAGCCCACGATCGACTACATCGTGACCAAGATCCCCCGCTTCGACCTGGAGAAGTTCCGCGGCTGCGACCCGGTGCTGACGACCTCCATGAAGAGCGTCGGCGAGGCGATGGCGATCGGGCGCACCTTCAAGGAGTCCTTCCAGAAGGCGCTGCGCAGCCTCGAGAACGGCCGCGGCGGGCTGGGTCTCGACCGCAAGGACCGCTGGGGCACCGAGCGGGCCCCGACCCGCGAGGAGATCACCGAGCGCCTCGCGCGCCCCAAGCCGGGGCGGCTGTTCTTCATTCGCTACGCGCTCAAGGCGGGCTTCACGCCGGAGGAGATCAACAACCTGAGCGGGATCGACCCCTGGTTCATCGACGAGATCGGCCAGCTGGTCGCCTTCGAGGAGCGGCTCGAGCAAGCGCGCGGGACGGCGCTGGGCGAGCTCTCGGAGCTGCTGCTGGAGGCCAAGCGCCTCGGCTACGGCGACGCGCAGATCGCGCGCGGCCTCGGCGTCAGCGAGGCCGAGGTCAAGGCGGCCCGCGTGAGCGCCAAGATCCTCCCCAACTACCGCCTGGTCGACACCTGCGCGGCCGAGTTCGCGGCCAAGACGCCCTACTTCTACTCGACCTGGGGCGAGCGCCACGACGAGATCCCCGGCAGCGGCAAGCCCAAGGTCGTGATCCTCGGCGGCGGCCCCAACCGGATCGGCCAGGGGATCGAGTTCGACTACTGCTGCATTCACGCCGCCCTCGCCCTGCGCGAGGACGGCTACGAAACGATCATGCTCAACAGCAACCCCGAGACGGTCTCGACCGACTACGACACCTCGGACCGGCTCTACTTCGAGCCGCTGACCTTCGAGGACGTGATGGGCGTGATCGAGCGCGAGCAGCCGCTCGGCGTGATCGTGCAGCTCGGCGGTCAGACCCCGCTCAACCTGGCCCTGCGCCTCGAGGAGGCCGGCGTCAAGGTGCTCGGCACCAGCCCGACCGACATCCACCGCGCCGAGGACCGCGAGCAGTTCACCGCGCTCCTCGAGCGGCTCGCGATCGACCAGCCCGCGGCCGGCACCGCCATGAGCGTGGACGAGGCGCTCGACGTCGCGCGCGGCCTGGGCTACCCGGTCATGGTCCGCCCCAGCTACGTGCTCGGCGGGCGCGGGATGTCCGTCGTCCACGACGACGAGGGGCTGCGCTCCTACGTGGCCGAGGCGACCCAGATCAGCCCTGACCACCCGATCCTGATCGACCAGTACCTCGACGACGCCCTCGAGGTCGACGTGGACCTCCTCGCCGACGCCGCGGGCACGGTCGTGATCGGCGGGATCCTCGAGCACATCGAGGAGGCCGGCGTCCACTCGGGGGATGCGACCTGCTCGCTGCCGCCCTACACGATCCCGCCCGTGCTCCTGGACCGGATGCGCGAGGCGAGCACCAAGCTGGCCAAGGAGCTCAAGGTCCGCGGCCTGATGAACGTGCAGTTCGCGGTCAAGGAGGACGTGGTCTACGTGATCGAGGCCAACCCCCGCGCCTCGCGCACGGTGCCCTTCATCTCGAAGGCCACCGGGCGCCCGCTGGCCAAGCTGGCGGCCCGGATCATGGTCGGCCAGACCCTGCGCGAGCTGAACGTGCTGGACGAGATCCAGCCGCCCCGCTTCGCGATCAAGAAGAGCGTGTTCCCCTGGAACCGCTTCCCTGGCTGCGAGGTGCTGCTCGGCCCCGAGATGCACTCCACCGGCGAGGTGATGGGCATGGACCGCGACTTCGGCGCGGCCTTCGCCAAGGCCCAGTCCGGGGCGTCGGAGGACCTGCGCCCGCTGGGCTCGGTGTTCGTGACCGTGCGCGACCAGGACAAGCGCCAGGTGATCTACGTGGCCAAGAAGCTGGCCAGCCTCGGCTTCGAGATCGTGGCCACCCGCGGGACCCACCGCGTGCTGGAGCGCAACGGCGTGCCCCGCCTGCGCATGGTCCACAAGATCGGCGCCGGGCGCCCCGACGCCCTGGACATGATGAAGAACGGCGACATCGGCCTGGTGGTCAACACCCCCAGCAACGACACCCGGACCAAGAAGCACGAGAAGCAGATCCGGGCCCTGGCCGTGGCGCGCAGCATCCCCTGCTTCACCACGATCCCCGCCGCGGCGGCCGCCGTGAGCGCCGTCGAGCGCCTGCTCAGCGACGCGCTGGAGGTCGAGGCGCTGCAGGACGTCCTTGGTTAGCCAACTCTTCTTGCCCTCCGCCCCCCGTCCACTATCCTGTCCGCCCCTGCCCCAGCCGCCTCCAGGCTGGCGCCCAACCCCAGGCTCACACCATGAAGCACAGCCTCCTCTTCGCTGGCGCCCTCCTCCTGGCGGCGCCGGTCCTGGCGCAGGACGCGCCCCCCGCCGAGACCGCGGACACGCCCAAGTACCCCTCGGGCAAGGTCACCAAGGAGGCGGCCACCTTCAAGGCGACCGCCGCCGAGCCCGGTGAGGTGCGCAAGCAGACCTCGAACATGAACCTCGACATGAAGCTCGAGATCAACATGGGCGGCAACGTCCAGAAGGTCGATCAGGCGATGGAGCAGGGCTTCGAGCGCACCGTGACGATCACGGGCGCCGAGGCCGACGGCTCGGTGACCGGGCTCAAGGTCAGCTTCAGCAAGTTCACGAGCAAGCAGTCCATGGGCGGCATGAACGACCGCAGCAAGGACCTGGTCGGCAAGACCTTCGTGCTCGAGCTCGAGGAGGGCGGCGCCGAGGGCGACCCCAGCTCGCAGCCCGCCGAGAAGAAGCCGACCTGGAAGATGACCGACGAGAGCGGCGCCGAGGTGACCGGCTTCTTCGTCAAGTCGAAGCTCGAGGAGATCGCCACCAGCGTCAGCAAGGAGGGCTCCGAGGGCTTCCAGTCGGTCCTTCCCAAGGAGGCGCTCCAGCCGGGGACCAAGCTCGACCTGCCCGAGCAGGCCTTCAAGCAGCTGATGGACATGAAGGGCAGCCAGAACGCGAAGTTCGGCAAGAAGGAGCTGGTCTACAAGGGCACCCGCGAGATCGCCGGCCAGGCCTGCGGCGTGTTCGACGTCCGCGTCCAGGTCAGCGACGACTCGGGCCGCGGCCCGGTCATGAAGATGACCATCGGCGGCGAGATGGCGATCTCGCTGGACGGCGGGCGCGTGGTGCTGGTCGACATGGCCGGCAACCTCGGCATGTCGAGCAGCGACCCCAACGCTCAGATGAGCGGCGGCGGCGTGATCACGATCAAGTCGACCACCTCCTTCAGCAAGTAGGAGCGACCGCTCGTCGAGTCAGCCAGGGGGGCGCAGCCGCGCCCCCCTGAGCGTTCCGGAGGAGACCTCGTGCCCCAAGCAGTGATCACCGGCGCCTCGAGCGGGATCGGCGCGGCCCTGGCCCGTCGGCTCTGCGCCGAGGGCTACGACCTGGTCCTGGTCGCGCGCCGCGCCGAGCGGCTCGAGTCCTTGGCCGAAGAGCTGCGCGCCGCCCACGGGCGCGAGGTCGAGCCCCTCGGCCTCGACGTGACCGACCCCGAGGCCCCCGCGCGCCTGCTCGAGGCGGCGCCGAGGGCGGACGTGCTGGTCAACAACGCCGGCATGGGCCGCTTCGGCCCGGTCCTGGACGCCGAGCCCAGCGAGCACCTGCGCAGCGTGCGGCTCAACTGCGAGGCCCTGACCGCGCTGACCCTGGCCGTGTTGCCGGGAATGATCGAGCGCCAGGCGGGCACGATCGTCAACGTGGGCTCGATCGCCGGGCTGCAGCCGGTGCCCTACTACGCGGTCTACGGGGCGACCAAGGCCTTCGTGCACAGCTTCAGCGAGGCGCTCGACGCCGAGCTCGAGGGCAAGGGCGTGCGGGTGGTCGCGATCGCGCCGGGGCCGGTCCCGACCGAGTTCCAGCAGAACGCCGGCTCGCCCGACGCCAGCTCGCACGGCTCGCACGTGACCCCCGAGCACGTGGCCGGCGTGATCTACCGCGCGATCGTGCGGCCCAGGATCCTCGTGTTCCCGGCGCGCTTTCACTGGTGGCAGACCTTCGTGCAGCGCTTCCTGCCGCGTCGCTTCGTGGCCCGCTACGCGGCGAGGAAAATGAGGAAGCGCATCGAGGGCTAGTGACGCCTTGTAGGAAGTGCGGAGGGAGCTGTCGCGGTGGCGACAGCTCCATTGCGTTTCGAGAATAGGAACGGAGAAAACTGGAAAACTGGAAGACGCGGCGAGTGCTCAGCGGAGCTGCCTTTTTCGAGTTTTCCAGTTTTCTCCGTTCTGACTCGAAGCAGAGGGAGCTGTCGCTCACTGCGACAGCTCCTTCGCTCTACGTCCCCCGAACCTCGCTCGGCAGCGCTCCCAGGAACTCGGCGACCGGGCCTTCCTGCTGCTCCCACAGCTCCTCGCCCGTGTAGGGGCCGTGGAGCTCGCCCGCGAGGAGGACGGCGCTTCGAGCTGCGAGGGCGCGCACGTCCTCGGGGCGGTGGGTGACGACGAAGAGCGTCGCTGCGCGCGCTTCGGCCCAGGTCCTGAGCGCGGCCAGGAGCTCGCGCGCCGAGCGCACGTCGAGGGCGCCCGTCGGCTCGTCGAGGAGCAGGAGCTTGGGCTCGAGCAGGAGGGCGCGGCCCAGGTTGAGGCGCGTCTGCTGGCCGCCGCTGAGCTGGGCCGCGGGGTGGTCGAGGGCGACCTCGAGGCCGAGCAGGTCGAGGGTCGCGCGCAGGGCGGCCTCGTCGACCGGGCGGCCGCTCCAGCGCAGGCCGGCGCTCAGCTCCTCGCGCACGCTGCCCTCGGGGCCGGCGAAGCGAATCGGCACGCTCGGGACCAGGACCGCCTGGCGCCGCAGCTCGGCGACCGCCCACTCGGCGACGGGCTTGCCCAGGACGCGGACCTCGCCCGCGCGCGGCTCGGCCAGGCGGTTGAGCAGCTTGAGCAGGGTCGACTTGCCCCCGCCGCTCTCGCCGAGGAGGGCGAAGCGCTCGCCCCGCTCGACCCGGAGGTCGACCTCGCGCAGGATTCCGGACTCGGCGCCTTCCTCAGCAGCGCCTGCGCGCAAGCGGAGCAGGTCGGCGGCGCCGACCGAGACGCCGCGCAGCTCGAGGGCCGGCTCGCTCATGCTCGCTCGCTCTGGCCCAAGGAAGGCTGACGCAGGGCGGGCGCGCCCTGCAGGGCGAAGGGCGCCGGCTGGTCGGGGGGGACGCGCCGAGCCGAGAATGAACCACAGAGAGCCCAGAGAGCACAGAGATTCACAGAGAGGGACCAGCGGGCCCGCGGGGCGGAGCTCTGTGAATCTCTGTGTCCTCCGTGTTCTCTGTGGTTCATGACCGAAGCGCGCTGGCGCCCTCGCCTCTGGCGATAGCCGCCTCCCCTCCCTCCGCTCACCGGGGCCCCGGCGGCGGCCCCAAGGGTCCGCCCCAGAGCTCACCCGTCGGGCCGAACTGCCAGCCCTCGCCCCAGGCCACCTCCCACAGGTGGCCCTCGGGGTCGGCGAAGTAGCCGCTGTAGCCGCCCCAGTCCGCGGTCTGGGCCGGCTTGACCAGCGCCCCGCCCGCCTCGACCGCGCGCGCGAGGAGGGCGTCCACCTCGTCCTCGCTGCGCGCGTTGTAGGCCAGGGTCACCGCGCCCGCGGGGGGCAGGTCCGCGCGGCCGGCGTCCTTGGCCAGCGCGGCCCGCGGGAAGAGCGCCAGGCGCACGCCGCGGGTGTGGAGCATGGCCCAGTCGCCCTGGGTGCTGGCGGGCCAGCCCAGGCCCTCGCGATAGAAGGCCAGCTCGGCGGCGGGGTCGTCGACGGCCAGGGTCAGGATGCTGATCCGCGGCTCGAAGCGGGTCGCGGGCTCGGCGGCGGTCGCGGCGCGGGCGCGGCGCCAGAGGCCGGCGTAGAGCTGGCCGAAGCAGTAGGCGCCCAGCTCGAGGCCCTGCTCGATCGCGTAGCGCCGGCTCTCGTCGGCGTAGCCGGGCTCGATCACCCGGTAGAACTCTTCGGCGTGGCGCTCGTCGATCTCGGCGTGGAGCTTGTAGTGGACGAGCTGGTCCTCGGCGACCCAGCCGTGGTCGACGACGGCGCGGCCGATCTTGGCTGAGATCGTGGCGAAGGCGTGCTCGACGATCCCCATGCAGGCGATCCCGACGTCGAGCTCGTCGTGAATGCAGGCGGCCGCGATCACCGCGTTGAAGGCGCGCAGCTCGGGCCAGAGCACGAGCTCGTCGAGCGCGGGGGGGTCGCCGAGGGACTCGAGGAAGGCGCGGAAGGTCGTCTCGTGGAAGCGGCCGCGCTCGAAGTCGCCGTGCTCCTCGACCACGTTGTGGAGGATGTCCAGGCGGGCGCGCGGGTCGGGGATCCGCGCCACCAGCGCCGCCATGGGGCGCGAGAAGAACTCGACCGCGAAGTAGAACTGCGCCTGGCTGGCGCGGAAGGCGGGCAGCGAGAGCTCGCCCGCGGCCAGGGCCCGCAGGTAGGCGTTGTCCCGCAGGCCCGTGCGCTCGAGGACCTCATCGGCCTTGGCCCACACCTGGGGCGCGCGCTCGCTCGGTTCGGCTCCCTGGACCTTCATCTCCGCCTCCAGACTGGCCCCCAAGCTACTCCGCGCCGCGACTTTTCGTGACGCCCTGCGTCGTGGAGAATGCGCGCCCGCCAAGGAGGATTCATGAACCCGCCCGCCGCTGCTCCCGCCGCTCCCACCACCCCTCGGATCGAGCGACCCGCGCCAGGCGGAGGCTTCTTGCTCGCGCCGGTGCCCCGTGAGGGCGTGTTCTCGCGCGAGCAGGTGAGCGAGGACCAGCAGGAGTTCGCCGCCGCCGCGCGCGCCTTCCTCGAGGGCGAGGTCCTGCCGCGGATGGAGGAGATCGAGCACGGCGCTATGGGCAGCGACGGCGAGACCCCGCTCGTGATCGAGCTGACCCGTCAGGCGGCCGAGCTCGGCCTGGCCTCGATCGAGGTCGACGAGGAGTACGACGGCCTGGGCCTCGACCTGACCACCTCGATGCTCGTCTCGGAGGAGCTCAAGGGCTGCGCCAGCTTCGCGGCGACCCTCGGCGCGCACTGCGGGATCGGGATGCTCCCGATCGCCTACTTCGGCAGCGACGAGCAGAAGAAGAAGTGGCTGCCGACCCTGGTCACCGCCGAGAAGATCAGCTGCTACGCCCTGACCGAGCCGGGCAACGGCTCGGACGCGCTCAACGGCCGCACGACCGCGGTCCTGAGCGAGGACAAGAGCCACTACGTCCTCAACGGCCAGAAGCAGTTCATCACCAACGCCAGCTGGGCGGACGTCTCGGTCGTGTTCACCATGATCGACGGCAAGTATTCGGCCCTGATCGTCGACCTCCACAGCGAGGGCGTCAGCCGCGGCGCCGAAGAGAAGAAGATGGGCATTCGCGGGTCCTCGACCTGCGGGCTGACCTTCCAGGACGTCAAGGTCCCGGCCGAGAACCTGCTCGGCAAGGTGGGCGACGCCGCCAAGATCGCGCTGAACATCCTCTACGTGGGCCGGCTGAAGCTCGGCTTCGCGACCCTGGGCACGGCCAAGTACGCCATCGACCGCACGATCGACTTCTGCTCCTCGCGCAAGCAGTTCGGCCGCCCGGTGATCGAGTTCGACCTCCAGCTGGGCAAGCTGGCCGAGATGGCCGCCTGGACCTACGGCTGTGACAGCGCCTGCTACCGGATCGTGGGCGACATCGACGCCCTGGTCTCGCTCCTGCCCGAGGGCCACACCACCCTGGACGAGATCGAGGTCTTCAAGCGCTTCGGCCTCGAGAGCGCGCTGGTCAAGATCTCGGGCAGCGAGACCCTCAGCAAGGTGCTCTACCACGCCGTCCGGATGCACGGCGGCTACGGCTTCTGCGAGGAGTACGTCGTCGAGCGGCTGACCCGCGACAACGTGGTCGACACGATCTACGAGGGCACCAACGACATCAACCGGATCGTGATGAGCGGCTCGCTGGTCGAGAACGCCTTCCTGGGCGCGATCCCCTTCCGCGAGGCGCTGGACCGGATCCACGACGACCTGCGCGAGGGCCGCGAGGTGGCCGAGGTCGTCGAGGGCTACCTCGCCGCCGAGGAGACCCGCTTGCTCCGGCTCAAGCGGGCCCTGGCCTACACGGCCGAGCGCGTGCTGCTCAACGTGGGCAAGGACGCCAAGAACGAGCAGCAGGTGATGTTCTTCCTGGCCGACTCGCTGATGGAGCTCTACGTGGCCGAGGCTGCCTTCGCGCGCACGGTCCAGCTCGGCGAGGAGGACAGCCACGCCGCCGTGCGGGCCGACCTGGTCCGCCTGCTCGTCCACGAGGCCGAGCGCAACATCCCTGGCCGCTGCCGCGACGCGCTCAGCCACGTCGAGCAGCACGAGAGCGCCCGCCGCGAGGCGCTCCAGACCCTGACCCAACTCGCTGGCGCGCCGGATCCCCTGCCCGCCGTCACCCTCAAGCGCCGCGTCGCCGAGCACTTCGCCGCCGCGGGCAGCTACGACCTTTAACGACTAGGAAGCCCCATGGAGCTCAAGAAGACCGGAATCGTCGACTTCGGCCGCTCGCCGATCAGCAAGGCCAAGAAGGGCCTGCTCAACGCGGTCACCCCGCTCGAGCTCGCCTCGCAGGTGGTCAGCGCGTTGCTCGAGCGCAACCCGCAGCTGCCCAAGGACAAGGTCGAGATGGTCGTGTGCGGCACGGCCTACCCCGAGGCGGAGCAGGGCCTGAACGTCGGGCGCCAGATCGCCATGAAGGCGGGCCTGCCGATCTCGACCGCGGGGATCACCGTCAACCAGTTCTGCGCCAGCAGCCAGCAGGCCGTGATGATGATCTCGGACGCGCTCGCCTGCGGTAAGGGCGAGATCGGGATCGCGGTCGGCCTCGAGCACATGAGCCGCGTGCCCCAGGGCGGCTACAACCCTGCCTTCGACAAGGAGCTCAACGACAAGAACTTCTATATCTCGATGGGCATGACCGCCGAGAACCTGGCCAAGGACGGCTCGATCTCGCGCGACGACCAGGAGGCCTTCGCGATGGAGAGCCACCGCAAGGCGCTGGCCGCCTGGGAGGAGGGCGCCTTCGCCCGCGAGGTGATCGCGATTCAGCTCCCCGACGGGAGCAAGGCCGAGAAGGACGAGTTCCCGCGCGAGCCCAACCCCGAGAAGATGAAGAGCCTCAAGCCGGCCTTCGACGCCAAGGGCACGGTCACCGCGGCGACCAGCTCGCCGCTCTCGATCGGCGCGGCGGTCGTGATCGTGGCCACCGAGGAGGCGGCCCAGAAGTATGGCCTCCCGCTGCGGGCGACCATCGAGAGCACCGCGATCGCGGGCTGCGACTACGAGCGGATGGGCCTCGGCCCGATCCCGGCGACCGAGAAGGTGCTCGAGCGGACCGGCCTCAAGATCGAGGACATGGACGTGATCGAGCTGAACGAGGCCTTCGCCAGCCAGTCGCTGGCGGTGATCCGCGACGGCGGCTGGACCGACGTGGCCGACAAGATCAACGTCCTCGGCGGCGCGCTGGCGATCGGCCACCCCCTCGGGATGTCGGGCGCCCGGATCATCGGCACCGCGATCACGGCGCTCGAGCGCGCCGGCGGGACCTACGCCCTGGCGACGATGTGCGTCGGCGGCGGCCAGGGCGCCTCGACCGTGCTCAAGCGGGTGGGCAGCTAATGGCGGCGGACAGCACGACCCTCACCCCCAAGCGCGTCGGCGTCGTCGGCGGCGGAATCATGGGCTCGGGGATCGCGGCGCTCTTCGCGAACCAGAAGATCCCCGTGACCCTGTTCGAGGTCAGCGAGGAGCTCGCCCAGGGCGCGCTCGCGCGCCTGACCGACCCCAAACAGAAGTTGCAGCAGCTGACCACGCCGCGCAACAGCAAGCACATTCGCGCCGCGACCGTGGACCAATACCCCGAGCTCCTGGGTGAGTGCGACGTGATCGTCGAGGTCGTCCCCGAGATCCTCTCGCTCAAGCAGAAGGTCTTGGCCGCCCTCGACGAGCACCGCAAGCCGGGCTCGATCGTGAGCACCAACACCTCGGGGCTCTCGATCGAGTCGATGCTCGAGGGGCGGAGCGAGGACTTCCGCCAGCACTTCTTCGGGACGCACTACTTCCACCCGGTCCGCTACATGTCCCTGGTCGAGCTGATCCCCGGCCCGGAGACCAAGCAGGACGTGATGGACGCCTACGCGGGCTTCTTCCGCGCGGTGGGCAAGCGGCCGGTGGTCGGGCGCGACACGCCCAACTTCATCGCCAACCGGATCGGCGTCTACGCGCTGAACAAGGTCGTGGCGCTGACGGAGAAGTATCGGCTCCCGATCGAGCTGGTCGACGTGATCACGGGCAAGGCCCTGGGCAACCCCAAGACCGCGACCTTCCGCCTGGCGGACATGGTCGGGCTCGACACGACCTTCCACGTGCTGAACAACAGCTACGAGAACTGCCCCGACGACGAGGTCCGCGAGGACTTGATCCCCCACGCCTGGCTCAAGCGCCTGGTGGAGGACAAGCGCTTCGGGCTCAAGAGCGGGGCCGGCTTCTACAAGAAGGTCGGCAAGGGGCACATTCAGGTCCTCGACCCCGAGACCTTCGGCTACCGCGACCAGGATCCCAAGCCGCGGGCGGACCGCCTGCGCGCGGCCAAGGGCTACCAGCAGCCGGGCGAGCGGATCCGCTGCATGGTCACGGGCCCCATGGACGACCCCGTCTCGAGCCTGGCCCGCGAGCTGGTCTTGAGCCAGGGCGCCTACGCGCTCAACCGCCTGGGCGAGGTCGCGGGTGATATCGCCACGATCGACGACGCCATGTGCTGGGGCTTCGGCCGCGAGATCGGCCCGATCGCCGCTCTCGACGCGATCGGGCTCGAGCAGAGCGCCAAGTTGATGGAGGAGTGCAAGATCCCCGTCCCGGCGGCGCTGAAGCAGGCCCTCGACACGACGGGCTCGCTCTACGGCGAGACCCCGGCGGGCGAGCGGACCTACTTCGTCCCCGAGAAGAAGGGCTTCGAGACCCAGGCGCGCGACCCGCGCCACGTCTCGCTCCCGGCCCTGCGCAAGCAGGGCGCGATCGTGCGCGAGAACCTGAACGCGCGCCTGATCCACCTCGGCGACGGGGTGCTCCTGTGCGAGCTCGACGTGAAGGTCGTGCCGCACATGAACCCGGTCGACGACTACGTGCTCGGGATGCTCGAGCAGGGCCACGAGCTGTGCGAGGGCGGCGAGTTCCGCGCGCTCGTGATCGGCAACCAGGCGCCCAACTTCTGCGCGGGCGCCAACCTGGCGGCCGTGCTCGGGCTGGCCCAGGCCGGACGGGTCGACCTGATCGACCAGATGGCCAAGAAGCTGCAGGACCTGACCCAGCGGGGCGTACACGCGCCCTACCCGGTGGTCGCGGCGCCGCACGGCATGACGCTGGGCGGCGGGCTGGAGCTCAGCCACGGGGCGCAGGTCCGCGTCGCCCACAGCGAGCTCTACTGCGGCCTGGTCGAGGTCGGCGTGGGGCTGGTCCCCGCCGGCGGCGGCTGCCTGAGGATGCTCCAGCTCCAGGGTCGCAAGACCAACCTCCGCAAGCGGCCCCTGGGTCCGATGCAGAAGACCCTGGCGGCCTTCGACCTGATCGGCTTCGGCCGCGTGAGCACCTCGGCCGAGGACGCGCAGCGCAAGGGCCTGATCGCCCGCGAGGACGTGATCGTGGCCAGCAAGGACGAGCAGATCCTGCGGGCCAAGGAGGTCGCGCTGGCGCTGCTGGAGGGCTTCGAGCAGCGTCAGCCCGAGCCGGTCTACTGCCCCGGCGAGGGCGGCTACCTGGTGATGCTCGACACGATCGAGGGAATGGCCCGGGCGCGGCAGATCACGCCGCACTCGGCCACGATCGCCAAGGTCCAGGCCCGGATCCTCAGCGGCGGGAACGCTTCGCCCGTGGTCCCCACGGATCCCCAGACGATCCTGGACCTCGAGCGGGAGGGCTTCTGCGAGCTGGTCATGAACCCGCTCACCCAGGCCCGCATGGGCTACATGCTGAAGAAGGGCAAGCCCCTCTTCAACTAGATCGTGCCCGTGCCCGTTCCGTGCCCGTGCCGAAAGGAAGAGCAGAAGGAGCTGTCGCAACCAGCGAGAGCTGCTTCGCGTGCCTGAGATGGAACGGGGAAAACTGGAAAACTGGAAAGCGCGGTGGCTGCTCGGCGGAGCTGCCTTCTTCGTTTTTTCCAGTTTTCACCGTTCATTGGCTCGATAGAGGGAGCTGTCGCCCTTGCGGCAGCTCCTTCGCGTTTCGGAGCTATCGCTCCCGAGGTTTCGCGACAGCCTCCCGTGACCGTGCCCGAAAGGAACAACAGTAAGAGCTGTCGCAGTCAGCGAAGCTCCTTCGCGTTCCTGGGTCACGACAGGCTGGAACGGGAAAACCCGAAAAACTGGAAAGCGCGGTGGCTGCTCGGCGGAGCTGCCTTCTTCGAGTTTTCCAGTTTTCACCGTTCATTGTCTCGACAGA
>MDTG01031056.1_pt1 | contig 27709 bp, 8 predicted proteins | sample 811421 | NCBI WGS metagenome assembly MDTG01 (sample SAMN05326645, study PRJNA326480) | marine metagenome | isolation source: seawater | place: Pacific Ocean: South East | collected 2011
GTTATCTCCAACTGACCAAACGTATTGACTGTGAAATCTATGAAAGTATCAGAACCATGAGACTCCTGCATTCTAAGTATGCAGTCTGAGGGAGAAGCACTTGCATCTGTTTCTAGTTTCAGTGCCGGAACTCCTGTGTTATCTGTGTGATAGATGTGAACTACACCATCAGGACTTGTAGTGCCTATTCCGACCTTACCATCATGGGTTATCCTCATCCTCTCAGCAGGTGCGGCATCGGAGGTCGCGCTTCTAGTCCCAAAGGTCATGGCTGCTTGGAAACTTCCGTTTCCGTTTTCCTCCGCCCCTATCCTTACGGAAGGGTTGGCATCGCTACTGAAATGGCTCAGACCGATGTGAACGCTTCCCTGAGTGCTACCACTCGTTCCCCCTGTGGTAGTGAAAAGGGCAACCGTTTCATCGTTAGCACTACCTGAGACATGAAGCAATTTGTCTGGGCTCGTAGTGCCTATTCCTAAACCCGTTGAGGTGATTGCCGCAGTCGCGGCATTGTTGCCTAGAGTTGTTGTGTTGGCTCCGGTATGGAAGAATATCTGAGAAGGAGCATTACCAGCACTTGTCCCTCCACCAATGGAGATTCTTGAGTATCCAGACTCGGAATCTGCTGTTAGTATGGTTACAGGTTCTTCATCAGTATCGTAATGAGGAAGACCAAATCTTACGAATTTCCTAGTGTCATCAGTGAGTGACGTAGCATTCACATCAGCACCCGCAGTAAGAGCAAAGCCCGAACCTGTCCTCAAATCCAAATTAGCATCCACGTTAAATGTAATCTGAGTTTCGCTTGTTCTAACTGTGGTTAAGTTAGTACCACCTGTTAAAGTCACATCGTCATTATTATTACCACTTGCCGTAGCACCACCTAATCTTAGCGCAGTTGTACCGCCGGGAACAGTAAAATCATATTTTGTATCTGTGTTAGCAGCATCTGTCCACGACAATTGTGCTTCTGGGGTGTTGCCGTCAGTAGTCAACACTTGACCATTACTTCCAGTGGAAGTAGGTAGGATGAACCCATAGTTGGATGAAAACGAATCAGGTGAAGATATCGAAAGCCAATGACTGCTGTCTCCATCCCACAGAGCCAGTCTTGTGGTTCCGTAGATATTGAAACCAGCATCAGCGGCGGCAAGGTTCGGCTTGATATCGAATATCTTAGTCATAGTGTTGTTTTTCTTCACGCTGAATTCAAGCGCTCCATCCTCTGAGAGATTGGTGTTATCTTGTATTCTGGTCACTATCTGAGCATAGTCTTCATGCCCACCAGCAGTTGCTGAACCCTTGAAGGACACTTGTCCAATCAAGTCATCAGCGGCATCTCCGCTGTCGTTGTCTCTAAGTAATTCAAGAATAGGGCCAGCAGTAGCGCTGTCTACTGTATTGGTAATGACTACCTTACCCGTTCCATTGGGTTTCAAGTTGATGTCTCTATTCGATGTAGTGACTATGTCATGCGTCACTAAGTCCAAATCTCCACCCAACTGTGGTGTTGTATCGCTGACGACATCAGTCAATCCACCTGCCGAACCAGCAATGGTGACTGCACCTCCGCTTTCTGTAATCGTGATATTGCTACCTGCGGTAAATGCTAGGGTTTCACCGTTGGCTAATGTGTTGCCACCTGCGGTGACTGTTCTAGGAGCAGTTATGTATGAGCCTAAGTCGCTTATCTGCGACTCAGTAATAGACAAGGCCGCTTGGTGTTGAGTCACGCTTGACTCGGATATTCTTGCATCTGCGAACGTACCTGATGTTATCTTGCTCGTCGCTAGATTTGGAATATCGGATGCTGCCAGACCATCGTCGAGTATGTTGATTTCCGTTGGAGTGGCTGTGATTCCCAGATTCGTCAGAGCATTGGTTTTCTGTGTCCCACTGAGGCTCTGATTGCTCACATCTATCCTGAGTCTGTTTCCTAGAGCATCGCTCATTGTAGTAGAGAAAGAAGCGTCATCGTTGATAGCGGCAGCCAATTCGTTTAGAGTATCTAACGCTGCTGGAGCAGAAGCAACCAAACCTGAAACTTGGGTGTTGACGAAAGCCTTGATTGACTGCTGACTAGCCGCTTTTGTGGCTGAGTTGGAGTTCATATCGTCTTCATCTAGGAGGTCAGATGAAATCGAGTAGTTGTTCGCATTGGCAGCGATATTATTCAATTTACTGTGGTCAGCATCTGTGAAGACGTTTGAGTCGCTGGCTGCTTCAACAGCGGCTCTGATTTCTGCATTGCTCTGGTCAGCAGTCGCTCCTGATTCTATTCCGTCCAGTTTGTCGTGATGAGCAGTTGACATCAACCCCTCGGATGAGGATGTCGCTTCCGAATATGTGGTGTTTGTATCTGTGGAAGATATGGTGATGGTAGATGCATCTGTTCTCGCTACACTAGTTGCACCGCTACCAACGAACTTGACATCATCTGTACCACCATCAGAATCAGTCAGTCTCAGTTTGATACCAGAGGAGTCTACTACGCTGGTGGAGTAAGTAGTGTTGGTATTGACGGTCTTCGCTGTCCAACTAAGAACACCTCTACCGTTCGTAGTGAGAACTTGATTGTTATTTCCATCATTACCGGGGAAGGTCAATGTGAAGTTGCTCGCAATGTTGGCTGGGAACTTTATCGCCCCATAGTTAGAACCGTTAGCGTTAGTCTCGTAAAAGAAAATACCTTTATTGTTGTCTATCTCTAAATTTGCGTTGTCTAGTTTTATGTTTTTCTTGGCAGTTATCAGAGTATCCGCTATCGTCATGACATGGACTCTACCACTACTCCCTCCTGTCGATGTGTTAGCGTAGAATTGTATGATTCCATCTGCGGCTCTATTCTCAAAGGCCATTATGTCATTGCCTATTGTGAGGAAATTTCTTGAAACTCCACCCGAATCAACGTATTGGAGCGTGGCTTCTCCTCCACTCGCTCCTCCATCTGTAGCATGGTTGAAAAGAATATTATTTGGTCCTATTCTCACCTCAGCGCCTGAGTTGTCTATATCTCTGAATATGAAAGCACCATCGTCTTTCTCAAATATCATATCATTGCTACCAGTTGCTGTAATCTTGAAATTATTAGTATCTAGATGACCACCTAGTTGTGGTGATGTGTCTTCACTCAAGTCTGTGGCTACGGTGACCCAAGAGAGATGACCGCTACCGTTCACTTGTAGGAACTTACCATTCGAGTCACCACCGTTAGGCCATCTGATACCGTCTATCATCACATAGCCAGTGCCGTTTGGCGTGAGGTTGATGTTGCCATTTGTATCAGTTGAGGATATCGTATTGCCATCAATCTTGATGTTGTCAGTCTGCATAAATCCATTGGAGAAGTTGATGTTTCCATTCGACAGAGTGATGTCGCCACTCTCTACAATAAGCCCGTCTTTTACCCTGAAATCCTTTATTGCCATCTAATCACCTCATATCTCAAACGCTTGCCATCCTACCTTCATAGTGTAGTTCTTTCCACTATCGCTTGGAGTTGCTATCAGTCTAAGAACCCCTGCTGCTAGACCCGTTGTGAATGCAGCAAGAGCAGTCGTGTTTCCGTCTGAGCGAACTGTGGCGTATACCGTGTGATTGTGTGCTGTGGCATTCTGTCCCGTTCTACCATCGTGGTTCACGACTATCTCAGTCGTCTCGAATATGTTGTCCGTGGTGTTTCTCAACTCCACTAGAACCTTCGCACCACCGAAGTGCTGCGTGTTGAACAAGTCAATCACCATGGGCTGAGAGTTGCTGACGCTCTGGGTCAGATACTCTATACCTAACCCGTCTTTGATTTGGAAAGATGCCTTTGGGGTGGCTGTGTTTACGCCAACCCTATCTTCACTGACGTCTACGAATAGAGTGTCTGTGTCAATAGCCATGTCGCCTGTGCCGCTTATTGTGGCAGCGGTTACCGCTGTTGCATTCATAGTATCGAAGAAACCTGTAGCGAAGCGAATGAGGTTTTCACCTAAATTGAAAGTGCTGTCTGCGCTTGGGTAGATGTGTTGGTTGAAAGTCCAACCCGCTGTACCGCTGTTCCAAGTTATGGTCTTGTCACTAGCACCCTTGAGTGTTATACCACCACCGTTCGCAGTGACGTTGGTAGGAGTGTCTACAGCACCGAGTTCTATGTTCTTGTCATCCACCGTGATTGTGGTACTTGACACTGTGGTCGTACCACCGGAGACAATGAGGTTTCCATCGACAGTCAGGTTGCCCTCTGCTGTCAGAGTGTTTCCGTTGCTTCCAATGGAAGTCACGCTTGGTAGAGTGGTAGGTAGGTCACCCTCAGCGATTGTATCGAATATGATTGCATCAGGCGTGCTGTTGACTTGCAGGAACTTGTTAGCAGCACCAGAGAAGTTTGCAGGAGTCTGAGAGAGACCTGTGAATGTGAAACTGCCATTCGTTATGTCTCCGTCTAACACGAACTTGGTGGTGTTGTGATAGAATCTATTCTCGGATGTCTTGTACCATATCGTACCAGCGTTGCCGGGGTTGCTATTTCCTGCCGTAAACTGCACTCCAGTAGCACCAGTCACAATGCCAGCAAGACCTAGATTTATGGTGTTGAGGGTATTGCTACCAGATGTCCAAGATAGGTCCGTGTCGTTGGTGAAACTACCATCAGCGGCTCCTAGTTGTACGGCTGTAGCACCACCAGAGGATGCTGACGAGGCGAAGCCGCTGGACATTATTCTCTTCCAGTTACCACCATCATAAACGAACACGGAGCAAGTCTGGGGAATGACTGTGTTGTTCAGCCCAGTGGAGTCGAATGTGATGTTGTGCGTGGCTGTTGCTGCGTTTGACACCATTACAGAGTGACCGGGTGGGAACACTCCGCTAGGATTCAGAGTATGGGTTCCGGTTGGAGTCAAGAAGAACTGATTGGCTCCATCGAACTTGAATGTCAAAGCGGAATTGCCATTTACGCTGCGCAGCCTGTCTGGACCTAGTTTGAACGTCCTTCTGGCGCTGTCCTGCGTGCCTGAGAAATAAAGCACGTTGTTGGAATTCTCATCGAATCCCATCCAGATAGCACCAAACTTGGAAGCAGCAAACGCTCCATTCTCCTCAGAGCCACCGTGCATACCATCTAACGCTGCATGAGTGGAAATCCTGTTGTTAGTGGCGTGTGGTGTCTCTCCTATGGCACCATCAAGCATAGGAGCGAGATACATCGGTGATGGTCTAAGGAATGTGCGCATATCGAATATCTCTTGTATATCGACGTTGAGATTGCCACCGTTACTGGCTTGGTATGTGGCTCTAATCACAGCCAGTACCGTAGATTGCTTTACATCTAAATCAAGAGAGCCATCCAAACCAGAAGGGTCAGTCAAAAAGCCAGTTGGATTTGATGGTAATGTAGTGGAATTGCTGCTTTTCTGTATCTTGATGTTTTTCACAGCACTGTCGTTGTGAGAGCAGACATATACTACGAACAACGCTGTTTCTCCGCTAGAAAGCGCCGACGCTGTGCCTTGTACGTTAGTTTGTGTAAGTGCTACATTGTATGTGTTTGGTGCGCTTGTACCATATCCATTAGCGAAAGATACCAGAAGCCCATCGAGAACAGCAAAGCCTCCCTTTATCGTTATAGTGTGGTTACCATCATGAGATATTGCGCCCGGAAGTGACGCTGGTGTGTTTCTATGTAGAGACTCAGAGTGATTGTCTTCAAGCGCTATTATGCCATTTCCATGCATACCTTCGTACAGATTTGTCAGAGATGGAGACATGATGTAATCGCCATCAGTCAAACTACCAATGTGACCGGAGAGAGAATTACTACCCATTACTGCACCTCCATGATAATTTGCGCTATGACTTCGTTACTACCGTTTTTCAATATGGGTCTAAACGTGTGTCGTCCTATGGGTGTAAAATCGTTGGTGTTTCTCATCTGAATGTATACTTCTTTGAGAGTCTCGTCAAATTGGTGAGTGGTTGGTATCTTGGCCTCTATCAACAACGAAGAGTTGTCTACTATGGTTACAGTGGGTGTGAGGGTTATTGCTGGTCGTCCTGCACTACCATCGCTGCTTGTCTCTGGTGTACCATCGAACCCAAAGGTAACTTCGTTTATGTTGTTAGCAATAGTCTCTACTAGAAGTCGCTTTAAATGGTCATTAACTGTCATGTTACGTCAATCTCCTCTCCTTGCGTAGAGCCTATGCTACTAACTGGGTAGGTGGTTCCGCCTTTATCAATTGTGGAAGCCCCTCCTAATGATATAGAATGACGTCCCAGAGTACCACTATCAGATATTTTTCTTTTTACTACGATTCTGGTTATCATGTTTATTTTCATTCCTAGTGCTAAATTTAGATTTTCTGTTTTTATTTGAGAATGAGTTTCTTTACTGTTTACTGAATCTGCTGCTTCGGATTTAACGTCTATATCTTGCAAAGCAGTTTCTAGTCCTTTTTCAACTAGCAAAAATTTCAAATCACTCGTTTTATCACTCATCTTATGCATTACTTCTGAGACGACGTATTCACGATTGTAGTAGTCTACGAAATCGCCCGCTCTCAAATGGTACAAGTTGGGATGTCCAGCACTACTTATGCTTCCTTGTTTCAATGCGTTTACGCGCAATTTGTTTCTAGCCACTTTTCTAGCGCTTGAGATGCTCTTGACACTCATGTCAAAAATTGGTTTTTCAGCAATTATGTCTGGTGATTCTATCGTACCTTGCCTCGTCCTGTCGTCTAATGTGATTGTGACATCATCGTTGAGCGCAGAAGGCACACCAGTGACTGTGACTCTATTCGCAATGGAACTAACTGGGTTTTTGCTTTTCTTACCAAATCTCAAATCACCATCAATAAATGACCGTTTCTTGACTATATTGCCGGGCGCGTATATCACGTTGCCTTCCTTAGAGAAACTGAGTGTTCTGTTATCGAAGCGAGAGATAAAACTTAACGCAGCAATCAAATTCATATTGTTGAAATCCTCCGCTACGTACTCTAAACTTTGACTTCTTCTAGAAGCACTTTGGTTAGAGACAGAAAGCGGCTGTCCAAGACTGACGGAGTTCATGTTGTTGGCAACGCTGTTTGTGAGTCTAGTCACTAGGTCCGTGCTTCTCATACCGACATCTAGAGAAACTCCGAAGTGACCAGTGTTACCTACAAAGCCTATTTCCTTCATGGACTTACCTTTCATGTTCTGCAATTCCAAACGAAGGCCATCAGTCACACTCTCACTAGAAGACCACACTAGCCTCTTAGTGGGGTCTTGCTGTGAGTAGATTATCTTCGGTACTGAGTTCTTCCCTTTTGGTGTCCATATGTCAGTCGTGTAATTGCTATCAGCGTGTGTGACAGATATGGATGAGCCAGATTCAATCAGATTGTACGATTTTTCAGTAGACACGCTGTAGTTGGATGTCTTTTTCTGCTGCATCGTTATCTTTCGCTTTACGGCTGGAACCTCGTCAATCTTCTCATAGTGAATAGCGTTGTCCACGAAAACAGGTTTTCTCACATCTGTCATGTTGTTGTTCATATCGGTGTCAAAGCGTCCTTTTGTGGATTGTATGACGGTCATGTGGCATCACCCGAATGGTCGCTGGTAGAGAAGGACACATCGCCCTTATGTCCTTTAGAGTGCAATGATTGACTGTATCTCGCTTTTACATTGTAGTCCATCTTGGTTGCATCTTCATCGCTGTCATCCTTCTGTCTCTTTCTCGCCGCATCTGACCTGTGATGCTGCAATGTGTTCTCTGAGATTAGCACTCTTGTGACTGTGCTGTCCAGACTGGTCTTATCGAAACCAGTCACCTCACTCCCCGGTATGTTAGGTCCGAAACTTACAGGGGTCTGCATGGCCCCCGTTTCGTCAAACACGTATATCGGCCAGTATGGTCCGTTGCTATTGGGGTCACTACCAGCGATGTAATTCGATGTAGCGTTTCTTCCTGTTGTCACTTCATAGTTGAAAAGACCATACTTTCCTCCACTTGTGGCATAGTGGTAGTTTAGGTCATACTGAGGAGAACTGCTATGCAGGGCATTGTTCACTCTGAACAGTTCTACATGTTGCTTGTCTAGTAGCCTTATGGGGCGTAGCAGGAATCTGACAGTCTTGTCTGTATTGTTGTTTCTCTTCGTGTTGAGATTGTACGTGGTTGCCTTCTGATATGGATTACTCGTCTTAGCGCTACCAGACAGGTTGTTGCGCCCCCAACCAGTATCATCGAAGACTCCGGTATATGACTTGGACTCCATGATATACGTACCACCATATGGTCTGAACGGATTGGTATGAGAGAATCTCAAAGCAGCAGAGACAGGCGAGCCATTGCTCTGTCTTGAGAAACTAGTCCCTGTGAACGTGGCGTTGGCTAGGCTCTGTGTGGTCTGTAAAGCACCATGTAACACCACTCTCTGCCCTACGTTCCTGTCAGTGTGTAGACTGTGTGCCTCGGTGTTTAGGATGACATGAGAATCGTCACTCTCATCCTCTGTCTGACCCACTATGCCTATCCTTGGACTGGAGCGACTGATGGGGTCTTTGTGGGGACTATCACCGACGATGTTCTCCACTCTGTCACTCACTGTGGCCTCTGGCTTCAACAATCCATCCTCGGTTATATCGAGTCTGGAACTTATTCCTCTTGGGACTTCGTCTATTTGCAGGACATCGTCTCTGGGTCTCAATAATCCGTCACCAAACAGCGGCTCGGATGTGTTGTGACTCAGTACGACACCTGTCTTCTCTATCGGTGTTGAGAGCGCTGTGAGTTTGTCCTCGTTAAAGTGTGTAGGACAGCGTATACCGCGACCGTTGCCCATGTCCCCTACCCTGAGAGAGTTAGTTGGGCAGAACACGTCTACGAGCGTTGTAGTGCTGTTGTTGTTCTCGTCATTTAGTCTTCCTTCAAATCTGGGTATTGAGAATCCATTACTTAAAGAGACATTGCTACCAGAAACCACATTCTTCAAGTTGAACAGTGGTTTACCGTTGTTCAATACTCTTTCATACGGGCTTCTGCTGTTGGTTCTGTCATATTCGTATGCATCACCACAGTCCCATGCTGGTCTGACCCCAAAACCACGCACTGGAGCGCGTCTGACGTCCTCTCCACGCTCATTGGCCCACCAGTCCACCAGATACCATTGAGCGGCTTCAGACAACTCTACAACACCCTTTCCTTCACCGTCTCCGAACCAGTCCCTATCAGCGCGATTACCAGTGGAGTTGTTAGGCGGTGCTGGGTTTCTCAGCGTCCTGAGTGGTACACCAAAGGGTCTCGTCATTCTCCTACCATCGCTGTATCTGACTTGGTCATCAGGCTTGTCTATACCAAGCATACCAGTGAAGTTAGTCAGTCTCTCCAGTATACCGACTTGCGACTTTGGTAGAGTGGCATTGCCATCGCTGTCTCCTCCCTTGTAGAGCCACCCGTTGGTATACGCTTCGTGTTGCACCAGAGGACCAGCGTCATAGTCTGTGGTCAACACAGCGTTACCTGACGCGCTTCCTCCCTCTAGATGGGCTCTGGCAGCAGGTATGCCCCATGTGGGCTTGTTGAGAGCCTGTCTCAATCCTACTCTGTAACCGAATGCCCTTCTCTCGTTAGCGGCTCTGTCATTAGTGGTTATACCGCTAGATACGGCGTACGGATACGAGTTGCTGTCTGCGTCATTCCAATTGACTTTCATTGAATCGTAGTCACCGGGCTTGTCCCAAGATATGGACGCTAGGACGTATTCCTCTAGGCTACTGGCTTGTGGACCACCCCTTGTACCGCAGGGCCAGAATCTGTTGTATACCGTTATACCGAAGTCACCACCAGTGCTGCCGGGTGAATCCGTCGAGTCTCCTCCATCAAGCACTCCTGTCTTCGTGTTGGCATCTGGTGGCTTCTGCTTCAAGGAGAATGGTCCTAGACTCATTGCGTAGGATGCCTGTTGGTAGTGTATAGTCTCGAAATGCTCTGGCACAGCGTTGTACATGGCTGCATTGTAGGAACTAGCATTCCAAGCCCTGTTGCTCGTGTCATCCGAGAAGTAGGTGTAGGGCTTACCTAGATTCGGATGCCATAGACAGATGAACGCATCTGGGAGATGCTTGGATGATGTGTCTTTGGAACCCTCAATTACACTATCTAGATAATTTGCAAATACGCTTTTCTGAGTATCTTTCAAAATATTATCAGATGTAAATAAATTATATTGTGTAGATAGATGAATAACAGCACCATTATACAAATTAGAATAGAAAGTAGCACCTTCTCCAGAATTAGTTACTTCTAATTGCTTTGGGACGTTAATTGCATCTGCATCATGTCCGTCTCTCTTAGTGTAAGCGGCACTGTAAGTATTACCGTCTTTAGCCACGAAATACAGTTTCTCCCCGAATCTAGGCTTTACAGGGAATAGAGTGGCATCATCTACAGTGATGTTACCTGCTCCTGAATTAGATGATATTACAGTACATTTTGGTATTAATGATGTATTTTGTAGTAATTTAGAATATATATCTGGGTATATTGATGGATATCCTTGTAATGTTAATTGATTTCCAATACTACCATAGGTACTTTTGCTAAATTGATAATATTGATGAGGTGCATATTGGGTAGTTCCTGCACGTGCGTCTGGTTGTTCTATGCTATCTGATGACAATCCAGAGAATAGAACGCTCCACCATGGTATGTTTAGAGTGTATCCGGGTGTTGCTTTGCTGTATTTTGGACTATATGGGAATCCACTTCTGGAGAATGATGGGGTCTCGTGTAGATTTATTCCAAAGTAGTTGTGAAGAAGCAATGGTGGTAGTTTGGTAAATTGACTTCCATAGTCTGGATTGATGTCTAGTAGCACCTCGTTCATGAAGACCTCGCAGCCTCTTACATCCGCTTGTGTAGCACGAGCGAGAATCAAGATGATGCCGCCTACGTTGGAGAAATCCTCCTTGATGCCTATGACGGTGTTGACTTGTTGACTGGTGAGAGCGTACGTACCACCGTTGAGGTTGAATCCTTGTAATTGGGAAGCGAAGAGGTTTGGTTGTATGATAATCTGGTATGCTCCCACCTCAGCAGGGTCTGGGAAGTGATTGTCCAAAGTGTAGTTAGCGCCCGCTGCGAGCGTTATACTGTGTCCACCTACCTTGTTCATCACTCCTCCCTTACCACTCGTCGCTAAGACACCATATCCATCATATCGTATGGCGGACTCAAACATCAGAGCAAAGCCACCACCATGTAGGTCACTCGGTCCACTAGGTAGAGCGTCCAGACCCAGATTGAGTTCAGCCTCTAGTGGATTTATGTTCTCGGTTATATCCAAGTCGGATTTCACTGCTGGTCTGGATGCTATTGTCTTTATCTTGTCATCTCTGAGTATGGAATCTGCTGTCTTTATTCTAGCGTTGAATATCTTCTTGCTTCTCTTGTATAACGACTGGTACAAGGGATGAGACCAGTGTCCGGGTAGCATTGGCATTGTAGCGTTGACGAAGTGATGCCCCATTCTTGGGAAGGGCATCGGTGTCATCACTGGTTTGCTGTACTTGTCAAATGCAATCGAGCCAACGCTCTTGTATTCGGTATGTGCCATATCAGGCGAGTTACCACTGACCTCAGCATGGTCTCTCAGTCTATTGGCTGCAAAGAGACGCGCACTACCTGCTGGCATGTAGTAGGATGGCACGACCTTGAGATTGGTTATGGTTTGACTAGCGATGAAGGATGTGAAGTCTATGTCACCCACCACACCAGTGAACGTCTGACCGCTTATTCCGGTATACGATGCTACTACCCCTTCATCCGTAGAGGGATTGTATATTCTGATGAACCGTCTGTTGTCACTGACTTCTTTGCTGCCGAAGCCAGCATCGAAGACATCTGTGTCGATTGTGGCACTCACAGTGAGAACTGATGTAGATGCATTCCAAGAACTACCAGATAGGTCGTTGGTCTCTAATCCAGCAGCATGTGTGTATACGGTGGGATACCGATGCGTATGCGTGTGTCCCATCTTCGTTATGTGGAAGAACAGGGTTCTGTCGTGCATTTCGTATGAGTTTTGAGAAGACGTGTTGTCCCAACCGCTTCTGGTGCTTTCCTCAGTCAATGGGTCTATGTGTTCCCAGTTGTGGTCCTCATACGTAGGGTGCGCTCTTGGGTTGCTGACGCTGTTGTCAAACAGGTGCCCTATGCTCTGCTCAGGATGCTGCATACCCCCTGAGCCCATGGTCTCTCCCTGATACGCTTGCACCGGGTCGAAACCAGACCTCACTACTATGTTCCCCGGTATGTGATTTGGATTCGGTAGTTGTATCTTCAAGTTAGGTGTATTACCACTGTTAGCCAATGCTGGAGCGAGACCAGCAGTACCTCTGTTCGTAGGTACTCTGAAACCACGTATGATAGTCCCCAATGGGCTTCCACCCTCTATCCGATGCTCCTGTCCTGTGTCATCCACAACCGTTATGCTCTCGAACTGAATCTCCTCGTTTGGTATGTTCAACACGTTGTTGACAGGATACGGGTTCTCCTTAGCCACGGAGGGATGGGATAGTTCCTGTGCTTGCAGCACTGGTAGCATGGCACTATTGGTGGTCTCGAACGAGAATCTGTTATTGCCGAAAATCTTCTCCCCTGTGGTATGCGCATTGTTGCCACTGACACGAGTCACCCACGGTACAGCGCCTAGACCTCTGGCATTCACAGTAGGTAATGTCAGGCTTCCTCCATCCATCCTCTTCCATACGACGTTCTCCACCGTGAAGTTCTTCGCGGCTAGTTTGGACTGCATCTGATACGCATTGACGTCCTGCATCCAGAAGCCGTTAGCAAAACCACTCTCGCTAGTGAAACTAGTCGTGTATTTATCAGCCGCTACATTTCTCTCTACATCTGTAGATGTATGTAGATTGATGGAGCCTATCGATACATCTAGGTCATTCAGAATGCTACCAGTCTTTGCTCTGTCAGGAGTCGCGTTTTCCAACTCTGTGTCAGCACTTACAGCGCCATGCAGATGGACTTGACCCCCAGTAGGGTCATACAAGTCGTCTGCCCAGTTCGTATTACCAGATATATTGTTACCAACAGGAAGAGCCATGTCATGAACTATGAGAGCCTCTACATTTGGACCAGCATTCGCTGTCGAAACAAATCTGTCTTGCCCGTGTATCCTCTCGTCCCACAGCGTCGTTCCTGCTGATTGTATGGGGTTGCTGGATAGACCTCTAGCATGTAGCCAATCACCAGTGGCCGTTACGCCGTCTCTGTCGAACTTGGCTACCAATGCCCCCTCGGACTCATGGGCTACGACTAGGAAGGCACTCGTGAACACACCTTGTGGTGATGTGAGTTCCTCTGGTGGTTCTCCTATGTTAGTTACGGAAGCAGTGCTTGCTTTGTACTTGTAATTCACTGGGTCTGTGGAGAAGTATCCAGTGCTGGATGTGTCTTCCGTGTCTCTGAAATTGTAAGTACCAGTTGGTGCAGAAGCAAGTGTGTAGGTGTTTGGAGAGCCAAACATGTCCACTTCTACATTGATAGCAGAAGTGTGTTTACCTGCGATAGACTCTATGCTCTCAGGACTGTTTGACATCGGATTGATTACAGGTAGGTGTCCAAAGGTGTTCATCACGGTACCAGCGGAACCATACGGGCTGAAAGCGAGATACGGATGATAAGCACCTAATCCAGCGGCATATCCAGTTCCACTTGTGGCCTTGTCTATCTTTACGCTGTTTAAATATGAATAGCGCTCTCCATGCCAACCGACTGCACCTATCGGCTTTGTCCTATCTACAGCATCTACTATGCCAGAGAAGTGCGTTTGACACATGTGGTCTCTCGCAGACACATCCTCGTTGTTGAAGCGAATGCAACCAGCCTTCGCCCATACGAACAGGCTGTTACCTATACTATTGGTGCTAGAGCCATCGCTTGTCGTCTCGAATTTAGTAGTTCCAGTTTTCCTATTAGGCGCTAGGTAGAATCTTATCTTGTAATTACTACCAGTCTTGATGACGTCTCTAGAGTGATAAGCAGCGTATGTCGGTTGGGTGACAGTGCTGTCATTGGTGTTGATGTTGGCTCTCAACCAACCACAAGCGGGTATCTCCTCTAAAGTAGTCTGACTGGCATTGGTGGCTGATTCGACAGTATACGGTCTAGATGAGACGTTGTACGTTCCGACTGCTCCTAGATTTATCCAACCATACCTGTCTTGCCTCATGGCGTTGCCCATAGAGGGCATATGTGTTCCTCCCAGAGCCTTGAGCGCACCAGCACCGGGGAAGGCGTTGATAGCCGCTCCTAGTACCGTAGCGAGTTCCTCTCCGTTCTGACAGCGAGTCGCATCTACGACGATATACTCCATCTTCGTGTTGGCTATCGTGGTGTTAGTGCTTCCACCGACATAATCCTGTATCGTGCCCAACAAAGGTCCAGCGACTCTGAATGCAGTGGGGTGAATCTGGTTGTCCCTCTCCCATTGTGAGGACGAGTTTCCTCCTGTTATCCTAGTGTCCTTCTTCGGGTGCTTGGGGTTGAATGTTATCTGGTCATCCATCCAACTACCTCCAGCATGGAAGCCCCCATCCATATGGTATACCATATCGGCTGCTCTCGTTATACCGAAGCCGACAAACGGATTATGACTCAGTGGGTGAAGATATCTGTTCCAAACCGTCTCAGCCGTGATTCTCTGTCCGTACATCCTACCGTGTGCTGGTCTTTGTTTTGACTTTCTAAAATCACAAAAACCTGCGGGAGTCTCCCAGTTTCTTACTGCTTTCCAATGAAAGCCTGAGCGATTATGATAACCTGCATTGTGTTCTGGAAGATACTCACCAAACCTATTTGTAATTTGATTTGGGAAAACTACTCTGGTAAAATCAGAGAAGCGAGGAACAGAGGCCCACGTTCCGCTGTTGGTTATCACCTTCCCAGAACATGGCTCATTCGTGTTGTGATTGGTATGTGTGTTGTCAGCAATCTCTCTCGTGAATGGGAATGCCTGTCCGGGTCCGAAGATGATATACGTCGTCTTGTTGTCAGTGCCATCCCTGTGGTCTTGGTATCTCGCTGTTGGATGTGCGAACCTCATCACCAGCGGGATGGGTTTTGCTTTGACCACGCCATTGGAGTAAGCGGAAGTGCCTCTATCCAAATCGGTAGTGAGCATGTTGTCCTTGTTGAAGAATGGGGGTGTGATGCTCGCTCTGTGTTGGTTGCATAGGGGTGTTCCGGGGAAGAAGGCCATGACAGCATTGCAGTCAATCATAGCATGACTAGACAGAATCTCATTCGCTTCCTGTATGCCAGCAGAGCCAGTTGGTCCATTCGCATATGGGTGGGTGTAGAAACTTGAGTAGTCATTCTGCGTACCGTCATTAACATCCATCACAGCACCGCTGAAACCACCACCGAAGAACAATGGGACAGAGTGGTCTTCGCTATCCTTCCCGCCTCTGAAATGAACTATTGGCTCAGAGAAGACGCTGCCCAGAGACCTGAGTCCATCGAACTTTCTCGCATTGTCCAGAGATGAGAAACGTGATATCAGGACATCATTGAAAGGAGCGACGCTAGGCCAATTGACTCCTTCGTCTTTGAATACCTTTAATCTCTTAGCGTTAGCGTCACCACACCCAGAGACCATGATTGATGATTCGTCATTGAGGAAGATTCTGAATTTGGGATTAGCAGCGGCGATTCCTTTGACTATACCTGACCATTCTGTATAACCGACATTAAGACTGGATAGGTCTGCATATATTACATCAGTTGGTTCATATCCACTTCCAGCGTTGTTGATTGTGATTGATGCAGTTATTGGAGTCCCAGCGCTCCATGTGAAATTGAGAGTCAGACCGACTCCCCTCCCATCAGTGGTTGTAGCCACACCAGTAGATGGGTTAGTACCCGGAACTCCGCTGTTCCCAGTGCCATTGAAGCCACCTAATGTGTTGTTACCACTGTAACCGTCTCCTCCGACGTTTACCAGTAACGCCTCCACTCCATCTGCATCTGATACTTGTGAGAAGTTCCAACCCTGTTTAGCAAGAGTTATGGTGTTCTGCCAACCAGTTATGGCAGCATCATCTGTTGAGTTCTTGTAGTAGATTTGTGTGTTTTCTATGTTACCAGCGGGCATTATGGTTTTCTCAGGTAGGTCGTTCTCTATGCCACCCTCAATGACGAAACTTGTATTGGTGTTGATTGTCTTTATCTTGCCAATGACCTTTGTCTTGGTCGCTATTATGTCACCAACAGCAGCATCTGCGGTGCTGGCTACATTGAGAGTGGTGTCTCCCTTGAAGAGAGGTAGATTGGTTATCGGCTCAAAAATTTCAACCCACGGGCTATCCACTAAAGCAGTTGGTGAGTCTACCATTGGAAGTATGTGGTCTCCGGGGAATCTGGTAAACTTCTCGCCCTGTAGGTTCTTTCTCCATAGAGTGGTCTCTATCTGATTGTTATTTGAATCCACAATCTCAGGAGTGACTGTGTTGGTGTTGGCTCCAGACCCCTTAGTTGTGATTTGCAGCACATTGAAAGGCAGATATCCACAGTCGATTTGCTTGCTGTCGTCAATCTGCCTATCCAAAAAGGCTCTGTATCCACCAGAAGGTAGGTTTAGAGTGAAAGCAGGTGCATCGTAGTCGAAGTCCCAAACTCCACTGGCGTTGGTCGCTCTCTGTATCTCACCGAACTCCATGTGTGCAGCATGTATTCCCAAGTCTCTGAATACACTCGCATCGAACAAGGATGATATTGGAGTGATGTCATTGTCTGGTTTGTATGACCTCACCACCACAGCGTCTTTTGATACTCCCCATTCACCGAACGTCCTACCATCAGTGGCATACATGTCGCGGCAATCGAAAACGACCCCTCTACTCACATCGTCAGCATTGATGGCGGCGGCTGTAGCGGCAGCGATGAGTTCGTCCGTCACTAGTGTTGTCCAGTTCAAGACGGGGGATATCTGATACTTCTGACTAGTTGCGACTGAGGAGAGGCCAGTGACGCCGTACAGGATATTCCCTTCTCTCCTCTCGTAGTAAAAGGTCTCACCAAATGACTTGCCCGCTTCGATAGTAGCGGTTATTTGCACCATTCCCTCATCCTTCGGATAGCCCAGATATCCCAGTTTGTCATCGTGGGTCATGGAACTGTAGGGCTCCAACAAAGTGATTGTCAAAGTCTCCGAACTGAGAGACAGAGTGCAACCCACAGTTTGAGCAGGTGCGTTGATTCCTCTCCACATGTTGCCTTTGTACGTAGCGTTCTCCCTGTCATTTCCACCGACATAAGTCGCACCTGCTCTTTCCAAATCACCAGTAACACCCGAAGTCAAACCACCAGTGGCGTCTCCCTCTCCGCTCATGTTCCTACCAAGGGTGAAGCCACCCTGTGATACATCCGAGTCATCGAAGTATACGCATATCTCGCTGTCTATGGTGCTGGGTAGTATTGTATTCTCATTTGAGAAGTCATCCCCTGCTCTCTTGTAGATGTATCTTATACCATGTCTTCCACCTAGATGGTCTTCTAGTTGCATTCCGTATATGTTACCATCACCGACATTGGTCTTGTCCTTCGCTTTGACATAAGGAGAGTAGGTAGCGGTTCCTGTTCTTCCGTATCTCTTGTCGAAGGCGTTATCACCATCATTGCCGAATCCGAACTTACCAGCATTTGGAGCCCAACCGGGAATGCCACTTGCTACCAAACCACCGAAGTTCACTCTAGCGGTAGCCTTACTTCCCACTCTCAGACCCTTTACCAAAGTCGACGATGTGCCTTGAACATCTAGTGACTCTAAGGACGAGGTGTTGTGAGACTTACCAGAGGCATACTCTGACATTCTCATTAAAGAGCCGAATTCTTGTGTTCCAAACTCATTAGGGCTCTTGACCTTCTCCCCTGTCTCTGTAGGATGAATGTACTGTTGCAACGTGGTTATGGGAGCGAATGGTCTTCCGTGCTTGTTGAGCGGCATTGGTGCTGGATGCATATTCTCACCGTCCCCTTCCTCTGGTAGAGCCCAGAAGTTCCTCCATCTACCACCGTGTCCTACTAGGAATTGCGGTTGGTACGGCGTCTGTCCCTTGCTGTTGTCCAACCATACGCAGAAGTTCCTACCGGATGCACCGGGCACGGTACTGTGTATGACTATGGTGTGTCCCTTCTGACCATTCAGGTCTTGTACCTCTCTTCCGAGATGCGCTCTCAGATAACCCATGTGAGTTCCCTTGTCCTTTGATGAGAATGCCGTTCCCTCGTCCCAGAACGAACTAGGGTCATGCGCAGAGCCCTCTTTCACTCGTCCATTGAGAGCAGCGTACTGGTTGATTACTCTGACCATTTCCTCTGCTCCACTGAGAACGTCAACGACTCCCTCCTTCTGACCTATCTCTCCAACATCGATGGTGAGTCTTCTGACGAAATCCATGTCCTTCCACTGTGGTAGATGTTGCAGCCTAGCCTCCTCGTGTGACGATAGGTCAAGCGATGTGCTTCTGATTCCCTTGAGACAGAGGAATGCTGGTATCACTCTGGTTCCATCTGGGGTATCGAAGGTGGTTCCAAACTCTCTGAAAGTGGATTCATGAAGAATACCATTCACTCCTCCTTCTCCTCTGTAGTTCGCAAGAGCGAGTGTGAAAGCAGATAGATTGTAATTGTGTCTGCTTTGGGGATGATACAAAAGGGAGAAGGGGGATATCACGCTTGTCGGTTGAGTTCTGGGAGTGAGGCCACTACCCGGATAGGTAGGTACAACGTACTCTTCGTTTATCCTACCATTAAGAGTAAAATTCGTGTATGGCATGTGTCCATGTGATTTGCCAGCAGCCAAAGTAGTCATCGCTATACCATCACTTGCGAATCTGGCTTTTCGTAAATTTGAACTTGTAGTGTCATAATCCTCTGGTGAATGAATCCTATTCGCTATGTTGTGAGCATACGCTCCTTCCATGAAGTAGGATTGTTGCGTGCTTCTGATGAATCGATTCTGAGAGGGATAGCCGTTAGCCACATCTATTTGATTGGCAATCGAATGAGGGCCATTGCCATTTAAAAATCTCAAATCTTTTGCTAAGTCTGCTATGTAGAGGCCACCATCAAATGGTCCAAATCTATTGAACCCTATGTGTGTCGCTTGTGGGCTAGTTTGAACCTGCATGTGTATGTCTTGAAGAGCGATGAACTCCCTATCGTGTGCGACGTCATACAGCAATACCCTAGCATGTCCCTTCTTGGCTAGATAGGGGTCTACGTAGGCCACCGTAGGTGCTTGAGCGGCTGTGAGACCAAGAGCCTTGTAGTTCTCTTCGACTGTCTTGTTGATGTGCTGAACTAGATTCCTAGCAGTCTCCATGCAATCGTTGCCGATGAGGAAGTTCTCCAGAGGAATGCTGTCTCTTGGATTGGTGGTGTCTAACTCACCCGTGCCTCCATTGAATCCTCTCCAGACCTGCGACTCGTTCAACACTCCTCTGCTCTTGAAGAAGAGTCCCTCCACTGCATGAGGGTTGTTGTATGACATGTTTGCCCATATCGTATCTCCGTTCCTCATACCACCAGCGGCATATGGGTTCATCCACTTGGTGTTCAGAATAGCATCAACATCTTCATAGTCAGTCGCTAATATGGCAATCTTCCCACCAGTCGTTGTGGTGTTCGCTGTGAGATGTACATTGACGCTCCCAGAGGACCATCCCTCTATGTAATCTATGATACCCACGTACGTGTAGTCATCGTTGTTCACCTCGTATAGAACATCACCCGTCTTGAAATTGTAACCAGTTGGGTTGGCACTTAGTAGGTTAGCACCCCCAGAGATTGCTATTGTACTTGAGTTATTCACGGTGTTGACGGTGTAGCCACTGTTATTCTTAGTGGCGAACTTCATCTCTATGTGCATGGCGTTGTGGTCATTGTTACCCATGCTTATGGTCTGTCCTTTAGATAGAATCTGATTGCATTTCCTCGTGAGTGTTATGGTGTCACCGATAGCAGGAGACCAAGTGTTTCCAGTGGAGTCCTTGTAAGTGACTATGGTTATGGTATTGTCATCCACAGCCTGAGTGCCAGTCACGGCAGCGTTAGACAAGAAGCCCCAGTATTGCGCTCTCTTGGTTCCATCAGTGGTACCGATTTGTGCCTCATAAAGATAGGCCGCTAGGCTATCTTGCGTTCTGTACTCAGCCAAGTCAGTCAATGACTTTATTTCGTTGACAGTATTTTCCGATATTTGAGGGAACTTCCTAGCATCCTCCTCAGACAGAGTTATTGACCAAGTCTTCAAGTTGGGTCCACTGGTCATGTGATTCTGGTCTAGAACCTGCACCGCCTGTAGGATTGTTCCCGATGCCCTTTTGTTCTCTATACGTGAAGCATGGGGGTTAGTCTCAGGACCAGCCTTGAGTTCTATCGCACTGACGTACTTTCTCAAACCGTAATCCACATTGCCACCTTGTGTCTTGACGTTTGAGGAATCATAGTAGTATTCCCCTCTGCCTTCGTAATCACTTGAAGTGGTATAGGAGTCAGAGCCTATCTTCCTAGCATTCTGTGGTGTCGGTGAAGAGAGGGAAACGCTGACTCCTGCTTCTACGGAAGAGGCGAACTTTTCTGAGTAAGCGTACTTGCCCATTTTTGGAACTTTCAGAAAATGGTCTTGGAAATTTGGTAGATTCCCAATGCCCGGACTAGTGCTGAGATTCACATCTTCGTAGTAGCACCACTCGCCATTTGGGAGGAACACCCTCCTGTATCTGACTGCGTCATCTACACCCTTGAACTCATCTCCATTTATGTAGGCTGGTGGAAATATGCTTGCGTCCTTCACTCTCAGAAAGCCATTTGTTGAATAACTCGGAGGAGTGAAAGACTCGACTGTTGTGGAATCGACGTATGTCTCCGTCCTGAGTGGAACAGAATATGCAGACTCTATCTCCCTATCTGATTGCTCTACGCTTTTCATCCTCCTGCCTACTGGATTGGGATTCCAACTGTGTGCAGTCATGGTGGCATCCAAGTGTATCTTGAAGGAGTTGTCAGGTCCAACCAATACTCCGTTCCTCTCATCACTGAACAACTGATTGGCGAAGAATGGAATCTCCACTAGGGCTCTAGTGCTGGCATACTGAGTGCTTAGTTGGTAGTCATGCGTGACGTCTTTGCCCGCTTGGAACATTCTGTCATTCACTGTAGAGCCGTTCTCTATCAAAGACTGACTACCGAAATCACTCTCGCTCATGATGGTCAGAACTATGTTCCAATCCGTATTACCAGATGCTGAGGAAATGAGATACCCTTCTTTCTTCAAGAGGTCTGTGAAAGTAGTGAACTCCTGACCATCTCCAGATAGGAAGTCTCCACTACCGAGAGTGGCAGTGTAACTGAAATCGAAATTCGCTGCTGCCTTCGCTTCGTATCTGGCGCTGGCACCAGTTGGAAGATGTATCCTACCATATCTAGGGAAACCATATGTTCCCCAACTGGACATGTCAGACGAGTTGTTGTTCAACGGCTCGACATACAGTAGTTGACTGTTGGTGTTGTACTTGATGGCGTTGAGAGCATAAGCCCTCCTAGTAGAGTATGGAGCATGCGCTAGTATGCTCTTGTCGAAGGTGGGGTTGATGTCCATCGCACCTTGACCGGGTCCACCTAGAGTGACTGATACGACAGGCGAGTTGGGCTCTATCTCCTTGACTATGTGAGAATCAGGACTGCCCTTGCCTCTGAAATCCACAGTGGCATTCGATAGAGCCTCTGTGACACCTTGACAGAGAATCTTGGAGAAACCACCTGTGCCATCCTCACTTGAGGATAGCGAACGAACTTTGGTTCTACTCAACAGGTAATGAATCTCGGCTGTGTTAGCACTCACATTTCTCACTGAGTAGTTTGAGAACACATGCTCCAATTGATTGGTCCTTCTTCTGTCAGAGGGTTGTACTATCAATTTCATATCCGCATTCTGAGAGACGCTGGGTGACTGTACGTTGTCTATTATGTCGAAGACCTCGTGCATCTGAGAAGAAGCAGCGGAGATACCAGTGTCAAACTCACCATTAGATGGAGAGTTCACCGTTACTGCTGGTGGCATTCTCTTGGATGAGGAAGGGCCATCGACTAGGTCGGTCTTGTTTCTCGCTTTGCCTATCGTCAATATGTTGAACACCGAGTTGTGTTCGCTCTTCTGAGACACTGAGTCTTGGACGATTTGAGGGGTGGTATTCTGCACGGCATCCGTTTGTGCATATGGAGTGTGATTAACTGGAGTGAGAGACTCATCTAACTCATCATCGCTATCATAACCCTCGCTGTTATCTCCCACTAGTGTGTGCGAGTCACCAAGCACTGGAGTTGTGTTTTCTATAGTGTCTATCTCAATTATACCACCGGGAGCATATAGAGTGGCTCCACCACTCATGGCGCTGGCTATCAGGTCATAGATGTAATTGCCACTTCCGACATCTACAGTTGATGCGGGTACTGTCTTCTCTACCATCAGCAACGGTAAGTCAGTGTTACTACCATCCATGGAAGCCCCAGTGATGTCTATGGCATTGTAGTGAATCTCGACGTATGGAGCCATGTTGTATGTAGAGCGTAACACAGGTACATGGAGCAGAGCGACTCTGCTTTCCTTGGATGGTCTAAGATGGTGTTTCCTCATCTTCTCGTCCACAGAGTTTCCGAAGTGAGCGGTGGACGGCCCCTTCAACAAGAATGGTTCAAAGTCAAAGCCAGTCCCTCCTATTGCGATGAGTCTCTTTGTTCCGGTTATAGTGACTCCCTGAAATGAATTGTATACCGTATTTACCGTCGATGAGTTCTTGATGTTCTTTATCTCAAAATCACCTAGATTACGATAGATGTCCAATTCGCTATTGACCACTACTTGCTTCTCTGCGCCTACGTCGTCATCGAAATGCAATTCGACCACATCAGCGGAACCATCTGACTTGATGTCCACTAACTCTTCTGTAGCCGGAGGAAGTATCCTCATGGAGTAATGTCCCTCTATGTGATTCTTGATGTGCCTACCACTGTGACCTATGGAGAATCTGTCATCTATGGCTGTAGGCCAAGTCACAGCGAACGGGTTGTCAGTGTCATTGACTGTGGTAGCCATCCTGCTTGAATACACGAAACCGTGATTCTCTCTCCCACTCTCGTCTATCACCATCTGACCCGTTCTGTCTATCACCTGAGTGGAGTAGTGAGGTGGTTGGTATGGCTTTCCTGTAGCAGAGTCAACTAGCATATCTGCGCTGACGACTACGAAATGGTTGTCCACATTAGCAGTGTGAGAAGTATGTAACAGACCCCTCTTTCCATTGGAAGCAGTATCGAAATCCAGATGTACGCTAGATATGGTTAGTTGTCCATTGGATGTGTTGATGCTCTCCAGCCTGACTCTCTCTGGTGGATTCCCGTTAGGCTTCCTCGTGTTGGGATTGATTGAGTTGGGATTTATCAGGAGATTGAATGGAACGTGAGGAACCTGATGCGTAGTGCTTCCTGCACTGCCGGGTTGTATCACTGTGTAGTTACCACTGCTGTATGGGGAAGCAGTGAAGTCTATCGTTCCGCTGACCGTACTCTTTCCAGTGAGTTTCTTGGCTAACTCTGTGGCATCTGCGGTGCTGACGGTTATGATAGTCCCTGATGTGTCAGAGAAGGTGTATGTCTCCTCGATTGGCTTTATTGGCTCCTCAAACCTGTAGAGTAGAACGGTCTGGTCGTTAGCAGTTGGTGACTTCTTGAACAGAGATGAAGGCTCATAGGTGTTGCATATGTGAACTGACTCTATTGCGCCTCGGAACTGGCCTCCCTCACCACCTACGTAGATATGAGAGTTAGACTCATTGACAGTCAGAATCTCGCCTTGTGAGAACTCCTTGGAAGCCATCAGTTCCCCATTGACATACAGTTGCACTTTGTTGTTGTAGAATGCTCCCAGTAAGTGGGTCAATGGTCTGTGATTTCTATTCATATCAGTAGCATCGTCGTATGACGTGTTGAATCTGTTGTAGGAATCGTGTATGCCACCAAAGGAGGAAGGAGGGAAAACAGTGCCATCAAAATTGGTATCCTCCTCTGAGGCAGTCACTAGGACTTGCCTCATGCTCCTACCATCACTTACAAGTTCGACAGAGAAGGATGCGGGACCGGGCGTGTCTACATCACCAATCCTCAAAGTGAATTGACCCTCTCTGTGCATGACTATGCCACCACAGTCTGGAATCACCCAAGCCTCGACTACCAGATGGGCGTTGTTACTCCCAGAGTCAGGGTCACCATGGGGGGACTCACCCACTATGGTTCTAGCATCGAAGCCACCCTCTGGCTTCTTGTGACCCAGAGATGTGAAGGTTCCCTGTGGAACCACTATGCTGTCGGAGACACCATCGAAGAAGAAGGCATGACTAGAACCACCTATCGCTGTCATTTCGCATCAACCAATCTTGTTAATCGGTGCGAATATCATGGTATACACATAGACGTTCTCACCAGCATCGTAGGAGATATCCAACTTTGTCACTGTGCCTACTATACCAGTGACATTGCTACCTCTGTCGAACTCCACACCAGCGTCTAGCATATTCGCCTCAGAGCCCTTGCTGCCGAAGGGGTCATCTGCTCCTCCCTCTACGACTCCTTCGCTGAATCTACCGACTGGAACCAAGAAGTTCCTAGCGACGTACATGTCATCTGCGCTGGTTGTTTGTACCATCGAGTTATATGGAATCTGCAATCCAACTATGTAGTCTCCACCTTTGTAGTGCTGTCTGCCCTTTCCACCCCAGATTTTACTGACTCCACCTCTGGTTCTAAACAGGCTCAGGACAGTGTTGTTCTCACTTCCGTAACCCCTGTCTGCTCGACTTGGTGACACAGCGCTAGGTATGCTGTTGTTCACTATGCCCCACAGGTCTTGCACCTTGTCCGCTGCTGATTTCCTATTGACGTTCATACCACCTGCGAAGAAAGGTGGGTCTGTGTACGGTGCTAGTAATGATGGGGTCAACTGCTCTGATGAAGGAGGACCACGGATGTATCTGTCTCCTCCGAAGCCAGCGGCTTTGTAGGTTATCTTTACTCCAGCATTATCTACTGTATTACCCCCACCCGCTTCAACGTCTATTCTCTCTGCTGTGAAGTGGGGGCTCAGGCTTGAGTGATTGTTGATGCAGTTGGTCACAGCGAGTGCAAGAGTGGATGGTGTGACACCAGAATACTGAGGACTGACAAGCGGCCCTCTTCTGTTTTGATGATTGTCCTTGAAGTCGACGTTCACAGTTGGTTTAACAGAGTTGTCTTGTCCATCGTAGGCTGTCTGGTCACTACCGTTACCAAGAAAAGCGTTGTAATATATGTAACACCAAGTGCCATCTAGTTTCTGTATGCTCAGACCTATCTTCGATGCACCTGCGGTGGGTGTAGGCTCGAAAAACCTACCAGTGGGTATGAGAGGTCCACCACTAACCGCATCGAACTCAGTGTTTGAGTTTCCAGTTCCGGGGTTGCTTCTATGAAATAGGTACTGTAGATTGGTGCCATGCCCGTAGAATGCTTCTGAATTGCTTCGTCTATTATTGCCCACTCCCATACCATCATCAGAACCTACGCTCCTAGCGAAGTTGAATATCGCACTCGCTTTGGAGCCATCGCTTGTGGCTACTGTGTCGTCTACGAAAATACCCTGTATGGTAATCATCGCTGAGTTTATGTTCATGTCGAATGAGTATCTACTGCTACCAGTCCACGGCATCGGTTTACCGCCAGTCTTACGAGTGACGTTCATGTCCAATCGAGTAGCCAACAGTTCGATGACGTTACCATTATCCTGCACTAGCCTGATAGGATGTCCGTTTCTCTCTACTGCCACTCAATCACCCAAATGTCGTGCTTCCTGTGTTTCTAGCGAGTTCCTCTTGAAGCATATTCCCTATCTCAGTGGCAAGCGCTCTCTTGTCGGTTCTATCCGTTACACCGCCTACTTCCATGGTTATGTTGAATGTGTTATTGACTGCGCCACCAGCAGCACCGACCTCAGAAGTAGTGCCTGCTGCACCTCCACCTCCTCCGCCGCCGCCGAGGACACCACCAACAGCATCAGCAGCACCGCCAAGCAGTTTGCTTGCGCCACCTACGACCTTACCAAGAGCGCCACCCATCAAATCCTTCGCTTTGTCTCCTAATTTCATCAAACTATCTATCATTCCCTGTATGCTGGCTCCAGATAGCATATTTAGCGCACGACCCAATGTAGCGTCAAAAGCGGCGCTCATCGCTCCTGTGGCAGTAGTCCAAGCATTTTGGAGACCCTGAAAAATACTGCTTTCTTTCAGTTTGTCTATTCTACTCTGTACCTTTTCGTTCCATTTGTCACTTATCATTTGGGTAACCAAATCCCAGTTGTTTGTTATGAGAGTACCAGCATTGGTGAAATTGTCTATCATATTGCTTATCGGTGTTATCACCTTTTCATTGAACTTACCAGAAACCCACTCCCAAGCGCCCCCTAACGCACTTTGTATGGAATCCACGGCGCTTCCTGCTGCTGATGACAAAGTCTCAAACAGCGGTGACATATATTGGTTGAACAGATTAGTCGCCGTCTGCATGGCTCCGTCGAAATCTCCTGTGAAGAGGTCGAAGAGAATGCTAAAGTTACCCTTCCAAATGTCAATTATGGCGGTAATAGCGGTTGTAGCGGCTGAGATGAATGGCTGTAATACTGTCACTACATTCTCATTGAACCAGTCTTTGAAAGCACCAAACTTCTCTTCAGCGAAGTCAGCAGCGGCACCAAAGCCGTCCTTCAAAGCCTGAGTGAGTGTGTTGAGAGCCACATTGATAGCACTGAAACTACCTGATATGACATTGGTCATGCTACTTGCAGCAGCCAAGGAGTTGAGAAGAGCCGCCACTGTCATCAGAAGTCCTCCGCCTCTAGGAAGTCATAGTCCAGTCGGACGACCTCTTGGTTAGTGCTTGCCTTTCTGTTCTGCACTTCTGCCTCTTTCTCTTGTTCTGCCTCAACAGCGAGAGCCCATACGAGCGATTGTTTGAAAAGTTCGTCGCTCATGCTATAGACCTCACCTAGTGATATGTTGTAATGTTTCGCTATACGGTAGGCGAACAGTTGTGTATGAAGATACACATCTCCAACGTCTTCTACTTGTCCTTTCTGTAGAAACTGTTGGACCTTCAACTGTTCGCTTTGGTAAACCCCCCTTGCATAGCCTCCGCCATTTCATCTGGCTTCGGTAGTAGAGAGGATATCTGTTCCCCAATGTAGGCATTGAGTTCCAGTAGTTCTTGCACATTGAGTTCTGGGTTGGTTCTGACTACCCAGTTGGAGAAGGCATATTCCCAATATGATGCCAAATCCAGTGTTGCTTCCCCGTCTTTCATGAGGAACATTCGTTGTGCGGCGTTCTGGACATCGAGGAATGTGATGTCCCTAACCCAGACTTCCATGACGGAATCCGGGTTCTCAGGGTCTACTTGTACCTCATGTCTCTGTTCATTCTTCTTCTTCAATATCGTTTCCTTGTTCGCTATCTGCGGCATTTTCATTCACGTCCTCTGTTGCAGCCTCTTCCGAGGGGGCATCTGACGATTCCTCAGCAGCCTCTTCCGAGGGGGCTTCGGTCTCATCTTGTTCTGGTTGTGTCA
>MDTG01317230.1_pt1 | contig 27702 bp, 24 predicted proteins | sample 811421 | NCBI WGS metagenome assembly MDTG01 (sample SAMN05326645, study PRJNA326480) | marine metagenome | isolation source: seawater | place: Pacific Ocean: South East | collected 2011
AACCTGGAAAACCGCAGTCGCGCCATCCTCATCGATGGCCAGGACTTCGGCGTGGGGCGGCGCCTCGAAGGCGTCACGCATATAGATCGCGATCGGGAAGGTTTTCGGCAAGTAACCGTTAAGGGCGTCGTCACGGGTCCGGTGCGCAACGCTCATTTTGAACCGGAGCGGTGCGGCCCTGACCGACCCACCACTGGCCATGGCTAGCACCTGGGCGCCCAGGCCGATGCCCAACACAGGTGCACCACGGAGCATGCAGTCACGGACCAGTTGCACCTCTTCTTCTAATGTCGGCAGGTTTCGCTCACCGGCGCTGCCCCAGGGTCCTCCCCCTAGCAGGACAACGCCATCGGTAAATTTCACCGTGGCCGGCAGACGGCCCCCAGCCGTGTGCGGACGCATGTACGTGAAACCGATGGACCGGCCCTCCAAGTGATCCTCAATCAGGCCTAAATACTCGGCGTCCGTATGCTGGATCACATAAAGCGCCCGCCGTTCCACGGCGAACTGTTCATGTTGATTGCCAATCCCAGGCGTAACAGTCACGCAGTCACCGCCTCGACAAGGACATCACGAATTTCCTCCGGCGCGAGCGTTAGGGCATCCACTTGAGTCTTATCGAAAAACGCGTCCACCGCCGAACCGATGCCGTTTCGGTCGATACCCCGCAGACTGGCTTCCAGATCGAAGATGACACGCGGCGGGGTGACGAAGAAGTCACCGGTGATCAGCACCTCACGAACCCTGTTAGACGAAGGCCCTTCAAGGCGCACGAACACGGTAACGGTCCCACCTGCACCCGTGTGGGTCGCGCTTAAGATCCCCGTTTGATCATGAAGGCCATCTATACTGGCGACGAAAGCATCCGTACCGATCTCCTCATCGTAAATTTCTTGAGCTAGGGAATCCTCGGCAGCATCGGCCGCACCGTCAGCAACATCGATTTCCAGGCGTTCGCGGAATCCATCCAGCATGCTGGCTTTGATCGTTGCCAGATCAGGCAGATCATCGCCCATAAGCGTGCGCAAGGTCGTCACCCGTTGCGCGGCATCATCCAAGTCGCGCTTTTCCAACTTGGCCTTTGGCACGTTCAAAACCGCCACCATGTCCTGGGGGTTCATGTCGATGAGCAAAGTGCCCTGATAAAACAAAACATCACCGTCGAAAAATCCACCCGTGCCGCAGATCTTCTGACCCGCAACCTCGATGTCGTTGCGCGGACGGTATTTTGCCTCAATACCAAGCTGCGACAGCCCGGCCGCCGCGGCCTCGCAGATGCGCTTCGCCGCCGTGCCAAGATCCCCTATTCCCAGGTGCGCACGCTTGAAAACAAGCTCCCAGCCCAATTGCCCCTCATCAAAAAAGATTGCGCCGCCGCCGGTGATACGACGAGCAACGCCCACGCCGTTAGCTCGACAATATTCCAATCTGATTTCCCGGCGCAGATCCTGATGGCGGCCAACCAACGCCGTCGGCGGAAAGCGAAGAAACCGTATGGTATCCGGGATCTGATCGGCCAACCGCCCTTCGATAAGAGCCTGGTCAAAAGCGATGTTTTCCCGACCGCTACGCAAACCCGTATCGATCACACGAAAGGAAGACGCCATGACTTAGGCCTCCAACGTGGCGCGCTTGCGCATGTTAAGTTGCCCGCGGATTTTCTTGATATCCTTCTTGATCGGCTGGAAAGGGAAGCTGGCGATATCGCTTGGCGGGGAATCCCCATAGGGCCGGTCGCAAGCGGAAATGTCTTCGGCGAACTTTCCAGGGCATCCGGACGTGCGGAATGCAATCCCCGCATCGACGATCGTGTCCAATTCACCCTGGGGCAGGCCGAAGTCACTGACGCGCCCCTCTTCATCGAAACTCATGTGATCAACCCTCACGCCAACATAGTCGATAAGGTATCGGGCCAGCTGGACACGCCGCCATTGGTCGCGCGGCGTGGCCGGCAGGTGGTCCATCAATGAGCCCTTCTCCGGGAAGAAGCAGAACATGTGAGAATGGCCGCCGATGTCCACCAGTTGTTGCACAAGCGTTAGCACCTCGTGCTCCGTCTCCCCCATGCCGACGATGATGTGCGCGCCAAACTTTTGGTTTCCGAAGATGTCCCGGGCGTCGTTCAGGATCTCCCAATATTTCTTCCACGAATGCGGCGAATTGACGCCCTTGCCTCGCGTTCGGTCGAATAGCGCCGGCGTTGCGGCGTCCAGGGCGACAGTGAAGATGTCAGCGCCTAAATTCTTCAAAACCTGGACGTCGTTCCGAACCATGGTCGTCGGGTTGGAAAGGATCGAAACGGGGATGCGACCCGCTGGAATGCGGTCGGTCCACTTCTTCAGCACCGTCACCGTGTCCGCGTCTGAATTTGGATGCGTGATCATAGAAATGCACATGCGGTGGAACGGCGAGTTCTCACCATCACGGGCGACAATATCGATGACCTCCTCCATAGGCACGGCGGGCCAGTCGACACGGATGAAGTTGCGGTCTGCGTAATCCCGTTCGGCCTCACGATGGCGCGCTAGGCCACAATAAGCACAGTTCGCCCGACAGCCCTCCGGATAGGTGAGTAGAAGGTTCAGGCACCGAGTACACGCACAGCGGTGCATCTTGCCGTTCATAATTCCCAGCGTGATCGCCGCCGCCGTTGATAACTGCACATAGTCCGGCGAGCGCATATGCGGCGTCAGGATGTTATAGTTCGGTTTGTAGACGCCGATGGGCGCAACGTCGTTGGATTTAACGCGCTGGCCGTTGCGGGCGGTCTTGTGCGCCTCTGAAGGTAGGCGCGGCGTCATCGCGTCGAAAGGGTTAAAGTCCAGGCCAGCGGCATTGCCGTCCACGGGAGTGCGATCTTCAGGTTTCAAACACGTCATCGAGCAAATCTCTCCTTTCCCCTATTTCTTACGCCGCCCAGTATTCAGGGTAGGCAATCCATGTCTTGCGGAACTCCGTCGGCTGTGGCGTTCGGTTGTCAGCGTGCACCGCCAAGATTTCTCGACGGCGCCGAACGGCCCTGTCTAGAGAAGCGCCGAACACATCGGTCAACTCTTCGTGGTAAGCCTTGGCTGCATTGGGCTCGCCGACCAGCAAGGCGGCTGCGGCCTCACCGGCCAGGCCGCCCGAGATTACGGCTGCTGGGATACCCGCACCGGTGATAGGGTTGGTCAGGCCAGCCGCGTCACCGGCCAGAAGCACCTGAGCGGCACCCAGGCGTCCGTAAGGCGCCAGCATTCCACCGACGGGAATGGCTCCACCCGTATATCCGACCACATCCGATCCGACGCGGCCTTCAGCCACCAACCGCGCGTGCAGATCGGCGACCAACGGCTTGAGCTTAGCCTTGGCCGCAGCAGCCACCCCCGCGCCGATGTTGGCGAACGCGCTTTTTGGAAACATCCAGCCGTATCCACCGACCAAATCAGAGGAGAGGAAGATATCCGTTGCCTTCTGCGGCTCTAACAAAGGCACTGTGACTTGACGTGTCTCCACCAGATGGCGATTTACTTGCCCGATAGCGGCACCCACAGCGGAATGCGGGCCGTCCGCACCGACGATGACCCGAGCCGTCACCCTTACACCGCTCGACAAAAATACCACGCCGTTGGTATCCAGAGAGCGGAGGATAGTCCCGAACCGGCAGTCGGCGCCCTTGGCGCACGCTTCGGTCAGGAGCTGTCGGTCAAATTCAGCCCGGTCAATCATTTGACCACGGAAGTCGTCGCGGCAATCGGCTGGCTGGTCCTCCATAAAGGTAGCCATTTCGGTGATCCGTTGTCGCCGCGCGGCGCGTGGCGTGTCCAATTCCTGGCCGAGCAGCGCCGGCACAAACTCGGCGCATTGGACAGGTTCCCCAACACGGTGACGCCGGTCGACGCCCATCACCTCAAAGCCACGCGCAGCGGCCTCAGCCGCAGCACGGCAACCGGCAGGCCCCAACCCAACAATCAAGACATCACAGGACAAAGTCTTCCTCATGCGGCGCATTGTCCTCTCGCGGTGTCACCTTCTCCACCCAACTTGATGGAGCAGCAGGCATGTTCTTGGTGATAGGGCCGGCCGATGGCATCAGCCAACGCAACCATGCCATCGGCAGGAAAGGCTATACCGTCGAGGTCCGCCATCACGGCGTAGGAATCGATTACGCGGCGCGCCATTCCCGGCGGCCGCGCGCATCCCAAAAGAACTTGTTTCTCCGCGAGGCGCTCGCGCGCTTGGAGGAAAATCTCACCCACGTCTCGGGTTGCCGGTGTCGTGAAGGTCCCTCCTTTCGCGTAAAAGGGCATAACAACGACCAGAACCAGGGCGTGAATACCGTGGCGCGCACAGATGTCCAAGGCATCCGCCTCACCCAAGGTGCGGCCGTAGTGGAGACCGATGACTATATGTGGCACCACCTCCATGGACGTTGAACAGAGCGCCGCCAACGTGGTCTCAAAATCATCCACCGGCCGGTCCAGATGGTAAACGTCACGTATGGTTTCCTGAGCGCCGATTACATCCATCATGGCTGTATCCACACCCGCAGCCTCCATGCGCTTGGCTCGCTCCTGGTCCAGCAACGCCGAGTGGATAGCAATGCGCAGGTGGGGGAACTCGCCCTTCAACTTTTCGATAACCGGATAAAAGCGCTCATAGGCGATCTCATTGCGCCGGTTTGAGCCGCCGGACAATAGAAATCCCTGCAGGTTCTGCAGCAGAACCATATCGCGAACCTTTTGCTCCAGCATCTCCGGCGATGTTGCTGGTATCATGGGATCAAGGATATTCGCCTCGCAGTGATCACACATGAGCGCACAGGCGCCAGCCGTGATCGAGAAGGCCGGAAAGCTATTCTTGGAACACCCGCTCAGTTCCTCGCTAGAGAACTCCTTGAACGTAGGGGTCGAGAACCGAATAGGCCGCGACGCCGAGAAATCGGCGGCCTTCTGCAGGCGCTCGACGATGTCTGAGTCGAAGGGCGCATCTTCAAGGGCCTCGATATCCATGGCGGTGGCTAACCAATTGGCTGTCATAAATTTTTCCTCCCCTTTCGTCCTACGCCGCCCGCTGCAAAGCGAGGCGTTCAACCTCAGGCCTTACAGCCGTTTCCACGGGGATATCGGCAATGGTCGTGCGCCAGGCGGGGATAACGTCCTCTTCATCTACGAGGTCTGACTCAAACCCACCAAATACCGTAGCGACCGCACCAACCAAGGGCTTGTTTACGTCATGGCCAGCCAGAACCGCCCAGAGACCGGCCCAACACCGTGTCACGGTCCAAGGATTGTAGCCACCCCCACCCAAAACGACCGTGCGCAGCGTGGCATCGCGCGCGCACTCAACGGCTGACCAAAGCGCGACATTTGAGAGGTTCATGGCGGATAAGGGATCACCAGCCAGGCCGTCAGCCCCGCAGGTAATGACGACAGCCTCCGGCGCAAAACTGGCGTGTACCGGCATGACAATCGCTTCCATTAAAAACCTGAGTTCTGCATCGGCAAATCCCGGCGGGACGGGAAAATTCCATATATCCCGCGACGGATCGCAGGCCGTGCCAGAATGCGGCCAGCGATCCTGTTCATGAATGGAGACGGTGGCGACGCGCGGGTCATCAGCAAATGCGTTTTCAACCCCGTCGCCGTGGTGGGCATCCAGATCCAGATAAAGCACCCGCGCCATGCCCGCATCCAACAGCCGATAAATCGACAGCACCGGATCATTAAAATAACAAAATCCACTGGCCTTCGCGGGCTGGCCATGATGCGTGCCCCCAGCTGGATTGTAGGCGCAGCCGCCATCCAAAACGCGTTCCGCCGCATGAATCGATCCGCCGCAGTTGGTTGCCGCCCGTTCATACAGCCCCGTGAATACCGGGTTCTCGAGCGTTCCCAATCCAAAATTTTCGCGCAGCTGTGCGTTGGCCTTGCCAACCTGATCCACCTCGATCACCGCATCCACGTAGGCTGGCACGTGGAAACGGGTGAGATCCTCCCGATTGGCTTGGGGACTTTCCACATAGGCGTCATCATCCAACCACCCCATGTGCCGACATACGTCCATAACCGGACCGACCCGCGGAATGGTCAACGGATGATTGTCTCCATAAGCGGCTTGTCGGTAAATATCACCGCCAATGAAGACGGTGTCGTTGTTTCTTTTCATGATCATGCCCCGCGCCGAGCTAGTTGCGCCACCGACATCAAACCTTCGCGCGTCAACAACGAGACTGCAGGCGCCGCGCACGCCGCCGCCACCTCTTGACGCCAAGGGTCGCGCCGCAGGCGCTGAACTAGATTGTTCGCATCAGAAACACCGGCCCGTTGCAGGCTCTCCACACTGGGATACATAGTTGCTTCCAGGAACAGGTTTAGCAGCCAATGCAGGGTCCTGGCAAAGAGCCAACGCCTGTGCCGGCTCATCCGCGAAACGCGCGCCGCTAGGAACTGTCGCGCCGCCGCAATGTGGCGGGCCTCTTCGCGATGATGCAGGGCCAACACCTGCTGCGCTACCGGGCAGATCGTGTCATCCGCTGGTTTGGACAGCTTTAAGGCCTTCATGGCAAAGGTATCGGTCACCGTTTCGCCGATAAAGACCATGGCCCAGAACTCCGCAGTCTCAATACGAAGCCGCTTTGCGATAGCGGTGAGCAGGCGCGTCCCCGTTAGGCGCGGCCGGTCATCGTGGCCAGCGCGATCAATCATCTCAAGAAACATGAGGCTATGCCCGGTCTCTTCCCGGATCTCTTGCAACATGACCCGGGCCTCTTCCGTCTCCAAGCCCAGAAGACCCGGCTCCGTGACCCGGTTGATCAACAAGCCTTCAAGCCACAATCCGGCGGCGCATAACCGCGTGTACTCTGCCCGGCTTAGGGCGATGAATTGATCATCTTTCATCTCCACCTGAATGTCAGGCCCCAATAGCAGACCTTTTGGGAGCCAGGGCCGCTGGGCCTCCGCCACCTGCCAGTCAATGGTGGCAATGGGATCTTTATAATGCCGTCCGTGTTTGGCGATGCGGTCCAGAGCAGCGTTCATCCAGTTGCCTCCACCGGCGCTATCGACACGTCCACTGACAGGACCTTGGGCATCACGTCACACATTATTAATTCCAGAGATTTGATCGCTTCAGATACACCCAGATCGCCCCCCCCTAGGACCAGCGATATCCGATCGAGGCCTGAATTGTTAAGGGCCCGCAGCCGTTTCGCCACGTGATCGCGATCACCGACACAGGCCAAACCAAGGTTTTCGAGGACGCCAAGGCTCAGCACACCTTCCAAGAGCGGAGTGACCCAGCCTAACTTGCGATAATGTTCATAACCTACCACTTGCTGAACCATCATCGTGCGGGTGACATCTAGAATGCGCCGATAGGCCCATAGGATTCCAGGGCCGGCGCGGCGGCGCGATTGCTCGTGATTTGGGCCGCAATAGGCGGCCATGGTGAAAGACGTGGGCCCGTCGGGATAGGCGACCCGATAACGTTTTAGGTCCGCATTGATCATTGGCCAGGGCTTGAACGGACCAGTCAAAACGCCCAACCCCAATTGTGCGGCCAAATCGAAACTTTCCGGGCTGACAGCGGCCATCCAACCTTCGCGAAGGCGTGGCGACGGCGCTGGATTTATGCTAAAATGCTGTCCTCCTCGATCCAACACGCCCGTGTTTAGATACCGGCGTAATTCGGACAGGCGGACGCCGAACTGCTCTCGAGTGTTGGACGGGTCCACGCCAAACCCATCAAGTTCAGTTTTGGCCACCCCGCGACCGACGCCCCACATCACACGACCGCCAGACAAAACGTCCAAGGTTGCCAGCCGCTCGGCGATGCGCACTGGATCATGTATAGGCAAGGGCAGGATGGCGAAGCCTAAGCGGACCGACGTGGTCTCGCGAGCAATGGCCGCCAGCAGCATGTCAGGCGCGGCGCTGGCGCTGTAATCACCGAGGAAATGATGTTCTGGAAGCCAGATGGCGCCGATGCCGAGTTGATCGGCAGCCTTGGCGATAGCTATCAGATCGTCGTAAACGTCCGAAACGGGCGAGGGCACCCCGTCTGGCCCTGGTGGGCGCGCGAGCTCGACGAACAAATCAATTTCCATGGCGCGCCAGAGGCCTCCCGGCTCGTTTTTGTAACATGGTTTTGCGTCATCTGACACTTTACACATTTTGAATATGTCATGTACCATTGTCCAATAAATTCGTCAGATCGGGAAGGATTGGCCACAACGCCAAAAGAGGAGGCTTCTATATGGTTCTACGCATTCTCACAGGTCTGTTCGCCATCATCGCACTTATCGGAGCGGGATCGGCAGACGCCAGCGGTAAGAACAAACTGCTACCGGCAATCGAGCCCAACGAGGAAGGGGTCTACACCCAACCTTGGTTCTATGAATCGTTCCTCAATCTTCGCGAGGATATCGGCGACAGCGCCAAGGAGGGAAAGCAATTGGTGATCCTCTGGGAGCAGCGCGGTTGTCCCTACTGCCGGGAAATGCATCACGTCAATCTGCGCCGCCCGGAAATTGTCAATTACATTCGCAAGAACTTCAACGTGATCCAGATGAACCTCTGGGGTGATCGCGAAGTAACTGATGTGGACGGCGAGGTAACGACGGAGAAGAAGCTGGCACGGAAGTATCGTGTTCAGTTTACGCCCACGATCCAATTCTTCCCACCCAGCCTAGCCGAGGACTCCAAGGCTCCCGGTCACGATATAGAGGTCTGGCGGTTGCTGGGCTATTGGAAACCCTTTCATTTCATGAATTCCTTCGTCTACGTGAAAGATAAAGGGTACGAAACGGAGCCCAACTTCCAGCGCTGGCTTCAAGCTCTGGCCCGGAGGATGGAAGCGGAAGGCAAAGAGGTGGAGCTCTGGTAGGCGCCAGCGCGTCTATTCGCGACTGAAGACTGCGCTAAAAGCGTTACCAAAGCTGCCTTCCTCCAGATACTTCATGCCGAAGTAACCGCCAAACAAAATTGACAATAGCGCCAAAACCGAACCGATCGCCAACGTCGACACGCCAGTGATCCCTTGGCCAACCGTACAACCGAGCGCCATGACACCACCAATCCCCATGATGGAACCGCCAACCATGTGACGCATCATGTCATCGGCATCGGTAAAGGCCTCGACACGGAACTCGCCCGACGATTTAGCGGCAATGAATGAACCGAAAATAACCCCGCCGACCACGGCGATGCCGAAATTGATGGTCGAACCGGTGAAAGTCATAAGATACTGGATGCCCTCACCTACCGGAGCAACAAAGGTAAAGGACGCCAGGGGCGTCGGTTCGAAGTCATCGAAACCAATCACGCCGGTCACATACCACGCCCCCGGAACAAGTAACCCAATAATGACGCCGCCGGCTATATCGACCTTGGAGGCGCGAAACTCCGAGCTCTTGAGGACAAACCATAAGAGGCCGCCAACCACCGCGGCCGCGACGATTAAGCGCGCAACGCTCTCCGGAACCCCCAGCAGGCTAAGAAACGCCGGCATGCCTTGATCCGCTATGCCAGTCGCCAACAGGTCCACGTTTACAGCGTCCTCCAATTCGACCCGCGCCAAGCCCGTGAGGCCGCGGAGCGTCATGTAGGCAAAGATTCCGAGGAACAAGGCTACGACCACGGATTTTAGATTTCCCGCGCCCAGGCGCACCAAGGTCTTGTTGCCGCACCCACCGGTCATGGTCATGCCAAACCCGAATAATAAGCCGCCAATAATCGCTCCGGCCCAACCCAAATTAGGTGTCAGATAGATTGACGTAGCCAAGTCAACGGTGCCGGTCATGTGCAGGGCTTGGCTGCCAAAGACGGCGACCGCAATGGCCAGCATCCATGCCCGAAACCGGTTCCAATCCCCCATGAAAACGGCGTCGGAGATCGCCCCCATAGTGCAGAAATTGGTTCGTTGCGCCGTGGCCCCAAAAATCACACCCAAGACAAAGCCAATTGCGGAGACCAAAACGCCGTTAGGGATTTCTTCCATGACGTATCCTTTCAGGGCACTGGATTGGCGGGCAGCGCGATCCGTCTGAACTTGATTGCATCATATTCACGTTTTGTAGATTCTCAATCAAAAGAGTATGCATACTTTGACGTTTCGTGTGGAACCCATTTGTCGGCGTTTTGGGGCGATCAATTCATGAATAAACTAGGACTAGCCGCCGCCATATTCTTGTCTTCGGCTTCTGTGATGGTCTTGGAGATCGCGGCAGCCCGACTTCTAGCACCTTACGTAGGCATGTCCATCTCCACCTGGACCTGTATTATCGCTACGATCCTGGCCGGCATATCGCTTGGCCACTGGCTTGGTGGACATCTATCGGAAACGGACCCCACAAAAATCAACCGTCGCTTAGCCATACTGTTCGGCGCCGCAACGTTCAGTGTTATCCTGGTGCCGTTCGTGCTCCAAATCGCCGCACCCAAGCTCCTTATCGATGGCGCACCGTTCCTGCTCAGCATCAGCATCCTGACGGCGCTGTTGTTCTTTTTACCAAGCGTCCTCATTGCCTGCGTAACACCAATGATTACGAAGATGGCTATCGACGCCAAACCCGATGCGCGCGGCAGAACGTTGGGACGCATGTATGCGCTGGGTGCGCTGGGAAGTATTCTCGGCACCGTAGCAGCCGGTTTCGTTTTCATCTCTTGGATCGGCACCGCCGGTACGATCCTGAGCGTTGCCGCGACGTTGGCGATCATGGGGGCCGCATTTGCAGGTGCTGCTCGGCACAAGCCAACGATCGCCATCGTCATGGCGCTCCTGGTCGTTGCTGCGGTGGCTACGACCCTCGGCCGCGTGGCCTTCGCGAGCGTGTGCCTTGAGGAGAGCCGTTATTACTGTATCCGGGTCGTGGATTTCGCTGATCCGGACGCGGACGAAGCGCGTCTCATGGTGTTGGACCACATGGGACACGGGATCAACGAGCGTCGCGACCCGGCCGCTCTGCATAGCTCCTATATGGAGTTTACTCACGAGATCGTAAAACAACGGTTCCGCCATACCCAAAATCTGCGATCATTCTTCATCGGTGGCGGCGCCTACACGTTGCCACGCACATGGGCCGACCGTTTCCCCAATGGACGGCATATCGTCTCCGAAATTGATCCGGCAGTGACCCGCGCCGCGATCGACCATATGTGGTTTCAGCCCCACCCCTCCATCGAGATCATCCATCAGGACGCGCGCCGGGTTCTGCAGAACCAGCCTCGCGAACCCTTGTTCGATGTGATTGTTGGCGACGCGTTTCACGACATTTCCGTGCCGGCCCACCTCGTCACGGCTGAGTTCGCCAGTGAAGTTGCCGCTCGCCTCTCCGAATATGGCGTTTATATCTTGACCATCATTGATAACCACCGCGAGCCAGCCTTCCTGCTTGCGCAGGTTCGAACACTTTTCGAATCCTTTCCCGCCGTTGAGGTCTGGTCTGATGTTGCCCAGGCCTCATCGGGAAAGCGCCTCACCTACCTTTTGGTGGCCTCGCGCACGCCGGTCCCTGTTGCCCATATGACATCCAGCCGGTTCCCCAAACGCGTCTGGGTCCGACGAATTCTCACTGACATCGCCGGACGCCTGGGCCCGGCCGACGTACCTATCTTGACCGATGACTTTGCCCCGGTTGACCGGTTACTGCGCGATGTTTCGGCATTTGGGGATTAGGCCTACCTTGAATAGTCCACGTTTTTATACGATGTTGTGAGAAATAAGACTCTGAAATTGATGTCAGCGCCGGGAACGAAAGCGAGGCAAGCATGGCCACTCAGACCATCGACACTTCGGGAATGAACTGCCCGATCCCCATCATGAAAGCAAAAAAAGCGATCAAAACCATGGATACCGGAAGCACCTTGGAGGTTATCTCCACGGATCCCGGATCGGTTCGGGATTTCGAAGCTTTCAGCCGCGCAACGGGCAACGAACTTTTGGAATCGGTAGAAGAAGCCGGCGTCTTCCGGTTTGTCATCCAAAAAACTTAACCGCCCTTTGGCGGCCGCGCTAAAGTTACGATCCAAAACCGCTCGCTTGAATTAATCTTCCTCAGACCCGACGTCCCGACGCAGAAGCAGTTGAATTAGCATTGGCTAGGACGCTAGTTTTTCTCGTCTTTCCCTAAAGGCTCGATACGTGCCCCTAATCAAGTGGACCTGAGGCATCCCCGGCCCCGCCGGCATTGTTTACACTGTCTTTTGCATGCAATGTTAGAACATGGCGCATCCTTATTATTTCGACGCTGTTGATCATCATGCGTTACTGCGGGCTTTTCCCGTCGGTGCAGCGTTTCTGGAAGGCCGAACGCGGTTGAGCCGCGATGAACTACACGCCCTTCAGGATGCCCAATTCCGTTGCTGTATGAAGCGCGGCTGGGAGATCCCCTTTTATCGCCGGCTCTGGTCCACGTGCGGGATCGAGCCGGAGGACATCAACGGCATTACTGATATTTCCAAGTTACCAGCATATGACAAGACCGACATCATGCGGAGTGTCGAGGCGTATCCGCCCTTCGGCGATTTCCATGGCATGGAAAGCTTTGGCGAAACGCCCGAGAGCCGTCCGCCGGTCATTCTTCATACGACCAGCGGCACCACAGGAACACCGCAACCACTTCTTTTTGGGCCAAAATCCAGGGAGGTGCAGAACATTCTGATGGCCCGTGCTTTCATGTTACAGGGACTGGGACCCGGGGACATGGTCCACTCCGTACTTGGTTTTGGCGCAGTAAACGGCGGGCACTATGTCCGCGAAGCAATAAATCACTATACCAACGCCTTGTTGCTGACGGCCGGGACGGGCAGCGAGACCCCGTCGCGAAAACAAGTCCACCTCATGAACGTCTATGGCACAACTGTGCTGGTCGGGTTCGCAGACTACCTGGGTAAGCTAGCAGACGTCGCCCGGGATGAGGGTTTGGTGCCCGGGAGGGACATTCCCATCAAACTAATTTGTGCGGCCATCGGCGGCGCCCCCCGTGACGCCTTATCTGAGGCCTGGGGCGGCGCTGAGGTTTGCGATTTCTACGGCGTCGGCGACACCGGGTTCATCGCCGCCGAGGGGCCCGAACAGGATGGGCTTCACATATGGGAGGACGCCCACCTCGTGGAGATCATTGACCCGGATAATCTAATGCCCTTGGACGACGGAAAAGTTGGGAATATTTGCGTGACCGCCTTATTCAAAGACGACATCTTCCCCAACATCCGGTTCAATACGAATGACTTGTCCGCGATCGAGACTACGGCCGGACCGCTGGATTGGAACCTGCGGCGATTGCGGGGCTTCCTCGGACGCAGCGACGATATGGTCAAGCTGCGCGGGATCAATGTCTACCCGACCGCCGTCGGCGAAATCCTAAAGCTTGCTGGCGGCAACACAGGTGAGTTTTTCTGTCGCGTTCGTCGAACTCATGGCCGTGACGAAATGACCGTGGCAGTGGAAACCACGGCGGCCCCGTCTGATTGGGCCACTCTGGCGGAGCAGTTCAGATCACTGCTACGCCAGAAAATCGGCGTCGACTTGAGGGTCGAAGTGGTTGCCCCGGGCGATCTTGAGCCACTCACAGAAATCAACAACCGACAGAAGCCCGTGCGGTTGGCGGATAATCGACCGAAGGTCCCTTAAATCATGGATTGGACGGAGGAAATCTCTTTGTCCAATGTTCCATGATCTGAGCACGGGTCGCGACCCAAATGCCATCTGTGCTATTTACCCGCTCAAGAAATGACTCCAACGCCGCCGCCCTCCCAGGCCGGCCAGCAATTCTCAAATGAAGACCCAGCGACATCATGCGGGGCATTTCCGCTCCCTCCTCATAAAGCACGTCTAGAGTGTCGTTCAGATAGTCGACCCAATCTTTGGGAGTGTACGCCGGTGCGTTCCACATCTTCATGTCGTTAGTATCAATGGCGTAAGGTAGGATTAGCATCGGCTGACCGGTCTTGGTATTCGTATCCCAAAACGGCTTATCGTCGCTATAATCGTCCATGTGGTAGCGGTAGCCTTCCTCAATCAACAAGCGCCGAGTATTTGCGGTGAACAGATACCGCGATAGCCAACCCACGGGGCGGGTTCCCGTTGTCTGCTCAATTGATTGGGCGGCCCGTCGGATAAATTCTCGCTCTGCATCCTCGTCCATGTTGTGCTGTACCTGCCAGCGATATCCGTGGGCACAGGTTTCATGCCCGTCATCGGTGATCCGTCTTGCAATGTCCGGTGCCCGCTCAAGACTTTGTGCCGCGGCGGTAAACGTCGCCGTGAGGTTGCGACGCGTTAGAATGTCCATGATCCGCGGCGCGCCGGCCTTGATGCCGTAGGCATAGTTGCTCTCGTTGGAGAAATTCCGAATGCCCGGCTTCACCATCATGCCCATCTCATCAACGGCTTCCGCCCGCGAATCGCCATCCGCGACCGACATCTCGGCGCCTTCTTCGACGTTCACGACAATCGATAGAGCAAGACGTGCGCCATTCGGCCAGATGGGCTCGATGTTCACAGGTTCAATCCTTACTTTCGTGTCGAGATCCTAATTTATACGATCATCAAATCGACAAGCGACGCGACGTCGCCTTCATTTTCCAAGTTATCGGTTCTGGAGATCAAGGCCTCAGCCTGACTTTCGGAAACAACAGGTCGAGCCGAGGCACAGTTTTGTCGAAATTTAGCCAAGTGACCTTCCCGGTCGAGAGGGTTCTGCGGATTACCAAGGACGAATTCACAAGTCGCCGATACGCTAGTGTCATTGTCCAAAGCGATCGATACCGTGACCGGCGTCAGGGCGTTCGGGTCGGGATTATCATCGATCCGCATCTCTACCCGTTTTGCGAGATCGTGAATAGTGTCGCTAGTAACGTGCTCAGGCCTGAAATGGGCCACGTCGATTGTGCCGTGGGTCAGGGTGCGAGCGACCGTGTAGGCGGCGCACAACCGAGCATAGTTGGGGGTCATGTGTTGCGACGGCAAGCGGCCAACCAACTGATGGATCAACGGCGGCACCTCACAAACTACCGAGACGACATTATCCGCCTTCAAATCATGATCACGCATCAGCCTGAGACAGCAATCGACAACGCCGTGGGTCGCGCGACCGGAGGGAAACGGTTTGTGCGCCACCTCTGTGATCTGCCAAGTCTTACCCAGGTTGGTTAGGAGGTCCGCGAAGTCATAGCCGTCTTCGATTAAATTCAAGTATCCGAATTCACCTTCAATGATTTCGCGGGGGCCAACAATTCCCTCCGCCGCCAAGTCGCAGGCCATTACCGCGTTCCGCGCGGCAAACCCCATTTGCACAGCCAATAGAGACGATCCCTCAGTATGGGCCTGCATAGTACCGCCGACCTGACCATAGGCTATTGAACAAGCACGGATCAGTTGGTCTCGGTCAAACCTGCGGATTTTGCCAATGCCCATGGTGGCGGCAAAGGTGCCGGCCGTTGCCGGCCGAAAAAACCGTAGCCCCGACTTCGCCGCGACGCCGAGCACGCATGCGATATCCACGCCAAGCGCTACGGCAGCCATCAATGCCCGCCCGCTTACACCTCCGTGCCGCTCGGCGACCGCCATACATGCGGCTAAAACCACCGTGACGCAATGCACGACGGCTGGCTCGTGGACACAATCAAACTCGGAATTGTGGGTCAGGAAGGCATTTAGGAAGGCCGCCGATGGTGCCGGCAGGGGCTCCCCGGAAACCCACACTCGGGCGTCATCGCTCGTCCCCCAAAGCGCGGCGGCCCGGCGCATCTCATCAACCTGCGGCGCGGCACTACCAACAATTCCAACGCCCAGGCTATCCTGAATGAATGTTCGCGTCGCCTCTACGGCGTCCGGCGACAGGCTATCGAAGTCTGATCGAATGACATGATCGGCAAAAATTTCAATGGCATCCATGGCGCCTATTTTTCTTATCCCAAAAAATTTAACTGCTCCACTAACCAGCTAACAATGCGTACGCCGCCAAGGCAACACTAGGTATGTGGCCCAGGACCCGGAGGCACAAATCGCCCCCATAAATGTTCCAGGTCTTCGGCGACATTCAGCAAATGAGCTTCCTCGTACGGTGCCGCCATCAAATGGAAGCCCAACGGCAACCCTTCACCCGACATCCCCGAGGGAAGCGAAATAGCCGGTCCTCCAAAAATGTTGGCAAGGCCAGTGAAAATCGCCTGATTTGTCGGCACAGGTTGGGTGCGGGCGAAGGCAAGTTGTGGGGCGGTCGGAGTGGCCAGGAGATCAACTTCGTCAAACAAGGTCAGCAAGGCCAATTTAGCACGGGCGACTTGTTCCTGCGCGTCGTGCAAACGGTTTTGCGACATGTTTCGGCCGTAGTTTAACATGGCGAGAACACTTTCCGAATAAGCCTCAGGATAATCACGCAGTGAGTGGGCTAGCGCCTTCGCACCGTCCGACTCTATCTTCAAAAACGCGGCGAAGCGCAGATCATTTAGGTCGATCTCCCGCAAGCAAAGCTCAACGATCTCTGCGCCGGCACGGCGAGCATCCTCGACGGCGCGGCAAAAGCCGCCCGCAGTTAAGGGATCGCTATGGCGATTGATCTCGTTGGTAAAGACACCCAGTCGCGTGCCACTGAGACGCTGGTCATTTTGGAGGGACCAATCGGGTGGCGGCAACCAGACCAAGACATCAAGCAGCAAACGGGCATCCCGAACGCTGCGGCAAAGGGGTCCGACATGATCAAAGGCGGGGCTCAGAGGTACGATACCATCCATGCTGATCAATCCGCGTGTCGCCTTCAGGCCGACGATACCGCAATACCCGGCAGGGAGCCGCACGGAACCCAAGGTGTCCGTACCGAGCGCTGCCCAGGCCAACCCACCCGCCACGGCACTGGCTGAGCCTCCACTGGATCCGCCAGGAACGAAGCCCGGTTTCCACGGATTGTCCGTTGGGCCTTCGTGCGGGTTATCGGTAACCCCGCCGATGGCGCATTCGTCCATGTTCAGCTTTCCCAGAATGATCGCGCCCGCCTCTCGAAGAACGGCAGATACGGCAGCGTCGCCGGACACACTATGGCTGTATTTGGTGCCGTTTCGGGTGGTCAAACCTGCAGCATCAATATTGTCCTTTAATGCGATGGGAACACCATCTAACTGGGAGAGCACTTCACCGCCTTGCCGCCGGAAATCGCTATTCTTTGCTGAACGCTGTGCGCCTGCGACATCCATTTCCACATAGCAGTTTAATATCGCCTGTCGAAGCTCAATATGTGCCAACTGCTTCACCAACAAGCTCGACGCGCTGATCTCACCGGCTTCGAGTGCCGCGGAAATTTCTATAATGTCAGTGTCGGCGTGTTCCATAAGGCAATCATATGCCAGTCAAGTTCAGCGTTAATCAACAAACCTTATCGGCACAGGCTGGATATTTACGGCTGACGTGAAGCGCTAGACTCAATTGAAGCGGTTAAAAGAGACACATAACCATTGGGCTTAGCAGCATGGATAAATATGACCCTGCGTCGTTCGTATCTTTCTACGGAGGCAAACGAAACCGACGTCCCACCTCTCCAACAATCACAATTTCCTATATCGCGTTCATCAACTATCGGGATGGATGCGTCGCTGCCCAATGCTTTGCGATATCAAGCCGTCTGCAAATCCAGGCGTCATCGAACCCTTGCACGTAATCCAGAAAGCGCGCCAACCCGGCGGCGCGAGCCGGGCGACCCATCATGCGGGGGTGCAAACCAACATTCATCATTTTGGGTGCCGTTTCGCCCTCGGTGTAGAGAAAATCAAACGCATCCTTGAGATAGGCATAAAAACCGTCCGCTGACGAGAAATTGCCACCAGGCTGGAACTTCAAATCGTTGGCGTCGAGGGAATACGGGATAATCAGATGCGGCTTTCCCGTCACATTTGTCCAATAGGGAAGATCGTCGGCATAGCTGTCACTGTCGTAAAGAAATCCACCGTGCTCAACTAACAATTGCCGAGTGTTCGCGCTCGGTGCGTAGCGGCAATACCATCCGCGCGGCGGCGCACCTGTCAGGCGTTGGATGGTTTCGACGGCGCGAGTTATGTGTTCACGTTCTTCGTCCTCCTCCAGCATATAATGCTCAACCCATCTCCAGCCATGCCCACAAATATCGTAATCGGCCGCAGCAATCGCCTCCGCGACCCGTGGATTGCGTTCCATTGCCAGGGCGCAACCAAAGACCGTGATCGGGAGTTCCCGATCCCCAAAGATCCGGAACAAGCGCCAGATACCAGCCCGACTTCCATATTCGTAGAGGCTTTCCATGCCGAGATCACGCACGCCCGAAGCCAACCGACCCCCGGCAACTTCTGCCAATCCGGCTTCAACCCGACCGTCGCCATCAGGAATAGTGTTCTCCGAGCCCTCTTCATAGTTAACGACAAAATTGATGGCGATACGCGCATCGTTTGGCCACTGTGCGTGCGGAGGATTTGGCCCGTATCCAATAAGGTCGCGGGTGATCTCTGTTTCTGTCATACGATGCTACTCCCGTTCCCCAAGTGAACTTGTTTGGTGTGGCCTTGTCATTCTTGAAAAGGATATCAAATGAAAGAGTGACGTTACGAGTCCCTTGACGCGCAACGCCAGCAGGACATGATCATAAATAACCGGAGATAACCAGAACCGTGCTGGAGCCTCAATGATCGATCCCGTAACCCTCGCCGTCATCAATGGCCGTTTGGAACAAATCGCCGACGAAATGGACGCGACACTGTTCCGATCCGCATTCAATCCTATCATTGCCGAGGCCCATGACGCTTCACACGGGCTCTACGATGCAGGGACCGGAGCAACCCTAATTCAAGGGAAATCTGGTCTTCCCGTGTTCGTCGGCGCCATGTCCTTCGCCGTCAAACTGGTGATCGATAAGACCGCGAGAGACGGCGATTTGGGCCCGGGTGACACTTACATATTTAACGATCCCTATGAAGGCGGCACGCACCTTTCCGACTTCAAGTTGGTACGCCCATTTTATCGAAATGGTGCGATCTTCTGTTTCCTAGCGTCCGTCGGACACTGGCACGATGTGGGCGGTAACGTGCCAGGCAACTACAATCCTATCGCGACAGAAAGCTTTCAAGAAGGCATGCTGATACCACCCGTGAAGCTAATTGAAGGCGGCACCCTCCGCCAAGATATCGTAGATATCTTGCAAGCCAACTCGCGCCTGCCCGGCAGTCTCTATGGCGACCTGAATGGGCAGATCAACGCCCTCGACCTAGGTGAGCGGCGCCTTCAGGATTTGTTAGATGAGTATGGCGATGAACAGGTGAAGGCCGCGTTGTCGGAGCTCCAGAAACGAGCCGCTCAGCTCATGCGCTCCAATATTTTGGAGTTGCCCGACGGCACTTTTGTTTGTGATGACTGGCTCGACAACGATGGGATCGTTGATGAACCCCTCAAGATCGCCCTCGACCTAACGATAAGAAATGACCAGATGACCTTGGATTTTTCCCGAACTTCACTCGCCTGTGCGGGGCCTGTGAATATTTCCCAATCGACGGCCGTGGCATCTATATACGTAGCGCTAAAGCATGTATTTACGGATGTGCCCGCCAACGCTGGCGTGCTGGAACCCGTCAACATTGTCATCCCCGAGGATACGTTGCTGTCTGTCAGCGCACCAAAGCCGGTCGGCGGGTATACGGAAACTATTCTGCGGGTCATCGACGTGGTGTTCGGGGCCATCGCCCAGGCCGCGCCAGAGCGCTCCAACGGATGTGCCTACGGCACCATAAACGCGCTCTCCTTAGCGGGGCATCGCCGAAATGGTCAGCGTTGGGTGATGTTCAGCTTTTTTGGCGGTGGGCATGGCGGACACCCGGAAGGCGACGGCCTCAACCATGGCAATGCGCCAATTTCCACGGCCACGATACCGCCGGCAGAAATCCTGGAAGCGGCGTATCCCATTTTCTTCCGCTCCTGGGCATTGCGAGCCGATTCCGGTGGGCCGGGCCGGCACCGAGGCGGATTGGGTGCGCTTTATGAAATTGAGTTACTGGAGGAGAACGCCGATGTATTCCTATTCGGCGAACGAGGTCGGTTTGCACCACAAGGCGTAGCCGGTGGTGATGCAGGCGCGCTGAACCGGTTCCAGTACGAACAATCCGATGGTCTACATGAGCCCCCCATGAAATCGAAAATGGTCGGGATCAAGATCAATCGGGGCCAATATCTCCGCCTTGAGACACCCGGCGGCGGCGGTTATGGCTGGGCGGGTGAGCGTGATCCGGCTGCCGTCGCCGAAGACGTACGTTTGGGTTACGTAACTGCCAGCGCAGCCAAGACGCAATATGGCGTTGTCGTAGACGACGAAGGACAACTCGACGGCAAAGCAACCGAAGCCCTGCGATTGGGCGGCAGCGCATGAGCGATCAACCGAATTATATCATCGGCGTAGATGTTGGCGGCACCTTCACGGACGTTTTTTTTCTAGACGAAGCCAATGGACAGTGCGGTGTCGCCAAAGTGCCATCGACGAAACAAGACCAATCCGAAGGTTTCCTGGCCGGCATTCGAAGCGGCGTCGCCGACCTGACCAAGATTGCAACCGTGGTCCATGGCACGACCGTCGGCACCAACGCCCTGCTGGAGCGCAAGGGTGCCAAAACCGGTATCATCACCACCTCCGGTTTCCGCGACACGCTGGAGATGCGTCGTCGTGACCGACCACGCACTTGGGGGCTTTGGGGGCAATTTGATCCCGTCGTACCTCGTGACCGGAGACTTGAGGTTCAAGAACGAACCTTAGCCAATGGCACCGTTCACACTGAGATCGACATCACTGAGGTCAAGATGCAGGCCCGCGTTCTCCTGAACATGGGCGCGCAGTCAGTCGCCATAGTTTTCATCAACGCCTACGCCAATCCCGCCAACGAGATAGCAGCGCTGGCCGCGGCCCGTGAGGTCTGGCCAAATGACCACGTCGTCGCCTCACACGAGATTTTGCCAGAGATACGGGAGTTCGAGCGGACCTCGACGACCGCTCTCAACGCCTACTTGCAGCCGACCGTCGGCTCCTATCTTAACCACCTAGACATGGCCTTGCGTGACGACGGGTTCGGTGGCGAAGTGTTAATCGTGCAGTCTAACGGCGGCGTCATGTCCTTGGAGACCGCTAGCAAACGACCCATTCGCACGGCCTTATCGGGCCCCGCGGCCGGTGTCATCGCCAGTACCTACATCGCCGAAAGCGCGGGATTTCCAAACGTCATAACCTGCGACATGGGTGGGACAAGTTTCGACGTATCTCTGGTGGCCGGCGGGCAAAGTACACTGGCGGCACAGACCGCTGTGGATTTCGGTCTTGTCGTCCGCACCCCGATGGTCGAGATGACCACTATTGGTGCCGGCGGGGGCTCCATTGCGTGGGTCGACCGGGGTGGTTTGTTGCAGATCGGTCCGGAATCGGCGGGTTCTGATCCCGGTCCCGTCTGCTATGGCCAAGGCAACGATCGACCGACTGTAACAGACGCCAACTTGCTGCTGGGCCGTATCAATGCGGAACGGCCCATCGGCGGCAAGCTCGACCACCTGGATGTTCAGACTGCCGAAACCGCCATTGCAACGTACGTGGGCGAACCGCTCGATCTAGATCCTATGGCGGCCGCAGAAGCTATTATCCGGGTCGCTAATTCTCGCATGGCCGGCGCGATCCGACTGGTCTCTATCGAGCGCGGTCATAATCCGGGGTCTTTCGCCGCCATGCCCTTCGGCGGCGGCGGCGCCCTGCACGCGGGCGCGCTCATCAAGGATGTCGGTCTCAAAAGCGCCCTTGTGCCCCGCTATCCGGGTGTAACCTCGGCCTTAGGCTGTATCATTGCCGATATGCGGCACGATTTCGTGCAGACGCTAAACAGCCTTCTTGATAATCTCGATCTCAGCCAATTGACCAGCCAATTCGCCGACCTCTCGGGACAAGGCGGTGCCCTCCTTGACGATGCCGGCGTGAGTTTTGTCGGTCGGGAAACCTTGTTCGAACTCGACATGTCGTATCTCGGCCAAACGCACACTGTCGATGTACCGCTGTCCCTCTCAGAGGGCTTCAATATCGATCGAGACCAGATCAGCGCCGCGTTCGAAGCGCGCTATAAGTCGGTATTTGGAAACCCCCTAAGCGGGATCCCCATACGGGTCCTTAATCTCCGGGTCTCGGTGATCGGCGTCCGACCCAACTTCGACCTCCATCTATTGGCCCCAGATGATCAAGGAACCATCGAAACCGCCGTGCGTGGGGCTCGGCCCGTCTGGGTTGACGGTGGCTGGACGGAGGCGACGATTTACGAACGCCTGCATTTGCCCGTCGGGGCAGAAATTAAAGGTCCGGCCCTCCTGGAACAACCGGACACGACCATTTTTGTCGAACCCGATCTCGTTGGAAAAGTTGATGATTTCGGCAATTTGGTGATCAGCCGCAAAGGAGAAGATTGATGCCAACCCCGATCCAGGCAGCGACAACCGCAATTGTTATCGTCGATATGCAGAACGATTTCGTGCATCCCGAAGGTGCCTATGGCCGTGCAGGTCAGACCTCCAAGACTATCGCCGCCCTGCCTGCACGCCTGAAGCGGGTAGTTAATACGGCCAGGGCGGCGGGCGGATGGATCGTATCAACGCATTTCACCTTGGTCCCAGGAAAGGCCGGCGAACCCTTCATGTCCGAACACCTCCGTGCCCTCCGGCCATTTTTAGGGAAAGGTGATTTCACGCCCGGCAGCTTTGGGCACAACCTTATCGACGAATTAATGCCTGCGGATCTAAAAGTGGAGAAAGTGGCCTTTTCCGCGTTCTATCAAAGTCGCATGGATTGGATACTGCGGCGGGCTGGCATTGAGACGCTGGTCTTTGGTGGTATCGTCACCAACGGCGGCGTCGCCTCTACAGCGCGGGATGCCCATGTCCGTGACTATAATGTCGTTATTCTTGAAGACGGTTGCGGAGCTTTCAGCCAGGAAGCCCACGATACGACCATCGGGTCTTTAGCGACCATCGCGCGTATCGCATCCACCGACGAGATCATCAAGGAATTCTGAGCGCCATGCCCGTTCTTCGTGCAACTGAAGCGAACTTCGACGCGGAGGTGCCCATCATTATCGTCGGCGCCGGCGCGTGCGGGCTGATCGCGGCCATGGCGGCAACCAGTTATGGCGGCGAGGTTATCGTCCTTGAACGCGACCCAGTGCCGCAGGGCTCCACGGCCTTATCGTCGGGATTAATTCCAGCTGCCGGAACCAAGGCCCAAAAGGCTCAAGGGCTCGCCGACAGTGCCGTTAGGATGGCGGCGGATATCATAAACAAAGCGCACCAGGAAAATGATCCAGCTATGGTTGCCGCTCTTTGTCACCAATCTGCTGCAACCATCGATTGGTTGAACGACGTTCATGAATTGAACCTGAGCGTCATCGATACCTTCCTCTATCCCGGCCACAGTATCCACCGGATGCACGGCACGCCATCAAAAACCGGCCAAGAGTTAATCGGCGCCCTGAGCCGCCGGGCCGAAGCGCTCGAGATCCCAGTCATCACGGACGCCCAGGTGACGGACCTTTTTGCCGACCCCGGCTCTACGATTAGAGGTGTTCGATTTCAACGACCAGACAACAGTGAGGAAACATTGGGCTGCCAAGCCATTATTCTGGCCTGCAATGGTTATGGCGGAAACCCCAAGATGATCGCCGAACTAATCCCAGACATGAAGGACGCGCTGTATTTCGGTCATGCTGGGAACCAGGGTGATGCGATCACCTGGGGCCGAGAATTGGGCGCGGGTATGGCGGATCTGGGCGGCTACCAGGGCCACGGCTCCGTTGCCCATCCGCACGGCATCCTCGTCTCCTGGGCGTTGATGATGGAGGGCGGCATTCAGGTTAACAGAGACGGGCGTCGGTTTTCCAACGAGCATGACGGCTATTCCGAACAGGCTCGGCGGGTTATCGCGCAACCGGGCGGCATCGCCTGGAACATCTATGACCAACGGCTTCACGAATTCGCCCAGGACTTCGATGATTACAAACAAGCTAAAGCGGCCGGTGCTGTTCGACAAGCCGGGACGATCGGCGCGTTGGCTGAAATTTGTGACCTTCCGTCAGACGCTTTGGAGGAAACGTTGAGCGATGTCGACACGCTAAGCGTCGCCGGCGGACAGGACAAGTTTGGTCGTACATTCGGGAAAAATCGCCTGGCTCCTCCCTATTATGCGGTGAAGGTAACCGGCGCATTATTCCATACGCAGGGTGGCCTGAACGTGGATGAAAGAGCACGTGTCTTGAAATCCGATGGCACACCTTTCGCAAACCTATTCGCCGGCGGTGGCGCGGCGCGCGGCCTCTCCGGCCCGTCGGACTGGGGATACTTGTCAGGAAATGGATTGCTGACCGCCGTCACCTTGGGCCATATCGCCGGCGTGCAAGCCGCACGATTGATAAAAAATGAGGCTTTGCCATGACGCGTGATGAACTTATTAAACTTGTCCGCACCTATTTCGCCGGCGTTGATGGCGAGGACTTAGAGAAAATTTTTTCCACATTTACAGACGATTGTTGTTTTTCCGTGGAAACCCATGACGTTGAACTCAGAGGTCGAGACGCCATTCGCGGCATGTTCGAGCGTCTTTGGTCTAACCATGCGACCGTCCGGCACGACAACTTCCGGTTCGTTGTTGATGCGGAACATGGAAAAATCGCCGTCCAGTTCCGTGTAACCAACACCTTCGATAATGGCGAAAAGGTCTGCAAATCAAATTGTAATTTCTTCACCATCCGAGACGGCTTTTTCGATACGGTGGCGGTTTACATGGCCGGTGAGAATACACTGGATCAGGCTGAGTAACCTTCAGCGACCATCAGGCCGCTTCAATTCGAACACCTCCTTGGTCCGTGAATACAGGCTGCCGCCCAGGCGGCCGATCGTATCCAAACCGAACGGATCAACTTTCATCGTGTCGCCGTCGATAAGATCAGGACGTATCGCGATAGCCTTAACCTCACCGACAACGATTTCGCGGCGAACACCCAGCTCCAAGGTCGTATGTCGGGTACATTCGAGAGCTGCTGGTGCCTCCCCAATTCGCGGCGGAGACACAACACATGACGCTACAGTGGTGAAGCCGGACAATTCGATCTCACTTTCGTCCGGTGGCAAGGGCGTGGAACAAAGGTTCATTTGCTCACCCATCGCGAAGTCAACCAGGTTCACGACAAATTCGCGGTTATCGCGAATGTTGCGCGATGTATCTTTCGGACTATCGTCAGGCCGTGACTCAAGTCCCAAAACGACCATACAAGGGTCATAGGCGATGGCGTTGAAGAACGAATATGGCGCGGCATTTACTAGGCCATCGGTTCCAACCGTTGTCACCAACGCGATTGGGCGAGGCGTGACAATATCACGCAGCAATTTGTAGCCTTCCTGCGCAGAAAGCTCGTCCAGAAAATATTCGTGCATTTCGTATCCTCATTCGTATTCCATGATTTAGTAGGTACAATCAGCCGCTCACTAAGGGTTAGGAGACAAATATGACACTACCCGCCATGCCTTATCGGACCAAGGGCCTCGATCACGTTGTCCTGCGTGCCAAGGATATCGACAGAATGCTCGGCTTCTACCGCGATGTTCTGGGCCTCCCGATTGCGAAACACAATGAACCGCTCGGCCTATGGCATTTGAAGGCAGGGTCATCGATGATTGATCTGGTAGACATGTTCGGGCCCCTCGGGAAAGCGGGCGGCCCGACGCCCAACGAAGCAGGCAACGTGGATCATCTAGCGCTCAAAATTGAACCTTTCGAAGAAACGGCCATCCTCGCGTACCTAGAAAGCAAGGGCATTACAGCAGAGCCCGCCAAGACCCGCTTCGGCGCAGACGGCGACGGCCCCTCGATCTATCTTAGCGATCCGGAAGGCAACGGCGTGGAATTGAAGGGCATGGTCCGAGCTCCCATGTAAAGCTCAATGGGACATCGGACCCTTTCCAAGCTTTACGCCGCTGCCTATGATATTTGCTGAAAACAATATAGGTGCTAGGCCACATTTATTGGCGGCCGTATTTTTAACGCTTCGCCAAGCGAAGCTTCTCAAGAAGGAAAGAAGAGTATGAAAGCAGCAATTGCATTTGGCGCCGCAGCGCTTTTGGCGGCCGGCACAATCAGTGCGGCCGACATGAAAGTCGCCGCAGACGTCGGCTATTCTCCGCACGTAATGGCCTCGGCCAGCGGCGGCGTGGAAGGCTACAACGTCGATATTATGGACGAGATCGCTAAGCGCATGGGCGTCAAACACGAAGTCATCGACCAGGAATGGTCGGGTATCTTCGCCGGCTTGGCCGCGGGAAAATACGTAGTCATTATCGCGCCAACCACGGTTACCAAAGAACGCTCCGAGAAAATGCTTTTCGGCGAGCCCTACTTCGAGGTGAACTATCAGTTCCTGATAAAAAAAGGTGCCTCGCAGATCAATAAGCTGGAAGATCTAGCCGGCAAAAAAATCGCCGTCAACAAGGGTAACTTCTACGATAAGTGGTTGTCGGCTCCGGAACGCATGAACAAGTACAAGTGGGAATTGGTCCGCTTTGGCAAGAACGCGGACGCTATCCAGGCGGTCGCGACAGGACGCGCCGATGCGAATTTCGCCGGTGATACGGTGATGGGCTGGACCGCCAAAAAGAACCCGCTCGTCGAACCGTCGAACCTGGTGATTTCATCAGGGCGCGTCGGCGCTATGGCTTTCCACACGACCAGCGTCAAAATGCGCAAAAAATTCGAGAAGGTCGTGGAATGCATGAAGGCGGACGGCACGGTTGCGAAGATCCACGAAAAATGGACTGGTCAAAAGCCGGTGGCCGGCGGCGCTGCCTACAAGGTCGTTCCAGGTATCGGTGTGCCGGGCTTCACCCACTATGATGACAGCCCGTCAGGTAGTGGCTGCAGCTGATTGCCCTATGCATCGGGGCGCAGGTCAGGAGGTTTCTTGACCAGCGCCCCGGTCATTCCCTGAGTTCTTAAATCGAAGGAATGCGCATATGAGCGATGCTCAGCCAGTCGTCGAAGCACTAGGCATTCATAAAGTCTTCGGTGATCTGGAAGTTCTGAAGGGCATCGACCTAAAGGTCGATCCCCAGGAACTGGTTTTCATCATAGGCCCGTCTGGTTCGGGAAAAAGCACCCTACTCCGATGCTGTAATTTGTTAGAGCAACCGACCAAGGGTATCGTCCGCGTCGCGGGCGAAGAAATCACGGCTAAAGGCGTCGACATTAACCGGGTCCGCCAACACATCGGAATGGTATTCCAGAATTTCAATCTCTATCCCCACATGTCGGCGCTCGCCAACGTCACGCTCGCGTTGCGCATGGTGAAGAATGTTCAACGCGCCCAAGCCGATGAATTGGCGCATCGAGCCCTCACCCGGGTCGGCTTAGACGACAAGGCGACGAGTTACCCGAACGAGCTGAGCGGCGGGCAGCAGCAGCGCGTCGCTATCGCACGGGCCATCGCCATGGAGCCGGATGTGGTATTATTCGACGAGCCGACCTCAGCCCTCGATCCGGAACTCGTGGGCTCAGTGCTGGGGGTGATGCGCGAATTGCGAGAGAGCGGAATGACCATGGTCGTCGTTAGCCACGAAATGCGGTTTGCCGAGGAAGCCGCCGACCGGGTCCTTTTCATGGATGAGGGCGTCGTCGTGGAAGAAGGCTCTCCCGAGCAGGTCTTCCGCAATAGCGGA
>MDTG01115093.1_pt1 | contig 27701 bp, 29 predicted proteins | sample 811421 | NCBI WGS metagenome assembly MDTG01 (sample SAMN05326645, study PRJNA326480) | marine metagenome | isolation source: seawater | place: Pacific Ocean: South East | collected 2011
AGCAACAAAACTTTGCAGTGATAGACTATTTATTTCTGCTAATCAGTATTCTGGTAATTCTGTAAAGTTTTCAGTGGTGAGATATGGAAATGTTTTTGGATCCAGAGGATCTGTGGTTCCTTTTTTTTTAGAAAAAAAGAAAGAAGGTACACTTCCAATAACACATAAAGACATGACAAGATTTAATGTAACACTAAAAGATGGTGTTGATATGGTTCTGTGGTCAATAAAAAATTCCTTTGGAGGGGAAATACTTGTACCCAAAACAGCCTCATATAGGATTCTAGATTTAGCAAAAGCAATAAGCCCAAAAAGTAAAATTAAGATTGTAGGAATAAGACCAGGTGAAAAAATTCATGAGGAATTAATTACTAGTAGTGACAGTTTTTCAACGGTTGATATAGGAAAATATTTTGTAATTTTACCAAGTTCAAATAAAGAAATAATAGATAATTATTTAAAAAAAAGGAAAGGAAAAAAAATTAGTATAAGAAGTTATAATTCAAAAGAGAATAAATATTTTTTAAATGTAAAACAACTTGAAAATCTACTTAAGGAGTATCAAAAAAATTCAACTAAGTAAAAACTGATTTATATTATAATAATGATTAAATCAAAGATGCAAAAAATTCTTCTTATTTTTTTTAATATTTTAAAGTAAAAGATAAGCTTTATAATTTATTACCTGAAAAATGATTTCAAATAAAATAATACTAGGTTCAGCTCAATTTGGACAGAGATATGGTGTTACAAATTATAAAAAGATTCAAATAAAGGAGATTAAAAAAATCATAGCATTTTCAAAAAAAAAAAAAATTAAATTTATAGATACAGCTCATGCTTATGGGAAAAGTGAAAAAATTTTAGGTAATATTAATATTAAAGGTTTTAAAGTAATTACTAAAATTAAAATTAATAAAGATACTAAAAATGTTGAAAAGATATTTAACAAATCTAAAAAAAATTTAAAAATAAAAAATATATATGGAGTCTTATTTCATAATTGTGAGTCATTACTTACCCAAAAAGGTTTACAGTTATTTAATAATTTAAATGATTTAAAGAAAAAAAAGTTAATTTCCAAAATTGGAGTTTCTATTTATGATCCTAATGATTTTTTTAAATTAAAAAAAAAAGGATTTAAGTTTGACATAATTCAAATTCCATTTTCCATCTTTGACAAAAGATTTTTAAAAAAAGATATTTTAAAAAAAATGAGAAAAACAGGAGCTGAAATCCATGCAAGATCTGTTTTTTTACAGGGTCTTTTACTTTCGGATGAAAAAAGTATACCAAAAAACTTCAAAAAATGGTCAATTATATGGAAGAAATGGAACAATTTTATTTTAACTAATAAATTAAAAAAAATTAATGTTTGCTTAAACTTTGTTTTACAAAATAAATACATAAATAAAGTAGTTTTGGGCTTCACATCTTTAAAAGAATTTAAAGAATTATTTAGGAATTATAAAAAAATTGATTTTAAAATAATAGATAAAAGTTTCACTAGTGATATTAAATTAATTAATCCAAAGATGTGGAAATGAAAAAAATAACTTTAGCAATAATTCAGGCGAGATTAACATCAAAACGCTTTCCAGGAAAGATTTTAAAAAAGATTGGAAATGAAATAATTTTAGATAAAATTTATTACAATATTTTAAAATCTAAAAAAGTTGATAATACAGTTGTTTCAATACCTAATAATAAAAAAAATTTAAGATTAAAAAGATATTTAATAAAAAAAAGGATTAACTTTTTTTGTGGCAGTGAAAATGATGTCTTGTCGAGATTTTTTAAAACAGCTAAAGAATTTAAAGCAAGTACAATAGTTAGAATAACTGCGGATTGCCCTTTGGTTGATCATAAGTTAATAGATAAGATGCTAACAATTTTTAATAAGTCCAAATTAGATATAATTTCGAATACAATTTATCCCTCTTTTCCCAATGGATTAGATGTGGAAATCTTTAATTTTAATTCTCTTAATTTATCAAATGATTTTGCAAAAAAAAAATATGATAGAGAGCATGTCACATCGTATATGTATAAAAATAAAAATTTTCTAAAAAAAAATTATACAAATAAATTTGATTATTCTAGTATTCACTTTACTGTGGATGAAAAAAAAGATTTAAAACTCATTAATGAAGTTATTAAAAAAACAAATAAAAAAAATTTTAATTGGATTGATTTGTTAGAAGTGCTTAAAAAAAATAAAGAATTAATGAAAAAAATTCAACATTCTAAAAAGAAAGATGTTCAAAAATTAGACACTGGACCTAAACTTTGGAAAGAAGCCTTAAAATTAATACCAGGTGGAAATATGTTGAAATCAAAAAACCCAGAATTATTTTTACCAAACAAATGGCCAACTTATTTTTCAAAAACATCTGGTTGTAATATATGGGATTTAGATAATAAAAAATATTTTGATATGTCTTTGATGGGTGTGGGAACAAACATACTTGGATACTCAAATAATAAAGTAGATAATGCAATTCATAAAGTAATTAAACAAGGAAATATTTCTACACTTAATTGTCCTGAGGAGGTTAAGTTAGCCAAGTGTCTAATTCAAATGCATCCTTGGGCTGATATGGCTAAATTCTGTAGAACTGGTGGTGAAGCAAATGCTGTTGCTGTAAGAATAGCCAGAGCTTTTACGGGAAAAGATAAAATAGCAATTTGTGGTTATCATGGTTGGCATGATTGGTACTTAGCTTCAAATTTAAATAATAATAAAAATTTAGATAATCATCTATATCAAAACTTAAAAATTAAAGGTGTTCCAAAAAATTTAAGATCTTTAACTTATTCTTTTAATTTTAATTCTTTGAAAGAAATTAAAAAGATAGTTTCAAAAAATAGGTTAGGGGCAATTGTCATGGAAGTATCAAGAAATTTTAAGCCAAATATTAAGTTTTTAAAAGAAATACGAAAATTGACTCAAAAAAAAAAATATAGTTTTGATATTTGATGAGTGCACATCAGGATTTAGAGAAACATATGGTGGATTGCATAAAAAATACAAAGTTGATCCAGATATAGCGGTATTTGGTAAGGCATTAGGTAATGGTTATGCAATTACATCCATTATAGGTAGGAAAAAAATAATGAATTGTGCAAATGAAACTTTTATCAGTAGTACTTTTTGGACTGAGAGAATCGGTTTCGTTGCTGCTTTAAAAACACTAGAAGTCATGAAAAGTAAAAAATCATGGAAAATTATTACAGCAACTGGAAATAAAATCAGACTTAAGTGGAAAAAAATTGCTTCTAAAAATAATTTAAAAATTAAAATTTATGGACTTCCCTCACTTTCAAGATTTGAAATCCAGTCAAAAAATTGGGTAAAATATAAAACCTATATAACACAAGAAATGCTAAAACATGGTTTTTTGGCATCAGATTCAATTTATGTTTCAATCGCACATACAGAAAATATTTTAAATAGATATTTATTTAAGCTTGATAAAATTTTTAGTGTTATAAGACAATGTGAAGTTAAAAGTCAAAATATAGATGATTTAATAGATAATGAAATTTCAAAACTAAATGTTATGAAGAGGATGAATTAAATGAAAAAAAAAGATGATAAGATTATGATTATTAGTCAAATTGAAAAAGTAAGAAAGCATAATAATGTGAACTGGATGAATTTAATGAAAATTGCTTTTAAGTATGCACCAGATAAAGCTAAAAAGTGCCTTAAACAGATAGATAAACAAGATCGGCAGATTAATAAATTAATGAAAAAATTAATAAAATAATCTTTTTTATTTTTTGATGAAAAATACTTTTGATTTGAGGTTAGCTAATTTTAAAGACATAGATCTAGTTTTTTCTTGGTCAAATGATAAATTGGTTAGAAATAATTCTTTTGATAAAACAAAAATTCTTTACTCAAAACATACAAATTGGTTCAAAAAAAATCTTAAAAAAAAAAATATTTTTATATTTACCAGATATAAAAAACCAATTGGCTTAGTAAGGTTTTCTGATTTTAATAAAGGAATTAAAATAAGTTATCTTTTATCCTTGGAAAATAGAGGAAAAAAATTTGGTTATAAAATGCTTAATTATTTTTACGATAAAATAAAGAAAAGAAGAAGCTTTAAAAATAAAAAAATTTATGCATTTACAATAAAAAATAATGTAGCTTCAAAAAAAAGTTTATTAAGATCTGGTTTTAAATATTTAGGATTAAGATATAAGCAAAACTGTTATTTTAGAAAAATAAATGATAATTAAAAATTTAAAAATAGGAAAGAAACACACTCCAAAAATAATAGCTGAGATGTCTGGTAATCATATGCAATCTTTAAAAAGAGCACTAAGGTTAGTTGATATTGCTGCTGAATGTGGTGTTCATTTCCTCAAATTGCAAACTTTTAAAGCAGAGTCTATGACTCTAAATTTAAATAAAGGAAAATTTACTATTAGAAATAAGAAAAGTTTGTGGAAAAATAATTCTCTTTTTGATTTATATAGAAAATCGGCAATGCCATTAGAATGGCATGAACCAATTTTTAATCATTGTAAAAAAAAAGGATTAATATGTTTTAGTACACCTTTTGACGAAGAGTCAGTAAATTTTTTAGAAAAACTTAAAGTACCTCTTTACAAGGTCGCTTCATTTGAAATTACTCATTTGCCTTTAATTAAAAAAATAGCAAAAACAAAAAAACCAATAATTATCTCAACAGGAATGGCTACTAAAAAAGAGATTACTGATGCAATTAAGACTGTAAGAAAAGAGAAAAATAATAAAATAATTTTAATGAAGTGTACAAGTGAATATCCAGCAAATCCTAAGGATACTAACCTAAAAACTATTGAAGATATGAGAAAAAGTTTTAATTGTGAGGTTGGATTATCAGATCATTCCACTGGTATTGGTGTGGCTATATCCTCAATTAATTATGGAGCATCAATTATAGAAAAACATTTTACTATAAATAAAAAAGATGGAGGAATTGATTCACCCTTTTCTTTAGAGCCACTAGAGCTAAAGATGTTAGTTGAAGATACACAAAAAGCATGGTTTGCAGGGGGTGATATAGCTTATGGTCCAACAAAAAATGAAATAAAAAATTTAGTTTTTAGAAGATCTATTTTTTTAAATAAAGATTTCAAAAAAGGTCAGGTATTAAAAAACAAAGATATTTCAATACTGAGACCCAAAATTGGCTTAGAACCCAAAATGGCTAAAAAAATTGTTGGAAAAAAAGCTATAAAAAATTTTAAAAAAAATATGCCAATTAAATTAATGATGTTTAAGTAAAAATGCAATTTTATACAAAAAAATATAAAGAATTTTCATCTTTAGATTGGGATAAAAAAATTGATTTAATTGATGGAGCAACAAATTTACATTCATCAACAGTTATTAACTATTTTTGTGCATTTGATAAAAAAATTATTAATAAATCATTTTTAGTTTATGATGAAAAAAAAGATTTTGTAGCTGCAGTTTCAATTGCTATATCAAAAAAAAATAAAAAAAATATTTTATCATTTGGAAATAATTTATGTCCAACACCAGCTATAAAAGATGTAAATGAAAAAAAAAGAAGAAAAATTTTATTGTTTGTTTGGAATGAAATAGATTTGTTGATAAAAAAATTTTCTATAAGAAAGATTAAGATGATGCAAAACCCTATATGTAACTTGTCAATGAAAAAAAAGTGCATTAACACAAAGAATGTTTATGAAAATTTGAAATATTCTAACTTTGTTGACGTTTTGAATACATTTATTGTTGATTTAAAAGAACAAGATCAACAATTATTTGAAAATTTATCTAAAACTCGAAAAAAAGAAATTTCTAGAGCAATTAAGAGCAATATAAAGGTAAAATCAATCAAGGATCAAAACATAAAAGAAATCAAAAAAGAAATGAAAAATTTTAGGTTGTCTCATTTATATAGTGCTAAAAAAGTCACAAGACCTTTATCAACGTGGAAAATAATGAACGACAATTTAATAAATAAAAATTGTAATCTCTTTGTAGCCTATATTAAAGATACCCCAATTAGTTATCTTTATTGTGGAGAGTTTAACAAAATGGCTTGGGGTTGGTCTCAATCAAATACCAAAAAAATTGAAAAAAAAGATTCAGTCAGACACTATTTAGAGTGGTGTGCAATTGAGTATTATAAAAAAAATAATTTTAATTATTATGATATTGGAATTAGATATTATGAAAATGATATATTGAATAAATTTTCAAAAAAAGAAATTTATATCAGCGATTTTAAAGAGAAATATGGCTCACATATGTATCCAGTTATTTTTTTTTATAGTGTTTTAGATAATAAAACTAGATTAAAATTTTCAGAAACTATTAAAAAACTAAAATGATCAAGACAACATTATCAAAAAAATTTTATAATAAATTGTATTTAAAGAAGGGTGTTAACGCACAAAGAAAATATCCCAATGAAGAATTATCAAGATTTATGGGAAGAAATCTCTTCTGGATTCCCCAAGAAAAAAGAAAAAAAATAAAAGTTTTAGAGACTGGCTGTGGAAGCGGGGGAAATATTGGTATGATAGCAAAAGAAGGGTTTGAAGCCCATGGAATAGACAATAGTCAAAATGCAATAGATGTATGTAAAAAAAATCTAAAATCACAAAACCTAAATGCTAAATTAAGAGTTTTAGATATGCAAAATCTTGATTATAAAAAAAACTCAATAGACATTGTTGTTGATATTTTTAGTAGTTGTTGTTTAGACCAATCCGGTGGTCTAAATTATCTTAAAGAAGTCAAAAAAATTCTTAAAAAAGATGGAATTTTTTTTTCATATTTTCCAAGTAAAAAATCAGATACTTGGCTTAAAGAAAAAAGTAAAAAAAACAAAATAGATAATTTTACTTTAAAAGGAATTTTTAGGAAATCTGCACCATATTATGGAAATAATTATTCTTTAAGATTTTTAAACTCTAAAGAGTATGTAAAAATGCTTAAGAATTTAAAATTTAAAATTAAATATTTAGAGACAACAAGTAGAACTTACAGATCCCAAAAAGAGTACTTTGAATTTATTATTGTAGAGGCAAGAAAAGTTTAATGCTGAAAAATATTGCCATAATAGGCACAAGTCCAATAATGCTTATTTTAGCAAAAAAGTTATCAAAAAAAAACAAAGTAACAATTTTTGAAAAAAATAAAAAAATTGGGGGAGCATGGTCATTAGCCAAATATAAAAAGTTTTTTTTTGCGGATAAAACAAATCTAATAGTACCTAATAAAATTAAAGATGCTAGGCATATAAAAAGTATGAATGAATATCTGATTAAAAAATTAAAATTACCAATAAAGAATTCAAAAGGTAAAATTTTTTTATCTAAAACTGCTGAATATCAGCCAAAATTTTTTTATGAATACAATATAAATAAATTACTTAAAAAAAGTTTCCTAGGAAAAATTACAATTAAAAAAAAAGAAATTAAATCAATATACATATCAGACAATAATAAAGTAAAAGTTTTATCCAATGAATTTGATAATGTGTTTATTCCAATTTATTCATCAATAAAAAAAATTAGAATTAAAAAAAAAATGTATAAATCGGATTTTAATAAAATTACTAGTAAGCATTTCTTTTTAATAGCAAAAAAAATAAAAGAAAATAAATTTTTATACAAAGAAGATTTTAATAAAATTTTTGATAGAGCTCAAATTATAAAAAAAAATAAACTTAATGCATTTACTGGTAGAATTAAAAAAGAATACAAACAAATGAACAAAAAATATTTATTAAAAAAATTGGATTTAGATTATGAAAGACATTTGTATTCACAGATAATTTTATACACAAATTATTTTAGAAATGATATGCAAAAAAAAAGGTTAGTGAATATTTGTAACAAAAGTAAATTAATAAATTTAATAGATACATCTAACTTTGTGACTGGATATTCTTATATCAAAAGATATTTAGATGAATAATAAGAATACTTTTATATTAGATAAACAAGAACTGTTTACTCTTGATAAAAACTTTAATCTTAATGAGGTTGATAGTAATAGATTAGAGAATGAGATCGAAAAAATTATTGAAACTTTATGGAATGAGACATGTGCAATAAGTAAAGATTTAAGACCTTTGTTTTCCCCATTTCTTCAAATAAATCTCATGCGAAAATTATATATATATTACTTTTCTTTATTATCATTAAAAAAAAATTATTTAAATATCAAAATATTAAACACCAATATATTGGTGAATATCATTGGAAAACAATTAAACTTTTCTTTTTTGAAAAATTTATCAAATCATGATGATGATTTTAATCTTAAAAGACATTATTCGTTTTATAAAAAAGATAATAACCAAAAAAGAAAAATTAAAAATTTTTTAAACTATCTAAATTCTTGTTTCGAATTTGAAAAAAAAGATATTCTGTTTTCTGATCAAACAAGACTAAAAGATGAGTTAAAAAGTTTAAAGAGATCCAAGTCTGTTTCTGACATTCCATTGAGTGATAATTTTGAGTTGAACTTGGATGTAAAAAAAATATGGTTTCAAATGCAAAAAAATATTGATAAGCAAAATACTACAATTCCATCAATTTTGATCAAAGAATTGGTAGAAAAAAGAGTAATTGAATATTTACCAGATACAATTAATAGGATTGAACAAATCTCACAATTCATAAAAAAAAATAATATTAAATTAGTAATCGCATCAAGCTCTGTGCATGAAGAGGATCTAACACTTTTAGTGGCCGCTAAAATCTGTGGAATTAAAAATTTATTAATTAATCATGGACTTGCTGGGTGTAAAAATCAATTTTTAGACAATTTTATCGATTTTCAGGTTACTTTTTCACCTCAAGAATACCTCTATGATGGAGCAGAACAATTCAATTTATCATCAGATTGGTCTAAGCTATGAAAAAATTTAAAGTTATCATCTTACCTCCTGATACTCATCAATTTACAATTAAAGATAGGCTGTGTGATGAAAATTTATTTTTCAATCAAATAATAAGTTTTTTCTATAAAATAAATAATTTTAAAGAAAATATTTTGATTAAATATAGAACTAATGCTCAAAAAAGTAAGTTTCCAAATGATTTAGCAGAAAGTGTAAATGAGGGTAAAATAATGGATTTCTGTAATGAGGTCTCTATTGTAGTTGGTCCAGTGAATTCAGCAACTATTGAATGTTTAACTAATAAGATCGATTATTATTGTTATAGATATGACCCAGGATTTAATAAAAATTTATCTCACACATATACTTTGGATAAAATTTTATATGTAGCTAATAATATTCATGAAATGAAGACACATTTTAAGCAAAAAAAAATTTTCAGAGAAAACTTTTCAAATGATGATTTAATTCACAAAGATGGATTGAAATTAAATGAAATTATTAAAAAAATTTTATACAAGCTTAATTAAATGGTTAAAAAAATTGATTTTATAATTATAGGTGCACAAAAATCAGGCTCAACCTTTCTTTATAATATTTTAAATTTATCTAATGAAATTTTTATGCCTGAAGAAAAAGAATTACCTTTTTTCTTGGAGAAAAATATAGATGAAAAAAACTACCAAAAATTTTTAAATAATTATTTTAAAAATTCCAAAATTGATCAAAAAATAGGCACTTCTACTCCTCAATATATGATGTATCCAGAATCTTTTAAATTCATAAAATCAAGTTTACCAACTGTAAAGTTGATAGCCATTCTTAGAGAACCTATAAAGAGACTTATTAGTCATTACGACATGGCATATAGATTTGGAAAAGAAAAAAGATCTATAAATTCTGTTCTAGAATATCAATTAGAAAATATTGAATATTATCGAAAAACCCCTTTTGATGATCCTACTGGTAAATATATTGTTGCTGGTGAATATGGAAGAATATTTTCAGATTTACTGAAAAATTTTGATAAAAGTCAAATACATGTTTTATTATTTAAAGATTTAATTAGTCAGCCAAAAATGGAAATAAGAAAGATAATGAGTTTTTTAGATTTAAAGAGTCAAATAAATGAATTTAAAAAATTTAAGAATATGCGAGGTGGGAAGAAAAAATTAATCAATATTGATCTTTACAAAATTGTTGTTTTTTTTAAAAAGATTGGACTTAAAAATTTAATTCCTAATTTTTTGATTAAAAAGACTCAAACTCTTTTAAGCTTTGTTGACAATGTAAATGTTGATACAAAATCAAAAACATCAATCAATGAAATTAATCCAAAATTACTTGAAAAGTTAAAAGATCATTATAGAAAAGATCTTAATTTATTAAAAAATATTGTAGGTGTTGACTTGAATGTCGAATAAAATTACAGGCATAAATCTAATTCATATTGGCTTTCATAAAACAGCCTCAACTTTAATGCAAGAAATAATATTTAAAGAAAATGAAAATTTAAATTTGCTGAATAGCAAAGATGAAAAAAAAGACCTTTGGTTTTATAGAAATTTTATTAATATAAACGCACATGAATTTTCAAAAAATTTTTTTATGGCTGAATTTGATAAAAAGTTCTCTTTAGAAGAGAATAATAAGAATACAAAAATATTAAATATTTTAAGTGATGAAAATTTAAGTGGAGATCCATTTTCGGGAATAGACTCTTATATAATGATGAATAGAATATTTAATTGTTTTGAAAATCCAAAAATTTTAATTGTAATTAGAAACCAATTAGACATGCTTATTTCTTTATATAGCAATTTTATAAATAATGGAGGGACAAAAAGTTTTGAAGCGTGGATTAGTGGGCCTGAAACAAGATGGGGAATGATTTTAAAAAAATTGAATTACTTACAGATAATTAAAGATTATCAAGAATTGTTTACAGAAAAAAATGTGAAGGTGATCTGTTACGAAAATCTTTGGAATTCTGATAATGGACTGGCATCTTTCTTTAAAGAATTTGAAATAAATTTAAACTTTGCAAACAATTATAAACCATTAAATAGAGGAAGATCTTTATTTTTAAATAAGATTTTTGCTTTTTTAAATTTTATAGAAAATAAATTTTTAAGAAAAATAATGTTTAAATATTTAAACAACAAACCTTCATTAAACGATAGAAAATTTGTAAAAGAAAAAATTTCAGGACAATTCAGTAAAATAATTTCAAATAATAAAGAATTAGAAAAATTTTTAAACTTTAATTTACCTAAAAAATATTTTGATTAAATAGATGAAAGATAATAAACATTTTTCGGATGAATTAATTAATGAAATTAATGTTGACCCAGATAAAAATTATTTTACTGACACACTTTTGCAAACTATAAATAAAATAGGTGTCCCAAAAAAAATCTTAGATGTTGGATGTGGTAATGGTTCCTTTACACAAATTTTAAAAAAAAACTTTAACTCATATTTAGTTGGAGTTGATGGTAATGAATATGGTTTAGAATTATCAAAATCTAAAGGTTTTGATGAAACTTATTTAATTAATGATTTTTCTAATAATGAATTATCCATGATACAGGATTTAGATTATGATTTAGTTGTAAGTAAAGATGTTCTAGAGCATGTTTTAGACCCTCAATATGCCTTTAGACAGTTTTGGAAAAAAATTAAAATAGGTGGTTATTTATTAATGCATGTACCAAATCATTTCCCTTTATATGGAAGGATTAAATTTTTAAAATCTAACAATATAGATACTTTTAATTATTTTCCTAATCACAAAAGATATGATTATCCACATATAAGATTTTACAACTATGAGTCAATTTTATCTATGATATCAATTTATAATCATGAAATTATAGAAAATTTTAGTTGTAATTTTTTTGTGTTTCCGATTTTGGATAAATTTATTTCTAAAAAATTTAAGAAAAAAATTACAAGTATATTTCCTAATAGTTTTTGTGAAGCATACACAATTTTAATCAAAAAATTATAAAATGAAAATAGGATATTTCATTCAAAATTATAAAAGGGGCGGTGTAAATACTTTTGTAAAAAATCTTGTATCTAAAAATATATATAATGATGAAATATTTATAATTTCAAATAATAATAATCCTGGTTTAAAATTCTTAAAAAAAAAAACAAAAACAAAAAATATTAAATTTATAGAATATTCAATATTTGCGTGGGATGATCTTCTTAATAAAAATTTTGATTATAAGATTCTACTTTTTTTTAAAAGTATTTATTCTATTTTTTTCCCAATTACTTTTATTTATCAAACTATAAGACTATTTTTTTTTTTTAATAAAAGAAAATTTGATAAAATAATGATTATTAATGGTGGATATCCAGGAGGAGATATATGTCTTGCTGCAACCTTAGCATGGGTTAAATCTTATCCAGAAAAGAAACCATGGATAAACTTTCATAACTTTGCATTAAAAAAAAATAGATTCTTTTTACTAGATTATTACAAAAATTATTTGGATAAAATTATAGCTCGCTCTGTAATGGGTTTTGTTTCAGTATCAAATATTTGTTCAAAAAGTATTCTTCAAAGAAAAAATTTAAAAAAAAAAAAATATTTAACAATTTATAATGGTCATGAAGATATAAAAAACAAAAGTAAGATTTCAATTAAAAAAAAATTTAATTTACCAGAAAATTCAAAAGTTTTGCTAATGTTAGCAGAATACGATTTGCGTAAAGGGCATAATTTAATAATTAAAGTTATGGAAAATATTATAAAATCTGAAAAAAATATTTTTCTATTTATTTATGGATATGGAAATCAAACCTATATTAACGAATTAGTTAGCCAATCATCTGCAAATAAAAACATATATCTTAATAGTTATGAGAATAACAATATTGCTTTAATAAAAGAATGTGATGTTTTATTAATTCCTTCACAAGAATATGAGTCTTTTGGATATACAGCTGTGGAAGCAATGAGTCAAAAAAAACCAATAATTGCTACTGATTGTGGTGGTTTACCTGAAATAATTAATAACAATGTTAACGGATTTATTGTAAAAAAAAAGGATGCATTAATGTTTGCAAATAAAATTTTGTATTTAATCAATAATAAAAAACTTCTTAAAAAGTTTTCTTTAAATTCCTTCTCAATTTATAAAAAAAAATTTTCAAATATAAAAATGATTAAAAGCTATAATAATTTAATCAAATATAATAAGGTCTCAAGATAATTTAATAATAAATCAAATTTTATAATGAAAATAAAAAAAGAAATTAATGTAATGTTAAGATCAAAAAAAAAATTTTTAGATTATAAACAAAATTTAAAAGTAGTAATTCTGTGTGGTGGTTTAGGATCAAGATTGGCTGAAGAAACAAAAAAAATTCCAAAACCAATGGTTAATATTGGAAAATTTCCAATTTTAATTCATATTATGAATATTTACATGAAATATGGTTTTAGAGAATTTATTTTAGCTTTGGGTTATAAAAAAGAAGTTATTATCAAATATTTTAAAAGTAAAAAATTCAAAAAAATAAGTATAAAATTAGTTGACACAGGAAAAAAAACTTTGACTGGCACAAGAGTATTAAAACTAAAGAAGTACTTAAATGGTGAAAATTTTCTTCTTACATATGGCGATGGATTGAGTGATATTAATTTGGATGAATTATTAAAATTTCACCTTAAAAACAATAAAATTGCCACAATTACAGCTGTTAGACCACCTGCAAGATTTGGTGAGTTATTTATTAAAAATAATTTTGTAAAAAGGTTTGAGGAAAAAAATCAAGTCAAAAGTGGATGGATCAATGGAGGTTTTTTTGTGTTTAATAAAAAAATCTTTGAATTTATTCCAAAAAAATTATGCATGCTTGAAAAACAACCAATGAACAATCTTACAAAGAAAAATAAACTTATAGCTTACAAACATAAGTTTTTTTGGCAATGTATGGACACGATAAGGGATAAAGAAATTTTAAATAAGATATGGAGGTCAGGTAAATCAAAATGGTAAAAAAAAATTTTAAGATGCCTAAATATTTAAGTTTTTATAAGAATAAAAAAGTACTTATAACTGGCTCTACAGGGTTTAAAGGTGCGTGGCTTAGCTTATGGTTAAATATGCTGGGTGCGAAAGTTTATGGAATAGGATATAAACCAAACAATAACAAAAAACTTTTTAATCAATTGGATTTAAGTAAAAAAATTATTTTTAGAAATATTGATATTAGAAATTTTAATAAAATTAAAAATCATATTTTTAAAATAAAACCTGAAATTATATTCCACCTAGCAGCCCAACCAATAATTTCAAAATCTTATGAAAAACCAAAATATACTTATGAGGTAAATAGCATAGGGACTCTTAATATCATGGAAACTATTAAAGATATCAAATTTGTAAAGTCTGTAGTTCTTGTTACTTCTGATAAATGTTATGAAAGCAATAACTCCACTATTGGATTTAGCGAAAATGATAAATTAGGAGGAATTGATCCCTATAGTGGTTCAAAAGCAGCTGCTGAGATAATAGTAAATACATATTATCAAAGTTTCTTTAAGAATAAAAAAAATATTGGAATAGCCACTGCGAGGGCAGGAAATGTTATTGGAGGTGGAGATTGGTCTAAAGATAGACTTATTCCTGATGCGATTAAATTTTTAAATAGAAAAAAAAAAAATTGTCATTCGAAATCCAAATTTTAATAGACCATGGCAGCATGTTTTGGAACCGTTGTATGGCTATCTAAAACTAGCAGAAAAATTATATAAAAATCCATTGAGATATTCTGGACCTTGGAATTTTGGAACTGAGAGAAATACAGTTACAAGTGTTGAACAAGTAATACAAAAAATCATTCATTATTGGGGAATCGGAAAATATAAAGTATTTAATAAAAAAAAATTTTATGAACAAACAAATTTACAATTAAATATTTCTAAGGCAAAAGGTAAATTAAGATGGAAACCAAAACTATCAATAAATGAGTGTGTTATGCTCACTGTTGATTGGTATAAAAGTGTTATAAAAAAGAAAAAAACTGTTCTAGAAATTACTAAAGAACAAATTGTTAAATACATGAAATTAAATGATTAAAAAAGAAAAAATCAAACTTATAAAATTTTATAAAGGAAATATAATAAAATTTTTTGACTTTAAGAGGTATATCAAAAAATGTAATGAAATTTATTTTTCTGAAGTAAAAAAAAAATATTTCAAAGGATGGAAATATCATAAAGATAGAAAACAAGTTATGACTATTACAGCAGGAACGGTAGATTTTTATTTCAAAAAAAAAGAGAATAGTAAACCAAAAAAATTGAGATTATCGTATCCAAACAATTTATACTTAATACATATTCCTGAAAAAATTTTTTATTGTTTTAAATGTGTAAGTAAGCAAAATGCTTTAATAGTTAATTTAATTAGCAAAAGTAAATAGAAATTAATTTATATTTTTTCAAAAAAAGTTAATAAAATTAAAATGTCTTCATCAAAAAAAGAAAAATTAGTGAGTGTTATAATTAATTGTTATAATTCTGAAAAATATTTGAAAGAAACTATAGAAAGTGTAGTTTTTCAAACTTATAAAAATTGGGAAATAATTTTTTATGATAATAAATCTACAGATAATAGTTTTAATATATTTAAAAAATTTAAAGATAAGAGAATTAGATATTTTAAATCAAAAAAATTTGAATCCTTAGGCCTTGCAAGAAAAAACGCTTTAAAGAAGGCAAGAGGACATTTTATTGCCTATTTAGATTCTGATGATCTATGGAAAAAAAATAAATTAAAAGCACAATTGAAGTATTTTGATAAAAAAGATGTAGGTTTTACAATCTCAAACTCAATTTTTTTTAATGAGTCAAAACAAAAAAAATTATATTCAAATACAAAGAAATTTAATAAAAACATTTTTTATGACTTGATAAAAAATTATTTTATTAGTTTTGATACAGTAATTATTAAAAGATCGTCCTTACAAAAATTAAGTCATGGTATAGATGAAAGATTTGATATAATTCATGATATGGATCTATTAATAAGATTAAGTAAAAGATATAAAATGAATTATGCTCCTTTACCTCTTTCGATGTGGAGGATGAGAGAGGACAGTTTAAGCTATAATAGTTTTAAGAAAATAATTAAAGAAAAAAAAATTTTTATAAAAAAAATTAATAAAAAATTTAAAAATGATCAAAAATTTATTGAAAATAAACTTTATTTTATGGATAGCTCATACAGGCAAGAAATTTTATATCTAATTTCAAAGAATAGATATAATCAAGCTTTTAAGATTATTAAAAAATTAAAAATTAATGTGAAAAATATTTTACTTATAATTATAATTTTTTTTCCATTTAAAAAATTGATATTTAAAAAATTTTTAAATTTAAAATATTAGATAAATGAAATTTTATTATTCTCATGGTAGAACAGCCTTTAAGGCTGGTTTATCTTTTTTAGGTTTAAAAAAAAAAGATCAAATTTTATTACCAGAATATTTGTGTGATGTATTGTTAGACCCGCTTAAAAGATTAAAAATTAAACCGATTTTTTATAAGGTTAATGATAATTTTACAATTAATTTTCTAGATGTCAAAAAAAAATTTAATAAAAAAGTAAAAGCTTTACTAATTATAAATTTTTTTGGATTTGAAGAGGATAAAAATATTTACATAAATTTTTGTAAAAGAAAAAAAATTTATCTATTAGAGGATAATTGTCACTCTTTAAGAACTAGTGTGACAAAAAAAAATCTTTTACCTGATATCTGTTTTTATTCAGTACATAAATTGATTAAAGGTATGTATTCTGGTGGAATTTTAGAAATATTTAATAAAGAAAAAAATATAAATAATATTAATCAAAATTTAAAACCCTATAAAGTAGATATTTTTCAGTTTGTTAATAATTTTTTAGATAAAAATTTTTATAATTTCAAAAGATATTTAAAGTTTATTTTTTTTAAAATTCCTGATTACGATAAAATAAATGGTATTAGAAATAACAAAATTTTAAAAGATTATACAATTGATTATTTTTCTTTAAAAATTTTAAATAAAATTGATCAAAATATGATTAAAGAGAAAAGAATGAATAATTATAAAACATGGAAAAAATTTTGTGTTAAAGAAAAAGGATTTACATTAATTAATAGAAAAATAAAAAAAAATACAGTTCCATGGCTATTTCCAGCCTTTGTTAAAGATAATACTTTAAGAAAAAAATTATTTAAATATGGATGGGAAAATGGATACTCCATTACTTCGTGGCCTAGTCTTCCAAGAAAACAAATAAATTATAGAACAAAAAAAATTTGGAATAAACTTGTTTGTTTTAATACTGATAGAGCACCAAACATAAAAAATATTAATTTTGATTATTAAATTTTTAAATTCTAATGGATAATTTTAAAATAAAAATTTTTAATTCATTTACAGAAGAATTGAAAGAATGTTGGGAAAAATTTGAAAAAATATCAAATCATTATTTTTTTCAATCATATAAATGGCAGAAGTTGTGGTTTGATCATCAAAAAAAGTATAAAAGACCAATTAAGAATTATTCAATCGTCATTGAAGATAATAGTGAAATTATTATGATCATGCCATTAAATATTGATTCTTCTTATGGAATAAAAAAACTTTATTGGTCAGGCTTTCCTTTTTCTGACTATAATTGTCCATTAATTAGTAAGAAAAAAAAAATAGACGAAAAAAGTTTTCTCATAATTTGGAATTTGATCCTTGAAAATAAACATGATTTTGACTGCATTATATTTAAAAATCAACCAAGAAGAATATTATACGAGAAAAATCCATTTTTTTATTCATTAAATAATAATATTGAAAATAAAAGTTTTGGTATTGATCTAAAAGAAAATTTTAAATTAGAAAAAAAAGAACAATTTAATATTAATTATCAAATAAAAAGATTAGCTAATTCTGGTGAGTTAAAATTTAAGATAGCTGAAAATAAAGAAGAAATACATAGAATAGTAAATTTTATAATAAAACATAAATCTAAACAATACGAAAATACTAATGCATGGAATTTATTTAAAATAGATGTAAATAAATCTTTTTTCAACTCCTCATCTTTAGAGTTCAATAAAATAATGTATATAACTTATTTGATGTTAAATGAAAAAATTATAGCAGCTCATTTTGGATATATTTACAATAAAAGATGTTATTATTTATTTCCTGTTTATGATTATAGTTATAAAAAATATTCTCCAGGTAAGATCTTATTAAAAAAAATTATTGATCATTGTATAGCAAATTCACTTGAATATTTTGATCTTACAATTGGTTTAGAGGATTATAAAAAAAAATATTCAAATAATGAAAATGAAATTTCATTTTATTTCAAAACCATTAATTATAAGGGTATATTTTTTATAAGTATTTTACAATTTAAAGAATTACTTAAAAAAATAATTAAATAATGAATATTAATCATAAATCATTAAAAAAATTTGAGAAAATAATATTATTCTTTTTAAAAATCTTTAATTTTTTTATAAAAAAAAATTCAATTAGAGTCTTAGTTTATCATCATATAAAAAAAGATAATTTTCATAAATTTGAAAATCAAATTTATATGCTAAGAAAAAACTGGAATTTTATTACTCCAAATGAGTTTGAAAGTCATATATCTGGAAAAAAAAAACTTTTTGGTAAAAATCTATTGATTACTTTCGACGATGGTTTTAAATCTAATTTTGTAGTTGCAAAAAATATATTAAATAAACACAATATAAAAGCAATATTTTTTGTCCCAAGTGACTTTATTCAAATTGAGTCAAAAAATTTGGCAAAAAACTTTGCGAAAAAAAATATATTAGATGAGATAGATAATGATGATATAGAAAATATAGATAATCTATCTTTGAAAAATTTAGAAGAATTGATAAAAGAAGGTCATTTAATTGGTTGTCATACTAAAACACACTTACATTTGGGCTCAACTAGCAATGAAGAACTTTTAAAAGAAGAAATTATAGAAAGTTTAAAAAAATTAGAGGAATTATTGAAAATAAAGATTACACATTTTGCATTTACATACGGAGATTTTAAAAGTATGAACTTAAAATCACTTGCGATGGCTCTGACAAAATATAATTTTATTTATTCATGTTTAAGAGGTAGTAACTTTTACAATAAAGAAAAAACTATAATTAAAAGAGACACTGTATATTTAAATGAAAGTAATGATCTTTTAAAAATTCTCTTATCTGGCTTTGCTGATTTAAGATATTTACTACAAATTAATAAAATAAATAGAATGATCAAAAATACTATAGACAAATCATGAATACAATAAATGATCTTAAAAAAAATTTATCAGTGCTAATTTTGTGTGGTGGAAAAGGTCTAAGACTTAGGCCTTTAACAAGACATTTACCAAAACCATTGATAAAAGTTAGAAACAAGAGTATTTTAGAACATATTATTTCTCATTTTTTGAAATTTAATATAGATAATTTTATTATTGCCTCTGGTTATAAACACAAACTAATTAACACATTTATTAAAAAAAAGTTTAAAGATTTAAAAATTAAAGTTTTAAATACTGGAATTAATTCTGACATAATTAAAAGAATTGATAAAAGCAAAAAACACTCAAGAAAATATTTACTAGTTTGTTATGGTGATACAATTATAGATATTAATCTTAATAAATACTTAAATTTTTATTTGTCAAAGCCAAAAAAAATAACGGTAGCTTCATATCAATTAGAATCAAGCTTTGGTATCTTCAGTATTAAGAAAAAAAATTTAATTACTAATTTCAAAGAAAAACCTTTGATGAATATATGGTTTAATGTTGGATATCTTTTATTTTCTCCAGAGAATCTAAAACACTTAAAAAAGTTTAGAAAATTTGAGGATTTAATTACTTTTTTATCAAAAAAAAATTTGATGAAAACATTTAAACATAATGGAAATCATATAACAATTAATACTTTGACAGAACTTGAAAAAGCAAGAAAAATATCAGGAAAATTTTTTAAATGATCAAAGATAATTTTTGGAAAAATAAAAATATTTTTATTACAGGAATAGCTGGATTTGTTGGATCTAATTTAGCCAAAAACTTAATTAAAAATGGTGCAAATTTAATTGGAATTACAAAAAGTAAAAAAGTTGATAGTTTGTTATTTTATGAAAATCTAGATAAAAAAATTAATCTTTTTTTTGGAGAAATAACAAACAAGGAACTTCTAAAAAGTATTTTTGCTAAGTACAATATAGAAATTTGTTTTCATTTAGCAGCTCAAGTTGAGGTTGGTTTGGCAAAAAGATACCCTTTTAGCACATGGGAAACAAATGTAAGAGGAACATATACATTACTTGAGGTTATAAGAGAAAATAAATCAAGTTTAAAATCAATTATCGTTGCTTCATCCGATAAAGCATATGGAGAATACTCTAATGATCTTTTACCATACAAAGAGGATTATGAACTTAAAGCAAAATTTCCATATGACACATCAAAAGCATGTGCTGATATGATTGCAAAAACATATTCTTCAAAGTTATTTAATTTACCAATTTCTATTACAAGATTTGCAAATATTTATGGTCCAGGTCAACTCAATTTTACTGCTTTAATACCAGATGCTATTAGATCTTGCATTCTTAATGAAAAATTTACAATGAGGAGTGATGGTCAATCAATAAGAGATTTTATTTATATTGAAGACATAGTAGATTTGTACAAGTTATTATCTAAAAATTTATACTTAAATCCGAAAAAATTTACAGGTCAAGTATTTAATGCTGGAACTAATAAAAAACATAAAGTTAGAGATATCGTAGAAAAAATCTTTATTTATGGAAAAAAAAAACAGAAATTAAAAAAAATATTTAAAAAAATCAACAAAAATAAAACCCAGGGTGAAATATCAATTCAATTTATGGATTATGAAAAATTAAATAAGTATTTGAAATGGAAACCAAAATTTATATTTGAAAAAAATTTATCTAATTTATTTAAGTGGTACAAAAAATATTTTAATAGATAGATTGATATGATTATAGCAATAGATATGGTAGCCACAAGTTTGGGAAGTGGAACAAAAACTTATAATTTAAATTTTTGTGAATATTTAAATAAGCTTAAAATCAATGATAAAATATTTATTTTTATTACAAAAGATTATTTAAGAAATATAAATTTAAATCATAATCCAAATATAAAATATATAGTTAAATCATCTTTGCTAAATAATATTTTGTTAAGAATGATTTGGATGCAACTAATTTTGCCAATTGAATTAAAAATATTAAAAGTTAATCAATTATTTTCTCCAATGAATATGGGACCCATCTGTTTAAAATTTTTTAATATTAAATTTATTTTAGCACTTCATTCAAATTTACCCTGGGTATATTTTTCTAAAATGCCTGGAAATATAGTAAGAAATTATTTAACCAAAATCTTGATGGAATTTTCGGTAAGTGCCTGTGATAAATTAATTGTAGATTCGGACTTTGCTAAAAATGAAATAATAAAATTATTGAATGTAGATAAGGAAAAGGTGTTTTCAATTTATTTAGGAATTGATAAGAAATATTTAACTGAAAGTAAGAATGAGTCTTTAATTGAAGATTTTGATTATAAAGATTACATTCTGACAGTCCTATCATGTGTCAAATATCATAATATTTTGAAATTATTAAAAAGTTTTAAATTATTAAAAAAAGAACATAATATTAAATTAAGATTTGTTTTGGTTTTACAAGTACTAGATCAAGAGTACTTTAAAATTATCAAAAATTTTACAAAAAATAATTTTGAAAGTGATGAAATTATTTTTTTTCATAATTTAGATAATAAATATTTAATAAATCTTTATAGAGAAGCAAACTTTTTTATCTTTTCATCTTATTGTGAAGTTTTTGGTCTTACATCTTTAGAGGCAATGTCACAAGGATGCCCAGTTTTAATATCAAATTGTTCAGCTTTATCAGAAATTAATTCTGATGCCGCAGAATATTTTGATCCAGATAAAGAACATGAAATTAAAGATAGTATGCTTAAAATTTTAAATAATACAAAATATAGAGAAGAGAATATTAAAAAAGCCAACAAACATTTTAAAAAATTTAGTTGGGACAAAACAGTAAAAGAGACTATAAAAGTTTTTAATTGATTAAACTTTTTTTACCAAAAAATTATTAATGAAAATAGCATCCATATCTGTTCTTAGGATACATTCTAAAGCCTCCTCAGGCTTAAAAACGATTGGTTCATTTTCGTTAAACGATGTGTTTAAAAGGATTGGTACATTTGTTAATTTATAAAAATTATTTAAAAGATTTGAAAATCTTAAATTAAAATCTTTATTCACAGTTTGTAATCTTGCTGTATTGTCAAAATGTGTAACAGCAGGTATCAATTTACGTTTTTCTTTACGCACGGTCGTTAAAGATGACATATATGGGTTAAAGAAATTTCCCTCAAACCATTCTGACTGATATTCCTCTAAAACCGAGGGAGCAAACGGCCTAAAAGATTCTCTACGTTTAATTTTTTTGTTGATAATATCTTTCATGTTTGGATTTCTTGGGTCAGCTAATATAGATCTATTACCTAAAGCACGTGGACCAAATTCCATCTTGCCCTGAAACCAACCTATAACTTTTCCTTCAGCTATATATTTTGACGCTTTTGTAAATAATTCATCATCAGATTTAAAATAATTGTATGTAAGTTTTTTCTTATAGTGATTATGCTCTAAAATTTCTTTTATCTGATCATTATTAAATTCTTTACCTAAATAAGGAGATTCTAAATTGGTTAGTTTGAGATTGTAATTTGTTGCTACAACAAAAGCAGCACCTAAGGCACCCCCATTGTCACCAGGAGCACAATTAATGAAAATATTTTTAAATAAATTATCTTTATTTGTTAGAAGATTATTAGCACTTGAATTCAAAGCACACCCACCTGAAAAAACAATATTTTTTGAATAATTTTTATTTATAATGTAATTGATAACTTTCTTAAAAAAAAATTCATAAACTTTTTGAACAGAACATGCAAAATCTTTTTTAAAATTTTCTTTATTAACTTCTTCAACAAAAAGCTTCTCAACTTTTGAATTAAAAATGTTATCAATTTCAAGATTTTCATCTGCAATATATTTAAAAGATTTTTTATGGTGATTAAAAAATTTTAGATTTAAAGTAAATAATTTATCATTATTTTTAAAGAAATTTGTTAAAATTGTTTCAAAGTAAATTGGCTTACCATAAGCCGCTAATCCCATAATTTTGTATTCATCACCATAATTTTTAAAACCCAAAAATTGAGTCATGGCATGATAAAAAATACCTAATGAATTAGGAAAGTAATTTTTCTTTTCTAGCAAAATTTTGTTTTGTTGACATTTGGCATATGCGAAAGAAACAAAATCTCCAGAACCATCAATCGACAGGCCATTTGCTTTTTGAAATTTTGAGGGATAATAAGCTGAAGCTATATGGGATAGGTGATGTTCTATATAATGAAATTTAACGTATTTATTTAAAGTTAATTTCTCATAAAAGATTTTATGAATATTTTTCTTTTTTAAAAATCTTTTTTTAGCAAAACTATCTTTAAATGATAAATTTTTTAGATAATGAATTCCTTTAGGAATTAAGTTGCTTAAAGGTTTGGTATTAAAAGCCACATCAGTAATATCTTTTTCATTTATATCTGAAATTAATAAGCATTCTCTGATAGCGTTGATAGGAAATCCTGCATAATGTTTGATTCTATTTACTCTCTCCTCCTCAACTGCTGCAACTAATCTTCCATCAATTATTAAGCAAGCTGATGAATCTGCATGAAACGCATTAACACCAAGTATTATTTTTGAATTTGTCATCAGATTTAATTTATTATTTTAATTTTTTGATACTATTCAAAGAATTATAATTTAATACAATAAAATTTTTTTTAAACAAAGTTATTCTTTTTGTCATATTTTTTTCTATAATAACTTTAATGTGATGAGATAAACACTCCAACACAAAAAAACTATAAGGGTTTTCACCTGATACAATTGTGTATCTTGCTAGAGATTGCAGATTAGATATTTTCTTATTTGAAAGATAGCCACAATTTTTCACATATGATAAATTTAATTTATCTCCAACAACATATACTTTGAATTTTAGCTGAATAATTTTTTTTATAAGATTAAACGAGAAAAAAGACTCTTTATTTTTATGCTTCCTATAATAAATTATGAAATCAATTTTTTTTTTTCTTTTTGTATTTTTTTTAAATAAAAAATTTTTTACAACAAACTTAAAATTACTTTTCTTAACAGTTTTGTTAGAGAGATTTTTTTTAAGTAAGTTTGTAGAAAATATTGGTTTTACTTTCCTTATATTTAAAAAAAATTCGCTAATTTTATAAAAGATTGGAAAGAGCAGGCCTCTGAGAAAGTAACTTGTTAAATCAGATTTTGAGTAAAAAGCACCCCCTGTAATTGGACCTAAAATTGTTTTAGGTGGTAAAAAGATAAATATTAAAAAATTCCACAGTGGAAGATAATTTAAATAACAAACAGTTTCTTGATTGATGTATTTTTTCCAACAATAGATAATACCCCAAAAAGTTGAAATATATTTTTGTGTTAATATTTTTTTTTGATTAAGTTTGATATTAAATTTTTTTTTTTTATTTATATTTTGAATGAATAATCTTGCAAGTTTTCCCTCTCCAGAGTTTTCTGAATAGTCACACGCCCAGACAAATAATTTTTTTTTAGTCAATTTTTATAAATCTCGTATTATGAAAAGCTTTAGTGACAAATCTTCCCTTTAAATAATAAAAAAAGGTTTCTAGTATCCTTTTTGATCTTCTAAAAAAATCATTTCTAAGTCTCCATAAAAATTCATAGTTTTTTAGTATATTGGGAACTTGTTTTTCTTCACCTGAAGCAATTGCTATTGAAGCCCCAATGCAGATAATCTTATAATTTGAATTTTTTTCTGAGAGGTAATATGCTAGCTTTTCTTGCTTGGGAGTTGGTAACGTTATCAAAGTGAGAGCTTTATTCATTAAACTTATTTTTGTTTTAATAATTTTTTTAATATTACCAAATGGTAATTTTTGATTATAAACTTTTAGTTTAAATTTTTTTTCTAAATACTTTTTTGAATTATTGCTTAAATTACCTAGTACAATTATTTTATTAATATTTTTTGGAATTTTTAAATTTCTAATCAAATTTCTTCCGGGTATTTTTTTTATATTAATGTGTTTTTTTAACCAAATACCATCAGGCCAATGGAATAAAATTTTTTTTGTAAAAAGCTCTTTGTTTGCAAAATAACCTAAAAAAGCCAGATTCATACCTGAAAGAATAAAATTATTTTTAAAAGGAATTTTTTTAGCATTATCTATAATTTTAAAACTATTTTTTTGATAATAATCATTTTCAAACAAAAAATTAAATAATTTAAAAGTATTATTAATTTTATTTTTATTATAAATAAATAATTGATTAATTTTTGCTGGAATACGCATTATTATAAAAAAAATGTTAGTTCTTAATTTATTAATTTCAAAAGATTTCAAAATTTCAATTGTTGAAATCCAATAACTTTTTAGATTTTTTCCAGATATACCACCCGATCTCATTCGAACAATGGTACTGTCGACTATCTTAAAACTTATTTTATTTATGATGAATATTCTTAAAAATAATTCAAAATCAGCAGCAATTTTAAAATCTTTATTATAAGTTCCATATGTATTATACACATCTTTTCTAATTAAAGATGCTGGATGTGGTGGCATCAAACCAAATTTCATTTTCCAACTTTTAAAATGGGAAGATGTGTAAAATCTTGTTACATTATAATAATCTGAATTATCAAAATAAGCCACATTTCCTAAAAAGACTTTAATTTTTTTATTTTTAGAGACTATTTTCATTAATTTTTCAAGAGTAGTATTAGATTGAAAAATATCATCTGAATTCAAAATACAAACGTATTTACCAGTAGATTTTTTAATTGCATAATTAATAGATTCATAAATACCAAAATTTTTTTTAACAAAAAGTTTAGTTTTTTTACTTGGGCACCTTTTTAAGATGAATAATGTTTCATCATCCGAACCACCATCAACTATGATATGTTCGATATTTTTATAAGTTTGAGAATTAACAGAATTAAGTGTATCTCTTATTGTTGTTTCGCTATTTAATGTTACTGTAATTATTGAAATCTTCATTTTATAAAATTATTGCATAATAAATCTTTTAATATAATAGTTATATGGTTTATTTATGAAATTTAAAAAAGCACTTATCACTGGTATAACTGGACAAGATGGTTCCTATCTAGCAGAATTTTTGTTGAAAAAGAAATACATAGTTCACGGAATTAAGAGAAAGTCTTCTTCTTTTAATACCTCTAGAATTGACCATATTTATGACAATAAGAGCTATAAAAATAAATTTTTCTTACATTATGGGGATCTTCTAGATCCAAACTCTCTTACAAATTTAATTAATAAAATTAAACCAGATGAAGTTTATAATTTTGCTGCACAAAGTCATGTGGGTGTTAGCTTTCAATTACCAAATTATACCTCTCAAGTAAATTCGATTGGAGCATTAAATTTATTACATGCAATATATGATTGTGGATTTGCCAATAAAACAAAATTTTATCAAGCTTCTACTTCAGAGCTTTATGGAGAAATCCAAGAAGCAAGACAGTCAGAAAAAACAAGATTCTATCCTAAAAGTCCTTATGCAACTTCAAAACTATTTGCTTATTGGATTTCAAAAAATTATAGAGAGTCTTATGGAATGTATGCCTCTAATGGAATACTTTTTAATCACGAGTCCCCTAGAAGAGGAGAGACTTTTGTAACAAGAAAAATCACACTAGCTGTGAGTAAAATTGTTCATGGTTTAGAAAAATGTGTTCATTTAGGCAATCTATACTCTTTGAGAGATTGGGGTCATGCAAAAGATTATGTTGAAATGTGTTGGAAAGTTTTACAATACAAAAAACCAGATGATTTTGTAATTGCTACTGAAAAACAATATTCAGTAAAATTTTTTGTTGAGCAATGTTTTAAATATCTTGGAATTAAAATTAAATGGCATGGTAATGGGTTAAGAGAGTATGCAAAAATTATTAATTTTGATAATAGAAAATATCCACTTTTAAAAAAAAATATGATTGTAATAAAGGTTAGTAAAAAATATTTCCGCCCAAATGAAGTAAATAATTTAATTGGTAATGCTAATAAAGCTAGGAGATTATTAAAATGGAAAGCAAAAATTAACATTTATCAACTAATTAAAGAAATGATGGATACAGACTTGGAACTCATTAGAAAATCAAAACTAAAATAAAGATATTGAAATCAAAAGTTTTAATTGCCGGTCAAGAAGGTATGGTGGGAAGTTCCATATACAGATTACTTAAAAAAAAAAATTTTACTATTATTGAGTGTAAAAGAAAAGATTTAGATTTTACAAGACAGTTGCAAGTTGAAAATTGGTTTAAAAAAAATAAACCAAATATAGTTGTTAATGCTGCAGGTAAGGTGGGAGGTATTTTAGATAACAAAAATTTTCAACCTGATTACATTTATATAAATTCAATGATTGGCCTCAACATAATAAATTCATCAATTAAATATAATGTAAAAAAACTTATTAATTTAGGATCTGCTTGTATTTATCCAAAAAAAGTTAAACAACCAATTAAAGAAAATTCTTTACTCTCATCTTTTTTAGAGGAGACAAATGAGGGATATG
>MDTG01106919.1_pt1 | contig 27690 bp, 18 predicted proteins | sample 811421 | NCBI WGS metagenome assembly MDTG01 (sample SAMN05326645, study PRJNA326480) | marine metagenome | isolation source: seawater | place: Pacific Ocean: South East | collected 2011
CCCACAAATAAGAATTTTGGCTCTTCTTTTAGTATAATATCCTCTCAATTTAATTTGATTGAGAACTTTATCAACTATATAAGAATGCATGCTTTGATTTATTTCTCTACTTTGTTCAAAAACATTATGAATATTATCATCTAAACTACTACTAAATATAAATGGATCTTTTGTTAAACATGGACCCCCAACTCCAGGGCTTGGAGCAGGTATTGGGTTTCTAGGGTATCCTTTATTTGCTGATTTAATTATATGGTTAATATCTAAATTATTTTTTGAGGCAATCATACTTAGATTATTAGAAAATGCAAAAACATAATCTCTGTATGAATTATTAATTAGTTTTACCATTTCAGCAGATTCTAGTGAATCAACTTTAACTATGGTAGAAGTGAGTTTAGAAAAGATTTTTGATGTTTCTTCAAAAGAATTATCATCATATCCGCCTATTACTTGAGGAAGTTCACGCAATTCACTCATTGCCATACCTTCAACCGTTCTTTCTGGAGCAAAAGAAACTTTAAAATCCAATCCACATTTATAACCAGAAACCTTTTCAATCTGAGGAATTAAATTATCTCTGGTAAAACCGATAGGAATGGTAGAACGAAAAATTATTAAGGAACCGTTTTTCATTACTTTTGCTATAGTAGTAACAGCGTTTTTAATATGATTTAAATTGATTTTATAATTATTTTCATCTTTTTTGTGTTCAACTGGCGTACTAACACATACAATATAAATTTCTGAGCTATCATTAATGTAATTACTAGGAAAAAAATGTTTATCAACATGCTCTTTTAAAAGACTTTCAATACCGTTTTCTTTTACCCTTGTATTCCCTTTTTTCAAAGATTTTACTTTTTCATTATCAATATCATATCCATAAATTGTTAATCCAGAATCTGCTAATGCCAAACTAAGTGTTAAACCAACATACCCTAAACCAACTATTGTAACTTTCTTGTTATTAACATTTTGTTTTTGCCATAACTCATGATAAGAGATTAATCTAGTAGGTACATTTTGTTGATCTACTAGAATGATTTTTGATATAAACTGTCTAGATTTGTTTTTTCTATTTTGCAATCTGTCTGGTATCTCTTTAATAATCTTTTCATAAGGTAGATCATTTGGAAAAAATAATGGATGCTTATTCATTATTTCCTGGGCTGTTATTTCACTACTTTTATTAAAAGATCTTCTTATATCACCATCAGTGATTGTACCTAACAGAGCCTGATTTTTATCAACAACTAAGACAATTCCCCTAAGATAGCTTCCATATTCAATACTATTCATTAAAATTAATACTTCATTAATAGATTGGTTTTCATTTACAAAAATCTTTTTTATATCATTCATAATTTTTTAATTATACTTTCTGCGATGAAAGATGCCCCACCAGTAGGAACCCTTATTAAATTATTAACTATTGAGTTATAAGAATTTTTATCATCTAAAAAATTTAAAATGTTACAAATGAAATCTTTAGGAGAATCAAAATTTAATCTTTTTCCTATACCTAAATCGGTAATTTTTAATGCATTGAATTCTAGCTCTTTGTTTTCATAAAATGAATCAACGATCATAGGTTTATTAAATTTAATAGCATCTGTTATGATGCCAATCCCAGGCCTAGCTATAATTAAAGATAATTTAGAAAATGATTCGTCAGAGTAATCAAATAAATTGTCATTTACTAGGGGATTTCTCATTGCAGGGTCATATGCTATTTTAAATTTAGAACTCTGATCTAAAAAAAGAGCAATTTGTTTATACTTATGCAATAAGTCTCCAGATTTTCCAGCTGTTATAAATAGTTTATGAACACCGCCTGCTTTATCATTTATTGGTGTAAATTTCTTTACTAAGCTTGGGAATTCTTGAAAATCTCCATATTTAATTATTTCTGGCATTATAAAGTTTTTCATACCATAAACGATTGGACGATGTTTCCTAAACAAATCTTTTTCAAAATTAAAAACATTTTTATTTTCATTAGTTTTCTCTACAATGTCATGCCAAAGAAAAGAACCAAAAATTATACAGTTTACATTAAATTGTAAAGGAGAGACAAGATTATCACTGATAACCAAATTAAAAAATTTTGTTTTTATAATTTTGCCCAATTGCTCAACCCAAATCATATATTTTTTTTCAAAATCCTTTTTATAAATGGATTTCAATGAGATGGATTCTTCATCGTCAAAAATAGTAACGTTCGAGCTATCTAAAAGTTCATAACTGGCATTATTTTTAAAATAATAGTAGCATTTATTCGATATAAACCAATCAAACTTAATATTGTTTACTTTGTTACAAAGCTCATTAGCTATTGTAGTGCAACGCCTAATGTGTCCAAACCCATTTGGACAAATAATAAAAAGTATATTATTGTTCTTGATAATATTTAAAGAAGTGGAAGATTATATAACCAAAATAAAAAGCCCTAAACAAAATAGTTCAGGGCTTTTGTACTAGTAATAGTATCTAATTAATTAGAATTTGATTGACAACCCAAGATTGAAGGATGTCGGCATACCTAGATAAACCTCAGCAGAATTTGCTGAATGGGAATTGACTCTAAAGGGATATGCATTATAGCTACTATTATCGGTTGCGTCTTGAACATATACTTCATCTAGTAGATTCCTCACATTAAACACCACAGAAGCTTTAGATCCAGCGAATTCAAAAGGTAAATCGTATGAAGCGTTAAGATCTAATATTCCATAACCAGGTACTTTCCAAGATTGTCTTCTATCTGGAGACTCCCCATCGGAGAATTCTCTGGAAGTTGGTTCCCATTCTGAATAATATAATTCATATCTTCTGTATGATAACTGTACAGCCGAGCCTTCAGATGGGGTGGCAGTGAGTCCAAAAGTAAAACTGGCTTGTGGTGCGTCACCGACCTTAAGATCTTTAAGGGAATAGCTATACGATTTTTCTGAGCCACTACCCCTGTAGGTACCTGTTGCATCATCAATGTACCTCCAAGAACCAAGACTGACTCCCAAATCTATTCGAAACATATCATTAATCTGAGCCGCAAACTCTGTTTCAACTCCAGTATGAACTTGATTGATGCCAGATAGGTAAATTATGTCTTGGTCACCTTCATCATTAAGAACTGTTCTGGTTTCAATTCTATCATTCCAAGAAGTGTTGTAAACATTTAGCTTTCCTGCTAATGTACCATCATTTGACCTGGCATTTAAACCAAATTCAAAAGCTAAAAATTTTTCATTTATAGGGTCGGTAGACATTGTTCCTTCAACATCGCTTATAACCTGATCAAAAATAGGTGCTTTATCTATCAAACCAAAATTAAACCAGAGATCAGATTCATCGTAGACTTTACCGACTAAGGGGATAGCATTAAGGAAACTTAATGCATTTCCGAGTTCGTATAAGACTCCACCTTTAAATTGAAATGTTGTTATTGGATCTGCTTCAATGTATAGGTCATTTGCATGACCTCCTTTGGCGTCACCCAGACCTTCTACAAAATCAAGGCCCGAAGCGTCTTTAGCTTGAACGTAACTATAATTATAGTTTGAAGCATCTTTGAAATGGTTCCAATGTGTGTATTTAACAGTTGTGGCTCCAGCCATAGCATATGCTTTCAAAGCATTTAAAGAATATTCAGCTTGGCCAAAAAACCCTAACCAGTTCACATAATTGGTGTAGTTATAATCAACCGGATCACCCAGACCAGCTTGACCATGATCAGAAGAATGCTCACTAATTTCATCAGCATCTGCAAGACTTAAGTCGTTATTAACAAAATAATCACCACCCAGTAAATCCCTGATCGTTTTTACATGGTAAATTCGAGCTGTTCTATAATCGAGACCTGTTTGAACTTTAAGATTACCAGAAACGTCGTAATTTAGTTTAGACAACAAGCCCAAAGTAGTTTGTCTATTGTTACTATTTCTTAATATACCAGCAGAGGCAGAGCGACTATTATTTGATGTAATTGTAGCATCATAATCAACCACTCTCTGGTAGTTACTATAATCCCACTCCATATCGCCCCATGTTCCAGTACCTCCGCCCATTCCACCGGACCAATATGCTGAGCTAACTAAGTTAGTTTTTTCATTAATTGTAAAATAGTGGTTTAATGCAATTTGAGGCTTGTGGAAAAAATTTTCTCTTTCATTAATCAGGTTATCCTCATGCCTTTTCCCGGTGTATTCAGTATACATCTGCCACTGCTGATCGCCTAATAATGCTGCAGCCTCATCACTTACTGAACTTCCAGTACCACTACAATCTCTACCGCACTCTGCAACCTCAGTTGGGTCAGCATAATAATCTTCTAGACCCTCTGCAAACTTCCTATCAAGGGCAGCGATATTAAGTCTATATAAATTTTGACCATGCCTTTGTGGAGCACCCAGCGCGTAAAACTGAAATCTATGTGTATCGTTAAGATTGTATGTACCTCCAAAATAGTAGGCCCAGGCATCAGTCCAAGTTCCAGTGTAATAGCCATCACCTGTTTTTCTAACAACAGTAGCGCTTAGCGCTAATTTATCATCAAGCATCAGGCCTGTATTATAACTCAATGTAGATTTTAGGAAACCCCATGCTCCTACCTCTTGCTTAAATGCACCTCCACGATCTAAAGCAGCAGCATCAGTTATAATATTCATACTTCCACCAATAGATGGTGTGGCCAAGTTTTGAGCACTTAATCCTTTTTGCATTTGAATAGAACTAGTTGCATCCGCTAGTCCGTCCCAGTTTGACCAATATACCCAACCATTTTCCATATCATTCACAGGTATACCATTTATCATAATGGCTACATTTCTTTGATTAAATCCCCGAACGTTAATCCTAGCATCTCCTGCTCCACCACCTTGGTTTGTCGCGTAAACATTAGGGATGAGATTCATTGCTAGTGGAATATCTTGAGATCCTAATCTGAGTGCTAATTCATCCTTAGAAACATCAGAATAAGCCACAGCAGTTTTTTCTGAGGCTCTTGAAGCTAAGACCTCGAGTTCAGACATTTTGATAGCTTTGGATATTAGCTCAAAATTTAATTCTTCAGCATCCGCAAAAAGAGACATATCTTCATAACCTATCATGGAGGCAATTACTGAAGAGCCTACACTAACCCCCTCAATGGAATATTGACCATTCTCATCCGTAGCTGCTCCCAAATCAGTACCCTCAACAAATACATTTGCACCAGCTAAACCTGCACCAGATTGGGATGAAACGGTGCCTTTGATTGTGATGACTGAAACTTCAGAATCTGAATTATCTGTAAAATCATCTTGCGCGTAAGTAAAACCGGTAAAAATAATGATTAACAGATTAAATCCAATTTTTATTCTATTCAGCATAAATAACTCCTTCATTATGTGTTTTGTATAAGCTTTTGGAAATTCTTAAGAACCTAATTAGTTTTAAAACTTAATTATAAATTGGTTTAGGAAACCAACAAATTTTAACTTTATTTTTAGCTTTACAGCCTGGATTAATAGTCTATCTTTAATTTTCTTTAATTTTGAAAAGAGTTTAAATAATTAACTAGATAATAAATGTATATTCTTGGTATCCAAATTCTATTCATTTTTTAATGAGCTGGAAATTTATCATCATTAAAAAATATTTAAAATAAACTAAAAATAAATTTAAACTGAAAAATGAAAACTGATTACGATATACTAATTATTGGAGCAGGGGTAATAGGATTATCAACAGCTTACCAACTTGCTGGTTCAGAAAAAAAAATTTTAGTAGTAGAGGAAAAAGATAATTATGGCAAAGGAATTTCTAGCAGAAATAGCGAAGTAGTTCATTCAGGAATATATTACCCTGAAGGTTCATACAAACATAGGCTTTGCATTAGGGGGCGAGAACTTTTAAAAGAATTCTGCAGTGATAATAATGTTTGGTACAATGAATGTGGCAAATTGATTGTTGCTCAAGATAATCAAATTGATAGTTTAAATACATTGTATGATCAATCTATTAAAAATAAAATTTACGGTGTAAAGGAGCTTAATAGCACAGATATTAAAAATTATAACTCGCTAATTTCAGCTCGAGCTGCATTATTCATTAGCTGCACTAGTATTTTTTCATCACATGATTTTATGAACAAACTTTACAGCTACTCTTATAATAATAATCATGATTATCTATTCAAATCTTCAATAATAGATGTAAACCTAAATTCATATGGGTATGAAATAATTATAAAAAATGCTTTTGATGATATTGAAAAATTCACTTGTAGAACAGTCATTAATTGCGCTGGTTTAAGCAGTGATATTATTTCAAAATTAATTCTCAAAGAAAAGTCAAAAACGCCAGAAATATCATTTTCAAAAGGTTGCTATTTTAAATTATCATCAAAGTGGAATAATGTTTTTAAATCTTTGATTTACCCAATTCCAGATTTGAAGAACCAAACTTTAGGAATTCACCTTACAATAGATAGGGATGGAAATGCCAGGCTAGGACCTGATGCAAAAATAGTCTATGAAAAAAACTATAACGTGGATGAATCAACTTTGGAGAGTTTTTATATTGCTGCAAGAACGTACATTCCTACATTAAAAAAAAATGATTTAACTCCTGATTATGCTGGAATAAGGCCTAAAATTAAAAATACTAGTGGAAAATTTTCTGACTTTTACATAAATGAAGAGGTTGGATCTGGACTCCAAGGCTGGTTTAACCTTATAGGAATTGAATCACCTGGTTTAACATCCTCACTTGCAATAGGTGAAAAAATTTCACAAATGTTAATCTCTAGGACGGAAATTTGATACTTTCTCTCAGGGTCGGGTAATAATCTCTAGCTACAATGTAAAAATAAGTTATAATTAAACCAAAAATATAAAAAATAATAACGAACTTAGATCTTTCAGGGCTCTTTCTTTTTATGGGAATACCTGATGAGTCTATCATGTGAACAAAACTTGCATTGTCGTAAGAATTAATCTGAGTCATTTCATTTTGCTGTTTTAAAGTGATGTAAACTTGGGTTTTTACTTGTACATCACGCTTTAGACGTGCCTCTACAAGTTGGAGCGCTGGTGATCTGCGTATTTCTCTGTTTTTTTCTCTAAAATCTTTCAATTTATCTTCCAATTTTGCCAAGTTAATTTGCTCTTCAAGTATCCTTTTTGATATAAACTCTTTTTTTAATTTAATTCTATCTTCCTCAAATTTTCTTAAAATTTCGTTTAATAAATCGATTAGTTCTGTTCCGATTTTGTGGGATAATTCTGGGTCATTTGAAATACATGCTATTTGTGTAATTAAATTTGTTTTTTTAGTTCTTACTTTAATAGATTTTTTTATTTTATTGATAGCTCCAGCTACTTTTTTTTGATTAGAACTTTTTACTTTTGTCTCACTAGGCAAGCCTGTCAAAATGCTAAAAAGTGTTTTACCTTCGCTCGCAACATTCTTAATTACAAATTTTCTATCAAGTAATTTTATTAACATATTTCTACTCATGATAATATCCGGGAAATATTTACCTGATTTTAAGTCTGCAGAACCAACATTTAATTGCCCAGCTATTCCTGTTAAGCTTTGTGGTAAAGAACTTTGATTACTGCTAGTCGGAATAATCTTAAAATGCGCCTCATATTTATTAGGTACGTAATATAAAATGTAGATCGCAGATGAAATTGCAACTATTAAAGGAATGAAAATAATAATGTAAATGTTTTTTACAGATAGGTGATAGAGCTGATTTAAAATTTCATAGATACTCACATTATCATTTTTTTCATCTTCACTACCTTTATTACTGAACTGCTCAGAGCTAAATAAAGCAATAGGTTTTTCGAATCTCATTTTTTTAGAACTATTTTTTTTATTTATTTTTTTATTTAGCTTTTTTACATATTTATACGGTAACTGATTTTTAGATTTCCAATTACTAACCACCTGAGGCGTAACAGCCAATTCCCTAGCAATATCAGCTAATTTTGTGATACCAAATTCTTGCCTAAAAGTCTCTTGTAATTGTTTAAAAGTCATTTATTGTCTACCAGCCAGCAATACCATCAGATATGCTTGGGATAAGTTTGTATAAATAGTAGTTAGATTTGTAATATATTCAGTTACATTAAATGGTTCATATTCTTCCTTTTTAATTACCACAATTGTTGAGCCATCGTAAACAACAGGTGATGTATTTAAATATGTTATACTCGATGCTGTACCATCAGGGTATTTAACATATGAGCCTAATTTTGACGAAAATTTTGTGTAACCTCCGGCCATTTTCAGGTAATCTTTATATTTATAGCCTCGTATAAATTGATAAGTGCCTGGATTATTTACTTCGCCCTCCACTCTAACAAGATTTGGTTTTGAATTAATTTTGATTTCATCGCCATCCTGAACAACAAAATTAAATTTAGATCTAGGAGCTTTAATTATTTTTTCGAATGATAATTTAATTGTCTCACCTCCCCTTGTAAATTCAGAGGAAAGAGGATAAGCTTGATTTAAAACACCACCTGCTCTTTTAATTATTTCAGATACTTTTTCATTATTATTTTTTAAAATATATGTGCCAGGGTACAATACTTCACCCCTAATTGATACCGATTTTATTTCTGAAAAGATCTTTTCCTTTCTAATAATTATATATTCATCCTTTTTTAAAAACCTCTCATTAATTTTTTGGTTTTTAGCATACAGTTCCAGGGACTTATTCTTTTTGATAATTTCAATATCAAAATAAGTTTCGACTCCATTTTTATTTAAACTATAATTCCAACTTGCTACTTCTGCAACAAAAGATTTTAATTCTCCTTCAACTCCGCCAGCCTCAATAATTAAGTCATTCAACGTCATGTTATTTTTTAAAATATATGTACCAGGACTTCTGATGTCGCCTGCAATAGTCACACTACTTTCAAAAATAAAATTGTCAATATTGTAGACAGTTATTACATCTCTAGGTTGAAGTAAAATATTAGAGTCACTACTTTTATTTAAAAATACTTCCATTAAGTTCACAATTATATTTTCCCTGGTAATATTATCCTCTTTTACCCTGGAGATATCGATACGTTGTTTATAAGTTCTACGCATATGATCCTTATCATCAAATCCACCTCCCAAAAAAAGTAAGTCACTAACTCTAATACCTTCATAATAATCATAAAAACCAGGTCTTTTTACATGTCCTTTTATTTCTAAACTATTTGGAGGAATCCCAAAAATTTCTTCATATGAATAAACTCGAACTCGACTACCCATTTTTATCTTTTTATTTGCTAAACCACTTTTATTTAGCACTGAATCTAACCTAAATGGTATAATCTCGATTAAATCATTATTTGCATCATAGATCGATAAATCAGCTCTATCAAAATATGTATTTTTCAGATGCCTTTCATTTTCAAAACCTCCACCAATCATCACAAGATCAAAAAGAGTCATTCCATTTAAGAACTGTTTTACTCCTGGGTTTTTTACATGACCATTAATTGAAACATTACTTTTAAATATCATCTCATCATTAGAGTATATTTTAACGTTATCATTAGATTTTAAAAGTATATTATGTTTTTTGATATTTTTGTATGCGCTATCTATATTAACAATTGTAATTGTTCTTGATAAATCATTATTTATTCTCAATACCTCTGCTCTTTCAGTGTAAGTATTTCCAAGAAGGCTATCAGCCTTCTGAATCAAATCAGTTAATCTCATTCCCTTAGTAAGCTCATAGCGCCCTGGTCTTTTCACTGAACCTTGAATTTCTAAAACATCTAAATATTTATTGTCAATAGTAAAAAATTGAATTTCATCTCCATCTAAAAGATCAAAATCAATTTTTTTTTCAATTACATCCCTTAAATTAACATCTATTTTTGTTCTTGATCCTTTTGATAAAATACGATCCTCAGGATTAACAATACGGTCGATTGACACTCTCTTTAAATAAGTTTCAGACTTTATATCACCAGCAATAGCAATTAAATCAATCAACCCCTCATCATCATTAAGTTCAAAATATTTTTCTCTTCCAATTGAACCAGATGTTCTAACGGTTTTACCTCTGGGAGGAACAAATACAATGTCATTTCTCATAAGACGAAAGTCATTTGACTGTTTACCCTCAAGCAGAAATTCATATAAATCAGCCTTACCTATTTCCTTATTGTTTCTAATTAACCTTATATCCCTTAATGATCCTGCAACATTAGGACCATTAAAATAGAATAAAGAGTTAAATAGCGTAGTACCGGAATTAACATTATATGCCCCAGGTTGACTCACTTCACCGAGAACAAAAACTCTTATGGGTCTAAGAGAGGCAGAACCTAAGCTAATATCTATAAAGGATTGGGCACTACCGTCAGTGTTTCCAAGTGTAGAATACACCTTTTGAAAGAGTTTAGATATTTTATTTTCTAAACTAGAAAAAGTCAACCCATTAACAAATACTTGACCAATATTCGGTATAAAAAGGTATCCATCTTTTGTAACGACGTATGTATCATTTTTTTCAGTCTCGCCCCAAAGCATTATAATGATTTCATCACCCGGACCAATCACATAAGATGGATCAACCGTTTCTAATTTAGACCTTTGGAAAATTTCAGGATCAGTATCAAAAATATTATACCCAAAATAATAGGACTTTGAATTTTTTTCTTGTTCTTGTCTATCAAATTCTTCAATGACTAGTTCTACTTTTTTTTCATTTAATTTATCAATAGGAGTTGGTTTTGCATCAGTATCTACATTATCTGTTAATACAGTATTTTTTGGTTCAATACTATCATTCAAAGACTTTTCTGAATTTAAGATATCTGATACTTGATCTTTAGTTTTTGTCAAATCATCTTTTAATAACCTTAAATCATCTAGAGCAGCTTGATTTGGTTCAATTACATTATTCAACTTAGACCTTAATGAACTTGTATCAGCGCCAGATTCTAATATCTGTCTTCTTAAAATTGGATCTAATGAATTCAAATCAATTGATTGACCATTAATAAAATAGACGAACAAAAGGGCAATAAAACCCGTATTATTCTTTTTAAACATATAAAAACCTCGAATTATAATTATTGTACAAAAAATGTATAATTATAAATTAAATAAAAATAATTTATAAAGGAAGTAAATCTGCGGGAATGCCTGGGAATCGAACCCAGCTCACAAAACTAATTTATGACAGCGGTTTTGAAGACCGTGGAAAGCACCAGCTACTCAATCATTCCCAAAATAAATAAAAACATAAATATAATACTAAATCATTTTATCAACGACCTTTGGATCGAAAATAATCTAGATACCAGTCTATAAACTTATCTAAACCTAATTCAACATTTGTTTTTGGACTAAATTTAATTTTATCTTTTGCTCTAGCTATGTCAGCATAAGTCTTTTTTACGTCTCCAGGCTGCATTTCTTGAAAATCAATAATTGCTTTTTTTCCTAACTTATCCTCGATAATTGAAACAATATCCATAAGATTTTCAGACTTACTATTACCCAAATTAAATATTTCATATTTGTAGTTATTGACTAATGATGACAAAATTCCATCAATTATGTCATCAATGAAAGTAAAATCTCTTTTCATTTTTCCATGATTAAATATTTGAATTGGCTTATTTTCTATAATTCTCTTTACAAAAATATGCATAGCCATATCTGGTCTACCCCAAGGACCATAGACCGTAAAAAATCTTAAACCTGTTGAGTTAAGTCCAAATAAATGATTGTAGGAGTATGCCATAAGTTCATTTGATTTTTTCGTTAAGCCATAAATTGAAATTGGGCTATCAACTCTGTCTGATTCAGAAAATGGTATCTTTTCATTGCCTCCATATACTGAAGAGCTCGATGCGTAAACCAAACCTTTTATATTGTAGTGCCTACAACATTCTAAAATATTCATAAAACCTAAAACATTAGATTCAATGTAAGAATTTGGGTTTTCTAAACTATACCTTACACCTGCTTGAGCTGCAAGATTTACAACTTTATCAATGGAATAATTTTTAAAAACATTTTCTAACTTTTCTTTATCTGAAATATCTAGTTTATTAAACTTAAAATTATCATATTTTTTTAAAATAACTAGGCGATCATTCTTTAATTTGATATCATAATAATGATTCAAATTATCGACACCAATTACACAATGACCCTGCTCGAGTAATGCCTTGCTTAAATGCATACCAATAAATCCAGCACATCCTGTTACTAAAATTTTTCCTTTCAAATGATCTTCCATATGTTTGTAGTTATAATAAAAATTTTTATCATTTAATAATTTTTATGAAGGCCTATATAGAACTCTGTAACTTACCCCCAACTTACTTTTAATATCTTTTCCAATTTCTTCTGCTTTTCTTTTTGATTTGTATCTATTTACCCTTACCGCATAAAATGTTTTTCCATTAGCATCTACCTTATTGATAGAAACATCGTGCCCTAACTGCCTAACTTGTAATTTTAGTCTTTTTGCATTTTCCTTACTACTGAAAGCTCCAATTTGTACTACATAAGGACCCAGATTTTCAGTTTTTTTTCTAAAACTAAATACTTGAGACAATTTATTATCATTTGTTTCGATGTTTGTTTCTATTTCTGGGAACATGCTTTTAATAATTAAAGAATAGTATTCTGCAGAATCAGCTTCTCCTATTGCATTAAAACTATTAATCATTAAATCAGTAAGTCTCTGCATTTGTGGGTATCTAGGATATTTAATAGGAATATTTTTTAATAAAGTAGCGGATTGCGTATATAGACCCCTAGCATAAAAATATTCTCCTATCTTCATAGCTGCCTGAGGCGCATATGTTGATTTAGGAAAATTTTCTAAAATATATTTATATTGATTAATCGCATACTCTCCATCATCGGCCAATATAGCTTTTAAAAAAAGCACACCTGAGTCATTAGGATATTTTGATAATAATTCGGGTAGATTTTCTTTTACTCCATCTAATTTACCCTCATCAATTAGAGCAAAATATAAATCAAGATTCTGGGATGTTAGAATTGAAAAAATAAAAATTGTAAAAATAAATTTATACATTTGAACTTTTTACAATTTTTAAAATTTTGTCAATGAAATGTCCTAGCTCAGCAGGGGTTTTAGAAGATAGAGATAATTTTAATTTCATTAGCATAACAAGTAAAGAAGGATTATCTTCATTAATAAATGAATCTACAAGGCTCAAAGCAGCCTTATTTTCACCTTTTTCATTAAGTACGTTTGCAAGCCTTAAACCGGCGTTTAAATCTTTTGGATTATTTCCAAGAACTTTTCTGTAAAACTTTTCAACTTCACTATATCTGCCTAAATCAAATAAAGCAGTTTCAATACTATCAAAAACCAAATGAGATTCACTTTTTGATAATTCCATATATTTTTCCCAATACTCAACAGCTTTAACTAAATCTCTATCAGCGTATTTAATATCTCCTAAATATTTATATGACATTCCTAAATCAGGCGATTCACTTACAGCCTTTTTAAAAAGCTTTTCAGCTTCAAATACATTGTTTTTTTCTAAAAACATTACTCCTTTTTGTAAAGTATATTTTGATAAATTAACTTTGATATCATGCCCTTTAATTTTTTTTAAATCTATTGCTTTTTTTTCAGCATAATCCCAATCCTCAGTTTCCTCAGCTAAAGATAATAAAAATGAATTCGCCCAAAAATTATTCTTATCGAGCTTCAGGATCCTTTCTGCCTCAATCTTAGTTTTTACCAACTCATTATTTTTTTTGTAATCTAGAGCTAATGATTTTAAAATTTCAATTTTAGTTTCTTTATCTAAATTTGGTCTTACCGTAAGCATTTGGTGAACCTTGATGGCTCTTTCTGTATCTTCATCCCTTAATAAATTTCCTAATTGCAGGTATGCATTTATATGTTCAGAATCATTTTTGACTAATGTACTCAAAAGGTTTATGGCCTTCTTTTTATCAGAAAAAAGCATTGCATTTAATGCTTCCATATAAATGGTGTCTGTTTGTTTCTTATATGAAGGTTTTTTTAATTGATAATATGTTAAAAATGTAACAGCCAGGATTAATACAAGTAGAACAAGAATGTAGAGTGGTTCCAATATCAGTAATCCTCATCGTCGACAGACTCATAAATACCTTCATCAATCGCAACATTTCTTAAATCATTCAATTCATCTGAAAGTGTTTTATTTTTATTTTGCAAATTTTTAATCTGAGAATTTTTAGATATAATTATAAAAACCGAAGCTAGAAACCCAGCTGCGACACCGAAGAGTAAATTGAATAACAAAACGACATTTAAATAAGCATCACTCAAACTATAATTAAAGAACGAAATATCAACTTTTTCATTTGAATTTTGAGTCATAAAAACTATAGTAAGTAAGTTGAACATTATTAATAAAAAGATTTTGATTAAATGCATTAAGCGACCTTTACTTTTTTTAATATTTCACCATATAAAGTTATGCCTTTAGACTTCGTAATCAAAACAGGGACGATGTCATTAATATTAAAATTTAATTTGTCAAAAATCACCCATTTGTTGGATTCTGTTCTTCCAGCCCATTTATCTTCACTTCTTTTGCTCTTTTTTTCAATTAATACATCAACCACATTATTTAGATATGATTGATTTCTTAAATGTGTGTTTAACTTTTGCAATTCAATTATTTTAATCAATCTTTTTTGCTTCTCATCTTCAGTTAATTGATCATCGTATTCTACTGCCTTTGTACCTTTCCTAGGAGAATATTTAAAGGTATATGCAGAATCAAATTTAACTTCCTTCATAACTTCTAAAGTCTCATTAAAATCTTCATAAGTTTCCCCAGGAAAACCTACTATTATATCGGTGCTTATTCCAACACCAGGAAGAGCAGATTTTATTTTTTCCGTTAGCTCAATAAAATTTTCTTTAGTATATGTTCTATTCATCCTTTTTAGTATTCTATTTGAACCTGCTTGAAGAGGTAAATGAATATAATTACATATATTATCATGTTTTGCCATGATCTCTAATAAGCCCTCATTGATATCTTGAGGATGAGGAGATGTATACCTAATCCTTTTTACACCGCTAACTTTGGCTACAGCATCAAGCAAATCAGGAAAATTTTCTCCATGATAATTATATGAATTAACATTTTGACCAAGCAGAGTTATTTCACTAAACCCATTGCGAATTGCTTTTTTGACTTCCCTCACAATTCCATCGACACTTCTACTACGCTCTCTACCTCGTGTAAAAGGAACAATACAAAAGGTGCAAAATTTATCACAACCTCGCATAATTGTTACCCAAGCATTAACTCCATCCTTACGATTGGGAAATAAGTCGTCATAGACCTCATATCTAGATAACTTAGTATCAACTGTACTTTTTTCATCTTTTTGATGGCGTCCTAATATTTCTGGTAGTTTTCTATATGAATCAGGACCTAAAACTATATCAACATAAGGCTTATTTTCTAATATGTCGTGTTTTAAACTTTGGGCCATACAGCCTAAAACACCGATGATCATAGATGGTTTATTGCGTTTTAATAAATTATACCTACCCAATAAAGAGTGAACTTTATCCTCAGCATGCTCTCTAATTGAACATGTATTGACAAATAAAATATCAGCCTTATCTGGATAATTAACTTTCTTAAAACCCTGCTTTATTAATAATGATTCAACTAGCTCACTATCCGACACATTCATTTGACAACCATATGTCTGAATATGATATTTCTTATTCAAAATTTATATTCAGATTCTAATTTCTAGACTGGGTAAAAAAGAAATCAGCAGGGTTTTTGGGGGTTCCCCTGTAATGAACTTCATAATGAAGATGGGGCGCTGTAGATCTTCCTGTATTACCCGTTTCTCCAATGATGTCTCCCCTTTTTACTTTCTGTCCATGCCTAACAAATATTTTAGAAAGATGAGCAAAAGTGGTCGAGTACCCTGAAGCATGATCCAACTTGATATGATTTCCAAAACCTCCAATGTAATATGCTCTTTTAACTACACCATCTGCTGGAGCAAATATTGGCGTTCCAGTTGGGACAGAAAAATCTTGGCCTTGGTGAAACCTTCGAACGGCATCTATTGGATCTTGACGGTATCCAAAACTGGAATTTAGATATCCCCCAGCAACAGGTCTAATCGAGGGAATGTGTCTGATTCGATCAATATCATTTTTTACCTTATCATAGATTGTTTCATAACTAGCTAATTCAAAATTTACTTGCCTTGATAATTTTTCAATGTCTAAATGTAATTCTGAGATTTCATTACTAATGGCAGGAGCCAAGTTATTTAAAATCTTTGTATCTCTAGGTTCAACACCACCAACTCCAAACTTTTTTATATCTATATCAACTTCAGGCATACCAGCATATGTTCTAACTGCCTTGTCCTTATTCTCAATGTCTAGAATTTGTTCATCAAGCTCTTTTAATCTTTTTTGAATGACATCTATGCTTGAAGAAACAGCGTTATAGTTTGCTCTAAACTCTTTTAGCCTTTTGTCGTAGAGGGTTTTACTTGCATAATCAGCGCCAACTAATAAAAATGAGCCAAGGACAATTAAAGCAACTGTAACCAGCCCTATTATTTGAGCATTACTAAAATGAAGTTGATTTATTTTTTTTTCTGATTCTGAGTGTAATATATATTTCTTATTCCAAAACATAGAACTAATAGTTTTTCATACATAATAATTAGTCAAAATTCTTTAATATTACATAAATTATTTACTACTAACCAAATCTTTATTTTATTCCTCTTCACTAAGAGGACCAGTATTTGATAAAACTATATTCTTATCAATATCACTATCATCAATACCGTATTCTTTCTTAATATTAATAATTTCATCCTCTTTCTCGGAAATTTCTATTGAGAGGTTATTTATATTTTTTACTATTTCAAAATATTCAAGATCACCAGTAAAATTAGACACATTATCTTCTTGCGTTTTTTTAAAGACTAAAATTCCTAACTTTTCAAAAACTTTACTTTTGTCTTTTTGCAATTGGAGTATATCAAATTTTAATTTTGAAATTTTTGTAAACTCCTCCCCTTTGGCAACAGCTACTCTGCTTATTTCTTCAGCTTTTTCAACAGCGGACGCACCCCATTCTTTCATATTATCTTTTAAATCATCCCAAAGCTTATTCATTTCATTTCCTTAGATATTGACAAAAATTATAAAATACAAAAAACAAAGAAAAATATTTTATTAAGTTAATCATTTATAATGTTATATTAATTTGATTGACATATTTTAATTCATTTACGTCTTGAAGTTCACTAATTAATTCATTTTCAATTGGACTATCAAGTCTTATAACGGCAAACGCCAACTTTTCTTTTGCATGTTGGCTCAGTAAATATGCCCCTATGTTTATTCCATTTTCTCCAAGAATGGTGCCTACTTTTCCAACTACACCAGGAACATCATCATTTTGAATAAGGAGGAGAGTTCCTTTTAGGTTAACTTCCATTTTATATCCCATAAGATTTACTAACCTTGGAAGATCATCGTTAAAAACACTGCCTTCAAAAATAATATCTTCATCTGCAACAACTCTTGCGGAAATTAAATTAGAATAATTTGAATCTAATGTTGAATAATTAATAAACAACTCTATCCCAAGTTCTTTAGCTATAGTTTCAGCGTTAATAAAATTTACTCTTTCAGGTACCCTATTTTGTAAAAGGCTCCTTAAAAAAGATAACGATATAGGTTTAATTTGATCTAATGTTCCAAAACAATTAATGTAAACTTTTTTTATTGCACCCTTAGCAATACTACGATGGATAAGACCTAAATTATCTGCAAGATGAAGAAAAGATGAAATGCCTTTTAAGTCTGAAGAGTCTTGAATAGGAAAATTCACAGCATTTTCAAGATCTTCGTTTATTAGATAATTTTTTATTTGATTACAAATCGCAGTGCTTACTCCTGCTTTTGCTTCTTTTGTTGAACCACCAAGGTGCGGAGTTAAAATTAGATTAGGTGCTTTTAATAATAAATTTGCTGGCTCTAACGGTTCACTTTCAAATACATCTAAAGCTGCTCCCGCAATTTTGTTTTCATGAAGTATTTTCGCTAGATCAGATTCATTAATTATGCCACCTCTAGCAACATTAATTATTCTAGCTTCTTTCTTCATTTTGCTTAACATATTGTAATCAAATAAATCTTTTGTGTCATTTGTTAATGGTACGTGCACGGTGATGAAGTCTGACTGTTTCACAAGCTTTTTCAAACTACATAATTCAATTTCATCTGACCTAAGCATATCTTCCTTAATAAATGGGTCAAAGCCCAAAATTTTCATATTAAAACCTAGTGCCCTTTGCATCACCTCTCTTCCAATTTTACCTAATCCGATTATCCCAAGAGTTTTACTCCTTAATTCAGAACCAATAAATTTATGCCTATTCCACTCTCCGTTTAAAATTGATTGGTGGCCATAGCTAACATTTCTTGATAAAGATAATATTAATGCCATAGTATGCTCGGCAGCACTAATTGTATTTGCGTCAGGCGTATTCATGACAACAACTCCTTTTCTAGTTGCTGCAGAAATATCAATATTATCAATACCAACACCGGCTCTACCTATGACAGACAGATTATCAGCTTTATTAATTATACTACTATCAAGAGTAGTACCGCTTCTAATAACCCACCCATTCGCTGTTGGTATATGTTCGTAGTCTTGATCGATAATTATACCAGTAGCGTCAATTACTTCAATATTGTTTTCATAAAATATACTAAGTCCATCTTCAGATATGGGGTCAGATATAATTACTTTCATTTATAATTCCTTGTTAAATGAATTAAATTATTGAGATGCGCGAATCAGATTCAGAGCAGATCCGGCTTTGAACCATTCTATCTGTATTTTATTAAAGGTGTGATTACATAAAATAGTTTCAGATGAATTATCAATATGTATCAACTCTAATGTTAATTGATTATCAACACTAAATGAGTCTAAATCAATGAAATTAAAAGTATCATCTTCTCTTATCTTGTCATAGTCACTTTTATTACTGAATGTTAAAGCTAACATGCCTTGCTTTTTTAGGTTTGTTTCGTGAATTCTAGCAAATGATTTTACCAAAACTACTCTTACTCCAAGGTGTCTTGGCTCCATCGCAGCGTGCTCTCTTGATGAGCCCTCTCCATAATTTTCATCCCCAACAACTATTGACTCAATTCCAACTGATTTGTATTGTCTTGCCACTGATGGAACTTCTTCATATTTACAACTAATTTGATTTTTTACTGAATTTACCTGGCCATTAAAGAAATTCGTTGCACCTGTGAGAAGATTATTTGATATGTTGTCTAGATGACCTCTATAAAAAAGCCAAGGCCCGGCCATTGATATGTGATCAGTAGTACATTTACCTTTTGCTTTGATCAATAATTTCATTTCCAAAAAGTTTTTGCCATCCCACTCTGAAAAAGGCTCAAGAAACTGAAGTCGTTTCGAGTCTTCGTTGATTTCGATTTTGATATTTTCAGAAACAAATTCTGATGGATCTAGAAATCCGTTATCCTTAACATCAAAACCTCGAGCAGGCAATTCAACGCCCTCAGGTTCATCTAAAAAAACCTCAATTCCTTCATCATTAATGAGACTATCTTTTAACGGATTAAATTTAAGATTTCCTGCAATAGACATAGCAGTTACAATTTCAGGAGAAGCAACAAAGCCATGAGTATTTGGGTTTCCATCAGCCCGCTTTGCAAAATTACGATTGAATGAAGTAATTATTGAATTCTTTTCATTTTTGTCTGATCCATCTCTATCCCATTGACCTATACATGGACCACAAGCGTTTGCCAAAACAGTACCACCAATTTTAATGAAATTCTCTAAAATCCCATCTCTATCAACTGTAAATCGAACTTGCTCCGATCCAGGTGTAATAGTAAAGTCAGATTTAACTTTAATTTTTTTATCACTAGCCTGCTTTGCAATGGAAGCCGCTCTAGACAGGTCTTCGTAGGAGGAATTAGTACAAGAGCCTATTAAGCCTACGTCTATCTTGAGTGGCCAATTTTCACTTTTAGCTTTCTCTCTTAGTTCAGAAATTGGGGTCGCTAAATCAGGAGTAAAAGGTCCATTGACATAAGGTTCAAGCAAACTAAGATCAATTTCAATTAAGTCATCGTAAAATTTTTCAGGTTTATCATAAACCTCTGTATCTGCTCTTAAGTAAGGTAAAATGGTATCAGCTAAAATGGCTAATTTTTCTCTAGATGTAGCCCTAAGATATTTAGACATGTTATTGTCATATGGAAAAATCGATGTTGTGGCACCAATTTCTGCTCCCATATTACATATAGTTCCTTTTCCAGTGCATGAGATAGATTCTGCGCCTTCACCAAAATATTCAATTATACAACCCGTTCCCCCTTTTACTGTCAACATTCCAGCTAGTTTTAAAATTACATCTTTAGCTGATGTCCAACCGTTCATTTTGCCAATCAATCTGACCCCAATTAATTTAGGAAATTTTAGCTCCCATGGCATACCCACCATAACATCTACAGCATCAGCCCCTCCAACACCTATTGCCACCATCCCAAGTCCTCCAGCATTGACAGTATGACTATCGGTACCGATCATCATTCCGCCTGGAAAAGCATAATTTTCTAAAATTACTTGATGTATAATACCAGCACCAGGTTTCCAAAACCCAATTCCATATTTTTTGGAAACAGATTCTAAAAAATTATAAACTTCAGAATTTGAACCTTTAGCCCTGGCTAAATCTATTTCCGATCCGACTTTTGCCTGGATTAAATGGTCACAATGAACAGTGGATGGTACTGAAACTTTATCTTTACCAGCCATCATGAACTGCAATAATGCCATCTGAGCAGTTGCATCTTGCATAGCTACCCTGTCTGGTTTGAAATTATTATATGATGAGCCTTTTTTTACAGAGCTGATTTCAGATGTTGACTCCAAATGCCCAAATAAAATTTTTTCAGTGTAATTTAAAGGCCTGCCTAAAATACTTCTTGCATTATCAATCTTGCCCGGTAGCGAGTCATAAAGTTTTTCTATTATTTTTAAGTCAAACATAAGTTTTTAATTTTATAGCCTGTTTCGGAACATTAAAAGATGAAAATCATTAGATTTAAGCGTAAGCAAATTAATCTTTTTTTCTTTTTATAAACAAACATCTTAGCTAATTAAAGTGCCTTTATTAAATATTTTTAAAATCATTCTCTTTTTAGTTTTTTTAAGTCAAAGCATCATCCTTGGAAGGACAATTACTAATATAATTGATGAAACTGAATCCTCTATTACATTTAGAATACGTAAATCAGTGAAAACTGAAGCCGATTTAGCATCTAGCTACATTTTCCTTGGACTACCAAAAAATGTTTATCCAAAAACTGAAATTATTTCAATCAAAAAAAAGAAACACAACTTTAAAATTGAAAAAATAGTTAGCAATTATTTTGAATGGAATAATATTCAAAAACATCAAAACCTATATGTTGCAATTCTCAAAATAAATCCAACCTTCGATTTTAATAACTTCGTAGAAGAAATAGCTCTAAAAATTTATTATCCTGAACCAAATAGAATTTTCAGAAGTTCAAATCAAAATGAAAAGAGTCTCTTATCTGATAAAATTATTAATTGGAATTCTGCAAAAAATTGGTTTCATAATGATGAATCTCGCCAAAGACAATCTTCAATAGTTTACCAGGGTGAATGGCTTAGCTTCGACATTATTAATGACGGTGTTAAAAAAATATCTTTTAATAGTCTTAACGAAGACTATGCCCAACTAAGCTCTATCGATCCAAGATCAATAATGCTTTTTTCATCATATGAATTTGGAAGAGCTAGAAAATATGATACTAACGTCCCTATTTTCGAAAACCTAATAGAAATACCAATAATTATTGATGGCGAGGAGGATGGAGTTTTTGATTCAAAAGATAAAATCATTTTTTACGGACAAGGTCCGTCTGGTTTCGACTACGATGAAAGTGAAGTAAAATGGTCCCAAAATTTATATTTCAATTCAAGCAAATATTGGATTTTCATACCAGCTGATAATTCACTCAGAGGTAAACGTATTCCTTCTGCTTCAGACCCACCTCAGGTTGATATTTCTTTAGATTATGGTATATGTTACTACCACAATGAAATAGATCTAATTAACCCAGACCTCTCAGGTTTGAGATGGTATGGTCCTCAAGTTCAAAATGGCAGTACACAGATAATATCCACACCGACCCCTAATAATAAAAATGAAGTAGATTGCTACATTGAATTAAGATTAAGAGGATATTCCTTAAGTGGGTCACCAAGTACATTTCATAGTATAGAGTTGCATGCAAACTCAATAATTGATAATAAAATTGGAAGCACCTCATCATGGACTGGAAATGGACTGAAAACAATCGCTGGCTCTATGCCCGGTTCTGAATTAAATAGCGCAGGGAATAATTTTTTTATTAGCAATCTTAGTTCTGATAATAATTCTTCCCCATTAATTGATTTTCTAACAATGAGGTATGGAAGAAAACTTGTTTTTGATAACAAACAAATCGATTTTTTCTCACCAGTGAAAAATACCAGCCTGAAATTTAGTTTTTACACCGAGTTGTCCGAAAACTCTAGAATATTCGATATTTCTAACTCAAAGTCCCCAAAACAAATATCAATTAAGGATAATATATATATCGAAGTTGAAACCCCAATTGACAAACCTGGGAGATATATTGTTTTTAACCAAAATGACATTGACTCTATAGGTTCATTTTATCAACCAGAACAAAATAATTTTTCAAACCTGAGAAACTATAATATAAGAGCTGATTATATTATCATTGGTCCCAATGCATTTCGTGATGCAGCCATGCCGTTAATCGATCTTAGAAGCCCCGCAATTTATGCAAGCCTAGAGGATATTTATAAAGAATTTTCTGGTGGAAATATAGATCCTATGGCTATTCGCACATTTCTGCAATGGACCCAAGAAAACTGGATTGCTCCTTCACCAATACATTTATTATTACTGGGTGACTCTGGTTATGATTACAGAAACATAAATGGACTATCAGCCATTGTTGTGCCAACAATCCAAGTTCAGTCCTTCATTAGCTACCCATCTGATGATAGACTCACGACAATATATGGTAACTTGCCTGAATTGAGCATTGGAAGATTTCCTGCGAAGAACATATCTCAAGTCGAATCATTTGTTGAAAAAGTTATGTATATAGAAACAGAAAATGTTTATGGCCCTTGGAGACAGAAATTAACTTTAATAGCAGATGACCCTGCCAGACCTGAACCAAATCATGGTGGTATAGCTACAGGAAAAAGTCACACCTTAAACTCTGAAACTCTTTCAAATATAATTCCTTCAATTATTGATATCGAAAAAATATACATGCTTGAATACCCTGAGGTCAGTGATGCTTCAGCATATGGTGTAACAAAGCCTGCTGCTACCGAGGCTCTTTTAAATTCAATAAGTAATGGCACAGCTATTATAAACTATATTGGTCACGGCTCAGCCTTTCAACTGGCTCAGGAGAAACTATTATATCTAAATAGAGGCGACTTAGAAAGTATCAAAACTAATGGTCGCATGCCGTTGTGGATTGTTGGAACATGTTCATTTGGACATTTTGATGACCCTTTAGCTGAATCATTTGGGGAAGAGCTAATTAGATATCCCATGGATGCAGCTTCTGCAGTTATATCAACCTGCAGACCTATTACAGTAACAGGTAACGAACGGTATACGCAAGATATTTTCGAAAATTTATTTAATGAAAATAGTGTGAACGAATTACCGATTGGTATCAGTCTTCAATCAATAAAAAATGGTTCTACTGAAAGTGAATATTTTCATCTTTTTGGAGATCCAGCAATGAAGATTCCAATGGTCAAAAATAGAGTCAATAACATAACTATTGAAGCAGAAACATTAAAAACGTTATCCACTGCAGAAATAATGTTTAATCAAAATATAGAGACTGACAACGTCAGTGGAGTGATATTACTCAAAGACGCAGAAAGAAATGTTACAAGATCGTATAACATAGCATCTACAACGCAAACAATCTCCTATGTCCTACCAGGAGCAACTCTTTTTAGAGGTAATTTCGATCTCTCAGAAAATAAAAGATATATAAATATCAGAATACCTCAAGACATTTCGTATTCACAAAATTCTTCAAAAATATTAATATATTTTCTTAATGAAGGAGTTGAAAATATTTCAGAAATTAATCCCATTTACTTAGTTGGGGGCAATGGAACGATGGATTTAGAAGGCCCCGTAATAAACTTTAAATCCTCAAATGGAAGAATTTTTAGGAGCGGCGATCATAAAAGCAATCAAGAGAAAATCATTGCAGAAATAACAGACCCATTAGGAATTAATTTAACAAAAGAACTTGGCCATTCTATTATTATTAAAAATTTAGATAATAATGAATCAATCGATATAACTGACGAATTTTTATATGATAATAATAGTATTACTACTGGAAGAATTGATTTAGAGAATTATTTTACAGTCGGTGTAAATCATTCATTAACAGCATGGGATAATGCTAATAATCCAGCTGAACAAGAAATTCGATTAATTCCAAACAATAATAAAGATCTTAGATTGTTTAATGTTTATAATTTTCCCAATCCATTCAAAAAAGAAACAAAATTCACGTTTGAACTATCATCAGAAGCGGAGGTTTCAATTATGGTATATACTCTCGGCGGAAAAAAGATTAAAAACTTTGATAGCAAAATATATCAGCCGGGTTTTCATTACATAAAGTGGAATGGGAGAAATGAGTATGGAAAATTGTTATCTAACGGAATGTATATTTATAAAATTAAAGCTGAAAATATTTACTCAAAAACACATCAAATGAAAAAACTAGCTATTTCCAGGTGAATAATATCAAAAATAGGTGTAAAATTATTTTAGCCTCAAAATCGCCAAGAAGGGCTGAAATTCTGAGGATGATTGGAATTGATTTTAGAGTTATTCCAAGCAATATTAAGGAAGAAATAAATGTGAAAATTACGCAAGATAAAATTGCTGAAATCCTAAGCCAAAAAAAAGCCAAAAGGATATCTGAAAAATACCCTAATGATACAATTATAGGTGCAGACACAATTGTAATTTCAAATGGTGAGATTTTTGGCAAGCCTAAAGATGAAAAAGAAAGCAAACAAATGCTAAAAGAGCTATCAGGAAATTCTCATAAAGTTATTACAGGTGTGACCATAGTAAATGAAAGTATAGGTGCGATAAAAACATTTAGCGATACAACGGAAGTTTTTGTTCGCAAAATACCTAAAAACCAAATAGAGTATTATATTAAAAATTTTAATACACTTGATAAAGCTGGTAGCTATGGTATACAAGATTGGTTCTCAGTTTGGATTAAAAAAATAAATGGTTGCTATTATAATGTAATGGGGCTTCCAGCATCAAAATTTTATTCTAACTTTTTTGAGTTCAATAAATCAATAAAAAACTTTTAGGCAAATAAATATAACTAGTGTTACTGTCAAATACAGGCAAAAAAGAAGATATAGTTTAAATCAGCTCTAAATATTAATTTTATAAAATAATGGCACAGTTTTACAAAGAATTAAAGGATCTTAGGACCTCAAAAAAAATCAGTTTAGAGGATTTAGAATCAAAAACAAAAATTAACATTAAATACCTTAATGCAATTGAACAAGGTGATTTCGATGTGTTACCCACGCCATACCTAAGATTATTTATTAGAGCCTATGCAATTGAAATTGGCGGAGATGCTGACCGCGCTCTTGAACAACTAGACTCTTTTGTTGGAAATAGTAGACGTCAAATGGCTAACTCAATTAAAAACATCGACAAAGATGAAAATAAAGTTGATGAGAATTTTAGCTTCTCCGATTTGTTGTCAGAATCTAATTTAAAGTTAAGAAATGATATCTTGAAAGTATCCCTATTATCAATTTTATTTATTTTCTCAATATTTATAATTAAAAATATATCTAGTGAACCTGATAGCTCCAAAATCATACCGGCTAAGAATGCGTATAAAAATCAAATGAAAGTATATAATGATGAAGAATTGCTACAAAATTATGCGGAGGATAAATTCATTGAAAAATCTTTAACAACTGAACCTCCATTCTTTCTTTCTATAAATGCTAATAGTAATATAAGTATGCTAATTGAGCAAGACAGTCTAGATCCTTATACTGAATTTTTATACCCAGGTACTGAATTAAATCTTCAAGGTTTTATATCTAAAGCCAAAATAATTTTTTCCAGCACTGATAAAATCAAAGCTAGATTAAATGGTGAAGATCTTTCCATTATTGAAAATTATCCTCATCCTTTAAAGCTTATAGTTCGATCTTCACCTCCAAGTATTTCAATCAGACTTTTTACCCCTCTGAATTAAACACCTAGTTTAATACAACAGTACCAACTCACCCTCATTCATAAGCAACTATGAAAAAATGCATTTATATATTAAAAATATATTGTTATATATCCCCTGATTATTTAAGATTGTGGTGAATTGTGGGTAATTATCCCTACTTTTCATAAAAGCATGACGTTAAATAAAGATACTTTCACAGGTGAGTATCGATACTCACTAGATTCTAAAGGTAGGGTAAACATACCTGCTAAATTCAGGCAATCTCTATCAAAAAAGAATCAAAATACTTTCGTAGCTACTCGAGGACAAGATCCTTGTGTATGGGTTTACCCTATTACTGAGTGGAAAAAAATTGAAGATGAACTACGTAACTTATCATCAGTATCTGGTGTTCATAGAACTTTCATAAGGCAGATCGCTAGATCTGCTACCCCTTCCATATGCGATAAGCAGGGGCGGATAATTCTTAGTCCGTCCCTGATATCATATGCACAACTTGAAAAAGATGCTTTAATTCTTGGCATGATAAATAAAATAGAAATTTGGAATCCAAGAACTTTAGAAAAAGTAGATAGTAAAAATATTAACGATGATATTAATGAGCTTAATGCATTAGCAGACAAGATAGTGATTTAAGCTAACTATGGCCCTAAAAACTACTTTAACCCATGTTCCAGTCTTATTAAATGAAGTTTTATCACTTTTAGAGGTAAGCCCAAAAGGGAAATATCTAGATGGTACCTGCGGTCTTGGGGGACACTCTGAGAAAATTTTATCAAAATTATCTCCAACTGGATTTTTAATTGGAACAGATATTGATAACTATGCGATTGATATAGCTAGAGCCAGACTTGAAAAAGTGGGTGATAATTTTCATATTGAAAAATGTTCTTATTCAAAATTTCCTGAAGTTTTAAAAAACTTAAATATTGATAAAGTTGATGGTGTCTTGTTGGATCTTGGATTATCATCTCTCCAATTGGGTTCTGAAGACAGAGGGTTTAGTTTTATGAAAGATGCTAATCTCGATATGAGATTCGATTTAAATAGTGAAATCCAAGCTAGTGATATAATTAATAGATATTCAGAGATTAAACTAGCTGATATAATGTATCATTTTGGGGATGAAAGAAGATCTCGCAAAATTTCAAAAAATATAATTAAAGCTAGACCAATAAATACTGTGGATGAATTAAAAGAAATTATAAGAA
>MDTG01025495.1_pt1 | contig 27689 bp, 54 predicted proteins | sample 811421 | NCBI WGS metagenome assembly MDTG01 (sample SAMN05326645, study PRJNA326480) | marine metagenome | isolation source: seawater | place: Pacific Ocean: South East | collected 2011
GGTAGACAAAGACCATTACGTAAGACAGTTATTGAAAAGTGTATCGCTGAAGGTCCAGAAGCATTTGATGAGGACTTCGTACGTAATTATAAACGTAACGAACAACTAGTAGACCTTGCACATGTGCCTTCTAACATCCGTATAAATATACTAGAACAGTTTAACACAGAGACTAGAGATAGATCTGGGTTATTTAATTATTTTATTGACAAGAGACTGAAAGGTCTTATGGACAATATTGGAGACTTTTAAAATGGCAATTAATCCTTCACAGGTAAATCCTTTAACACTAGGTGTATTTGAGATATTCAAAGCAGTTAGTGAGCAGAAAACAACTAAAGACAAAGTAGCAGCATTACAACATTATGATTGCTTTGCGATTAGGTCAGTATTACAGGGTTGTTATCATCCGGATGTTAAATTCTTACTTCCGGATTCAATACCACCTTATGGGGAAGCCGATGGTATCCAAGTAGAAACTAGATTGCATAGTATGGTAAAACGTTTCGACATCTTCGTCGAAGGCGGCAGAGCTACATCTACGCAAACTAAGAGAGAGATGCTCTTCATTGAATTGTTAGAATCAGTTCATCCTGAAGATGCTAAGATCCTATTAAATATGATTGCGAAGAAAGATCCCTATAAAGGAACAACTGAAGCGGTTACAAGGTCAGCATTTCCAGATCTTCTACCAGAGAAACCTAAAGCTAAACCTAAAGCTAAAGCAAAATCAACTAAAAAAGCCGAGGGCTAAATTGTTTTGGCAGAGCAACAATCTGACATAGAATACTTTCAAGACTATACGGGCCAGCAGAATTGGGCTGCGGGCCTACATGGTTATTATAAACAACACCACCAATCTCGTATTAGAATTAACTATACCTATTATAATAGCTATGAGCTATTTGCTAGGATAGTTCAATGGTATGAAAAGATAGATCCAGGTGGTATTCTCTTCGACTACTCCGTTATCGATGACGGTAGTCAAATAGCCCCAATAACTAATTTCATAGACGATATACCTGAGCAATGGGATATCCTAAGAATTGATGAAGACTTAGGATGGAACAATGAAGGTGCTAAGAATTGTCTCATGAGACACACAGACAATAGATGGAATCTTAACCTAGATTCTGATTGGGTTATTACAACTAATAATCTAATGCGCATATTCCAAGTCATTCACAATTTAGATCCCACAGTAATGTATTATCCTGGCAACTTCGGTTATGGAGTTGGTAGGAATAGTTATCTTATTACCTTCGAAGAGTATTGGAAACGAGGTGGTTACGATCAATGCTTCGTAGGATATCATGGTAACGATTATAGCATGCATAGATTTGGTAAGGAATACAACCATAGTGATTTCTTTAGATTTGCTAGGATAGCAGAAGACGTTATGGATCCAGACGATAAGGATAGATTGAATGAAATTAAGAAATTCCATAGCCATATGAAGATGCTAGAAGACGCAGGATATGGTTATAGGAACAAAGAAGATCTCCAGGATTTCGTTTGGACTAATGAAAAAGAAAGGAAAAAACGTTGGAAAAACGTTGAATATCAACAGGTTAGATGAGTAAAATAATCGCAGAAAAGGGTTGCCTTTTACGCGGTTTTGCGCTATAATATATAATATATTAGAGAATTAGGTTATGAATAAGAAAATATTAAGTGATTGCGATGGAGTCCTACTCGATTGGGCTTATTCGTTTGATAAGTGGATGAAGTTCCATTTCGGAATCGAGGTTCAAGATTATACTAAGTATGATGTTGGTGAAAGATATCAAGTAGATTGGGATCTACTAGATAAGAAAGAAGGTGAAAATCTATTTTATCTTCCTAGAATATTCTGCAATTCTAGTAGAATAGCATCTCTAAAACCTCTTAGAGATTCAGTAAAATACGTTAAGAAATTATATGAAGAGCATGGTATCACTATTGATGTGATAACATCTTTAAGCTTGGATCCAGAGACTCAGAGATTGAGAAGAAGGAATCTAAAGTCTATCTATGGTGATGCTATCGATAGAATTATATTCTTAGACACTGGAGCTGACAAAGATGAAATGTTAGAAGAGTGGAGAGATTCAGAGCTTCTATGGGTCGAAGATAGACCTGACAATGCATCGTTAGGCGGTAAAATGGGTCTAACACCTCTATTGATGGATCAACCTTACAACAAAGGTGAAGACAATGATGGAGTAAGAAGAGTTTCTAACTGGAGAGAGATATATGAAATCGCAACAGGTGAATAGTTTAAAAGTAAGAGCGAATGGTGGTTCATTCTATGAAATGGATATACCTCTTAATGCTAAAGAATGTCAATTAGCAATGGATAAGAATGCTGTTACAGTTAATAAGTCATGGGCAATGGCTTGCGATAGTATTAAATCAAGAACAGGTATCGAGATAATCGGTAATTATCAATTAATAAGTATGACTGTGGAGGGTAAAACATGGCCAATGCATTAAAGCGTCCAGTGAGTACGTTAACTCATTCAACAAGAGAGGTGGCTCTAGATTTTCTTAGATGGAGAAAAGAGCTTCAAGCAAAGTCCATGGTGGGACATAACGGAGGACCTAAGATCAGTGATAGAGATTTTAAATAATTGTATCATACCTTTGGTCATTACGATCTTTGCGGGTTGGTTTGCTTGGGAATCTACTTTAGAAGTAGATAGAATGAAGAGAGCAAGAAGAAGGGGCGGTAGCTCAGTAGGGAGAGCGTCTGGTTTGCATCCAGAAGGTCGTGGGTTCGATTCCCTCTCGCTCCACCAATCTAAGAAGAAAGGAGATAAGGAATAATGACAGAACCAACAAGAAGTGCTATCTATGCAGCTATTAGACGCATAGCAAAAACGACGGAAGAGATTAAGAAAGCTAGTGAGCAGATTGAAATTATTTCGGAACAAATAACTCTATTGGATGATAAAATAGACGAGGTAATGTCTAAGTCTGGAGATATCGAGAGCTTATCACATACATTAGAGAATAACATGTCTAGCTTAGAGTCAGACATATCTAATTTAGGATCCGAGATATCCGATATTGGAAGTAGGATAGAATAATGCCAACAGATGAACAATTTGATAGAGTAGAAAAACTATTAATAGGATTATACATATTCATTCCATTAGTTTTTATACTTGAGAAGATATTATAATGCCAACATACGTATTTGAAAATCAGGACACGGGCGAAGTATCAGAGCTTCAGATGCGTATGAGTGAGCTTGACGATTTTAAAAAGAACAATCCAGAGATGAAACAAATCATTACTGGCGTTAACCTGATGTATAACAGTCAGAGTGCGAAGAACAATAAGGATGGCGGCTGGAATGAGCTAATGTCTAAAATGGCGGATGCGAATCCAGGGTCAAACGTGGCTAACAAATATAAAAAGAAATCAATCAAAGACGTTAAGATTGATCAGGTGAAAAAGAAACATGGCTTTTAATAGAGAATTAATAGATTTCCCAAAACTAAAACGAGTAACTAATGATGACGGTAAGCGTGTCTACATTAAAGAAGGCTTGGATGCTAATCAAGGTTATCCTTCAGTTACAACTATCACATCGCTTAAATCTAGAGAAGCAATTAAAGCTTGGAGATCTAGAGTAGGTAAGGAGAAGGCGGATGCCATCACAACAGCTGCAAATCGTAGAGGTACATCAGCACATAAACTTATTGAATCTTATATCTGGGATGAACCTGTAGAAGGTCATACTCCATTAACATTAGATTTATTCTTACAATTAAAGAAACAAGCTGATGAAGGATTAGGAACTATCAAAGCTATTGAAGCTCAGATGATGTCAGAGTATTTGAAAGTAGCTGGAACAGTAGACGTAGTCGCTGAGTATAACGGTAAGCTATCTGTTATAGATTGGAAGACAGCTAAGAAACCAAAAGTTAGATCACATTGTTATCAGTATTTTATGCAGGCTGCTGCATATGCTGTAATGTTTGAAGAGGTCACAGAGCAACCTGTATCGCAGTTAGTGATATTAGGAGCTAGTGAAGAAGGCGAAGCTTGGCAATTCATCGAGAAGAGAGATGATTGGATTGGTGAGTTTCAGAAATTAAGAGAACAGTATAGGATGGAGAATAATGTCTAGATACCCAACGCCAGGTTACGATGATCCAACACCTGAAGGAGTTACTCCTGTAGCAAAAGATTATCAAAATATAGATTTAGCATCAGGCGCGTTAGAATATATTCGTAGAATGAATGCTAAACAATTATCTGATTTCGCTCAGAGAGCAGTAGAAGATAATTTATCAAGTAGATTGATCCTAAGTCTAACAGCAGAAGAACAGGAAGCTGATATGGTTAGAGATCGTCTAGGACTATCAAAAAGGAATAGTGACTAATGTTCGACATTACCATAACAGGTAGGATCGCACAGAAGAAAAGAATTAAGAACTTCGTCAACGATGTAATGGGACATTACTTCGGTAAACGATTAAGACGTAACATAGATTTAGATATAATAATGCGTCGCGATCTAGAGGAAGGCCAAGTAGCAGGCTATTGCTACGGAGACAAAAATGAAATTGTTATTGAACTTGCTAGAACGTGGAGTTGGGATTCGAGGAAGAATAGAGTTCGAAGACCATTTACTCATACAGAGATGGTTCATACTCTAGCACATGAGTTAGTTCATGCTAAACAATTTATTCGTGGAGAGATAACAAGTAGACTAGACAAATGGAGAAGCAAAGGATACACATTCAATTGCGCCAGGACAGGATATCACAATCTCCCATGGGAAGTAGAAGCATACAAGACAGAAGATTTATTATTAGAAATGTATTGGGAGAGGCCTTGGCAAGATGAAGAAGCTTAACATAGCAATTTATGGATGTGCTAATAAGACAGCATACGCTATGTGGCAATGCCTAGAAGGTGATCACAGAATCTCGCCTGGTGACAGTAGAGATTTCCCAGGAGCTGCAGCATCAGTTGATAAATCATTAATGGGAATAACACCGAAAACAGCATTATATACGCCATTAGACGCGATTATATGCGAGTTTAAAGAGTTTGTAGAAATTAAGCCATACCTTAGGGACGCTGGTGAAGTACAGAACAAACAAGGTAAGAGGATTCCCATATTAATATTAAACTCTACACCAATCTCACAAGATGAGATAGAGAAATTTGCGGAAGCAGCTGATATAGATGTTACATTTAGTGATATAAATATCCCAACAGGTAAACTTGAGGATCTTTATTTCATAGAAGATGTAAACCTATTCAGTACTCAACACGAAGAAGTATTCTTCTGGTATGAGTTTTTGTATAATACATTTCCCAACTTAGGAGACGAAGGATGAATATAGATGAGAGATTACGTAAGATGAAGCCTAGCGATACACCACTATTGGTCGTTGGCTATATTATTTTAGGTATAATGTTGTTGCTAAGCTCAACTAGCGTAGCAGCGTATGATGAGAACAATGAAAGATTCTGTCTAGCACAGAACATATATTTCGAAGCTGGTAATCAACCACTAGCAGGTAGGATAGCAGTTGGACTAGTGACATTGAATAGAATGAACGACGTACAATTTCCTGATACTGTTTGTGATGTAGTGTATCAAGCTAAGATGTATACTAACTGGAAAGGCAATGAGATGCCTAGACTACACCAATGTCAATTCAGTTGGTATTGCGATGGTAAGTCTGATGAACCTAAAGATTCTACAACATGGATGGAATCTATTAAGATTGCTGATGATCTATTAACATTCGACGTATACGATTTCACTGATGGAGCAATGTGGTATCATGCCGATTGGGCTTGGCCATATTGGGCAGACCATCTAGAACACGTAGTAACTATTGAGGATCATGTATTTTACAAATGAATGCGATACGTTTAAATAAGAAAATACTAATCACTGGACCTAACGGATTCATTGCTAGTAGATTCATTGATAAGTATCGACACAAGTATAGGATCCATATATTTGGTGGTAATACGAATAAACTACCTATACCAAGAGAACATTATGATTTTGTTTTGCATCTAGGTGCAGAAGCCGGCGTAAGGAGATCCCATGAGAATCCAGAACTATATTATGAAAACAACGTGGATGGATTCCAAGCTGTTCTGAGATACATGTGGCATATGTCTGAATACGGACATACGAATTTAATTTATGCAAGTAGCTCTAGCATTTACGAATGGTGGAAATCTCCTTACGCCACTACTAAGAAGATTAACGAAGAGTTAACTAAGTCTAGCGAATACGTTAAATCGCATCAGGCATTAGGATTAAGATTTCATACTGTGTATGGTCCTAAGTCCAGACCTGATATGTTATTTGATAAAATCGTTAGAGGAGATAAGATCGATTACATAACCGATCATACAAGAGATTATACGCATGTCGATGATGTGTGTGATGCAATAGATGTATGTATGAAAGACTTTGATAAGATAAGTCCTTTTCATACCGCTATAGACGTAGGTAACGGCGATCCGGTATCTATTGCAGATGTAGTTAAGCATTATAGACCTAATGAGGAACTACCACCGGTAAAAGAAGTGGAAGGTGAGCGAGAGCACACTAAAGCGGATCCTACAGTTTTAATAAATCATGGGTGGAGGCCCAAACACAATATCCTTACAGAGGATATTTCAGATTATGCAACCTAGTAAAAGACCATTTAAAAGGAAATTCAATCCTAACTTTAAGAAAGACTTTAAGAAAGGTGGGAAATTTCAAAAGCGTAAGCCTCATCCGCCTACATTCGATCAACTTATGCGTAAGTTTAAGAAGAAAGTAGAGCGTGCAGGTATACTAAAAGACATTCGTAAGAAGGAATTCTACGAAAAACCATCTGCTAAACGTAGACGTAAGAAAGACGAAGGCAGAAAGAGATGGATGAAAAAGGTTAGATCTGAACGACAGTTGTTTGAAGCTTCACGCGAACGATCAAGAAGAGGACAATGGTAACATGAAGGAGATTACAGTGAAAATAAATCACGACACTATATCATATGCGAAATCAGGATTAAGGATCCTAGGATGTGTATTCGGGCTATTCGGCGGAATATCACTATTCTTTATCCTAATGATACTCGCAGAAGGCTTAGGCGTATACGAAGAGTTAGTATAATGCTTAAATGGTTAAACAACGCAGAAGATCAAGGACGCATAGGTATCACATGCGGTGCATTTGATTTGCTACATGCTGGGCACATCGCGATGCTAGCAGAAGCAAAAAGCAATTGCGACTATCTAATAGTAGCAGTGCAATCAGATCCATCGTTAGATCGAAGAGTAAAGAATTCTCCAGTGCAATCTCTGTTCGAAAGACAACTACAAATGTCAGCATGTCGCTATGTAGACGATGTAGTATGCTATCAAACAGAATCTGAACTAGAGGATATATTCTTAACGCTACCTATTAACGTCAGGATCATCGGTGACGATTATCGCGATAAGGATTTTACCGCTAAAGAGATTTGTATCGACAGAGGTATAGACATAGTCTATAATTCTCGAGCGCATAGTTTTTCTACCTCAGGATTACGTAAGAGAGTGTATCAACACGACCAAGACGAAAAGATTCGAGTAGAGCAACAACGCCAAAGAGACTTAGCAGAGTATGACAAGGAGTTAATGCATGACGCAGAATAATCCCTCTATTAGCTCGAAGAGCTCGTCAAAAACGGTAAAAATTTACAAAGTTAAACGCGGAGAATACGATACAACTCCCACCTACGTAGCTAGCTTCAAGTCAGTTAAGAACGCATTCAAGAGAATGAGTAAGCTGGAGAAGGAAGGCTACGTTACAATGATTGAGAGAATTAAATGAATGATCAAAAAGAATCATTACTTAATGCTCTAGTCGCGAAGTATAACGGACAGATCATGGAAGCTAAAGCTAACATTGATGTCTATAGTAATGCAGTCGGTATTGGAGAACATAGTGATATTATCGCTGAGTTAGATAAACAAGTAGCGATGATGACAGATGCGAGTGATAAACTAGAACAAGTAATGCATATGCTAAATGGCTAATATAGACGATATACAATTAGTAAAACTATCAAATGGAGAGTATATCAGTGGTAGTGATATAGAGATAGACAACTATTGTAGAGAACAGATACTATACGTAGAGAGATGGTTAAATCACGTCAATCCCAGTAGTGTACAGAAAGGCTTCAAATACGTCGGATCCGGGAGAAATCCCTATGAATTACAGCGAGGATTCGATTATTCTAAGAAGAAACCGGTAGTAGACGATCGCTGGTAATAGCATAAAACCATTGATTTACCTATTTTAAAAGCAATTAAAAATAATAATGAGCTCGTTTTGAGAGATAAATGAGAGAGAAATACGGATAATGAGCGCGTCCTACCGCAAAAGCTATGAAAAGGCAACATTTTCCCGAAAACCGTAAGTATTTTCCGAAAACCGGCAGAAACCTGTTGCCTTAAACTGCGTTCTGTGTTATAATAATAGAATAGAGAATTAGGAGAATATTATGTCACATTGGAGTAAAGACGCGTTAGTAGACAGAGTTCAAGACGATGTATGTGCTATGAGCGATGTTCAGGTATGTAGCGCGCTGTCGAAAGACAATTTGAAAAAGGTGGCAGGGTTCAGAGGTGATAGTATCAACGGTGCTAACATCATGGACTTTGCTAGAGATGTTTTAATGGACCAGTTGTTCGAGGAAGGCCTCGATATACCTGGGCCACACGGTTAAGGAGATTAGGTATGAAAAATCCATTTGATAATAGAGATTATGCAGATCTAAGTGAGAGCGAACAAGCCCACGTAGATGCTGCAAATGATGATCTAGAGCAAAACGATGATATATGTATGTGCGGAAAGGCGGTCGATGTCTGTCCCGATGCGTATAGCCATATGACTCAAGGTTATTAAGATTACGGGTTGCCTTAAACAGCAATCTGGGGTATAATATAAATCTAGGGAACTGCTTTAAAGTTTCGTGAGATTTTCAAGGTACCAGGATTCCGAGATGCGCCTAATCTCAATAACCACCTAAAGGCATCTCGAAGGCGTGATGGTAGTGGACGCACAAACGACCTACCACTCTATATACGGCCTCTATATAAGGGGCGGTATATCCTTGTGCTATATAACCCGGCCTATATACGGCGCCTATATACAACCTTTATATAAGGACCTATACCTCTGCCCTATAGTCTAATAAAGTATTATCCTTAAACTATGTTATGTAGTATAATATAAACAATTGAGATAAGGAGATAAGCATGACAATGATAAGTAACGAAGTATTAAGGATCCAACCTAATAGAGACAAGTGTGTTATAAGAACAACATGGGGTGACACCGAAGTTGATATGTGGGCTATGGCTGAATTAGCTATATGGAAAGCTAGTGATAATATGGATTGGGAAGAAACTCAAGATCTGTTAAAGCAATTAGATAATATAAAGGACAAGACTAAGAGACTAGCACTAAGATAGTATAGTATACGTCCCAGTAGCTCAATGGATAGAGCAACAGCCTTCTAAGCTGTAGGTTAGAGGTTCGACTCCTCTCTGGGACGCCACCCCCCTTATTTTTCGGAACAGTATCCTCGTATATATCTCAGGTACCCGGTTCGGAGCGTACGCTCGTACTCATTTTTCTTGAGATTCCAAAAAATTTGAAATAAAAAAATTTGCTATACCGGTAAAAGTCAAAAACTAAAAAAGCATATATATTTAATGTCTATTGGGGAAAGGTCAATATACTATGGGCCTGTGCAACCTTCCCGCAGGGAAGTCTTTATACAATATATAAAGAAACTTGTTGACTATATCCTCATTGTGTGTTATAATAATAATGTAATGAATAAAACCGAGGTACTATATAATGGGAAGACCTAAAAAAATACAAGCATATGAAATGATGGATCAGTCTATGTGGAATGATGCTCTTAACTCTTTACGGGAGAAGGGTACTATGAACATGTTCGCTGCACCTACCTATCTAGTAAGATCTTTTAATATTAAGAAAGATGATGCTACTCACATATTTAAAGAATGGACTAAGACTTACAATGATAGTTAGATTCATTGTACCTATTCTTTTAATAGCCAGTTCCTTTTTTATATTTGGTTGTTCTTCTATAGAACAGACTCTACCAGGTTTGTGTTTTGATTCTCGTAAAGCTGAGTCTTTTATGTGCGATGAGAATTTGGAGCGCTTACCGGACGAGCGTCCTACGGACGGAATGGATATGGAAGAGCTGCGGCGCTACTGGGATATCCCGCCTAATGTTCTTTGTAATGAGGATATGACTGAATGTATTGATATCAGTAATCCTTGTTTAAAGATGGAGGATGCTTGTGTCGCCTAATAAGTTTGATCCTAAAGAGATAGAAAATTCCAAGCGTATCTTTAAGTCGGCTACGCCGAAGTATACTGTAGATTGGTATATTAAGTGGGTTGCTTCCTTTTTGGTGCTTGGCGCTATGAGCGTAAGGGGACTAAGCGGCTTTGAATTGTGGGATCTTATATTATCTATTGCTGGCGTTAGTGGTTGGCTAATAGTAGCGGTCTTATGGAAAGACAGAGCTTTAATTATGATTAATAGTTTTGGACTGGTATTTCTATTACGCAATCTAGTAATAGCGTTAACCGGATGATAGAGTTTCAATACCTCAAGTTTAATCAAAGGTTAGTATTTACTGCTATTACGATGTTCATATTCTTTTGGATATGGCCATTACGTTTAATCGTTAAACACAATAACTGTTATTTTTATACATTGGAAAATTTAATTCGCTACGGAGGAAAGGTTAAATGGTATAAAGATTCTTTTTGGAATGGATACCACTGCACGTGGATCCACAAGGGGATAGAGTATAGTTATGATATGACTAAAGCCCAAAGAGTTAAACTCGCTAAGGCTCCCTGGTATCATATACCTATATTCTATGAAGGACGTATTAGACAAAGGAGACTAAGTAGTGAAACTAAAACGTTTGCTGCGAGAAGTTCGAAAAAGTCCTAATGTGTATGTTGAGTTAGATAATCCGCTTTCCTCATATGACCTAAAGGTCAGAGTCAATAAGAAGGATCTAACTTCGGAACTATTGTTCTCTACTAACGGAGAAGATATAGAAACCGGACTATATGTGCATGATGGATCTTTACGCGAAGAAAAAGTAAAATAACTGTTGCCTTAAACTTGCTTATGCGGGTATAATATAGATTATGTGGTATGATATTGTATATTATTTAATGGTGATTATGCTTATGATAGTAATCAAGGCATATTTTGATAATGATGATTTTGATGGAGGGGTGTAATGGTAGATGTAATATTTGACGTTGATGGTACCCTTATGGATATTAATCATAGGCGTAAGTTTGTAGACGGTTCGCAGAAGAAGGATTGGGTAGCATTTGTTGATCATATTAAATATGATACACCTATGTGGCCTGTCGTTCATACAGCATTGGCATTACAGAAAGACCATAACATTATAATTGTTAGTGGTCGTAATGAAGCACAAAGAGATATCACTACTAAGCAGATGGATGCTTTAGGTATTGAATACTCTACTATAAGAATGCGACCTGATGGTGATTATGAACCAGACTTTGTTGTTAAAGAACAGATCTTAGATCAGTTAATTGCAGACGGCTTTAATCCAACGTTGTCTTTCGACGATAGACCAAGTGTTTGTGCTATGTGGAGAAAGAGAGGATTAACCTGTTTCCAACTTGACGGGGACGTTGTCCCTTATGGAGATGTTCGCCAGGACTTTAAATGAGGATAGCTAAACAAGGACCGGGATACTATATCCTAGAAGATGTTATTGATAATCTTATCGATAGGGATCCTCATTGCTGGTACGATGAACATGGTTTTGAATCTAGGGAATTTTCATTTCCTAAAGAACACTCATCTTATAAGTTGCATCAATGCGACAGTAATTCCGAAGACTTTGCAAAGGCTTGTGAAGAAGTAGAGCTAGGCGTTAAAGCTTTAGGTCTTGTTCCTCAAGACTGTGTGAAGTCTATCGGTCTTCATGAAGTAAGAGGACCTGCAGGTGCTATTCCTATACACCACGATCAAAATCATATCGCAGGACTAACTATATTTTTAAATCAAGACTGGCCTCTCGAAAGAGGTGGCTGGAATTTTTGTATTGATGAAAAACAAGAAGTAATTATAACCCCACCTAAATTTAATACTGGTATATTAATAATGACACCGAGAGCACATGGTGCCGTTCCAGTATTTGAAGATGGATGTAAAAGAAGAACATTGCAGATATTTTTTGATGAAGCGTAAAGAAAAGAAACCTGAGATAGGGGATTGGATCATTCATACTGAACCAGCATTCGATAGAGAGAATGAAGGTGAAGTAATACAGATCCTATCAGCCCAGTTTATATATCAGCCGCCAGGTAATGCGGTATCGAGACATTGTATGTTTAGAGAATTGTGGAAACATGGCGAGAGACCCAAGAGCTAAATTTCATATAATCTATACCTACTATGAGAATATAGAGCTTCTCAAAGAGGTTGTAGATTATTATACTAATATAAAGGCAGATAAGATATTTGACTTTACTATAATAGATGATGCATCACCAAATAATCCTGCTACTAGAGATGTAGTACCAGAACATTGGAATCTATTTACTCACACTGAAGATAGGGGTTGGGGTAATGAGATGATGCGTAATGCTATGATGAGAATCAATAAGCATGATTGGGTTGGTCTATTAGATTTAGATTATGTTATTGACTTAGAAGATAGAGAAACATCTATATTCATGGGTAAGACTTTTTGGGAAGAATGGCATAGATCTATAAGACATGTTCCTACTATGTGGCAAGCTAGCTTTGGAAAGCGTACCGCTTATAACGAGTTAGAAGGGTTGTGGGCACATGAAAAGATAGTACAAGAATTGCCTAAGCTTATAGACGCACCAATTAACTCTTTCTTTATATCTGACTTTGTATGGAAGAATTATACTTATGGTTATGACATGGCTTTTGGATTTGCTTACGGTAATGATTGTACGCTACCTATGCAATTTAAAAACGAACCAAATCTTCCATATGTTAAATTAAAGAAGATTAGATTACAGGCAGTAGAGAATCATTCCATTGCTGATGATACTATATATCAACCATGGTCAGAACGTCATAAGGAATTAATGGATAAGTATGGTGGTAGAAGTTATCATCCTCAACCAAGACTTAAAGGGGAAATGAATCAACGTTGGGTTTGGGGAACTAAAAGAGACCAAAAGATGGATCATTTAAATGAATGTATCGAATGGCCGATAATAAAAGCGGATCCAAAAAACCGGTTGCCTTATTTAAAGGAATCGTTTATAATATGAGATTATTAGAAAAAAGTTACGGTAAGGTTAGAATTTTTTCTGATAGACCTTTTGGATATAAAAGATATCATGTAGATTGGGGTGATGGCTCGACTACAATGTATTCTAGTATCTGGTATAGGTTTAGTAAAGTATGTTTAATTGTGGAGGAAAAAATAGATGGGGATGATTAATTTAGGAAGCTCTCTTAGATATGGTATGAATGGTAAGAGAAGAAAGAATCATGCGGCGAATCCAGCTAAGAAAAAAAGAATAGAGATGGATAGATCTTCTCTTCGGGTACCTAATCATGTATCGGATAGAATAAAAGAAGCTCATGAGCATAAGAAGAAGTATCCTTCTATGATGGAAGAGTCTATTAAGAATGGTACTTTCTATAAGAATGGTAATGATGCTGGTAAGAAGATTGATAATGATTATAAGAAAGAGGTGTCTAATAATTATACAGTAGCGCCTGCTTATAATAAAGGTGCTTATCAAGTAATACCTAGATCGCAGGTGAAGCATATTGGAAAATAATCATATGATAGAGCATTTTGCCGAATACGGGTATTTGCATTTAAAAAATATTGTTCCTAAAGAAACAATTAAGACTCTTTGGGACTTTTATAATAGTACTCCGTATTTTGATGACCCAGGTGACACACCATTTAGAGGACCATCTAATTATCGATTAGAAAATTGGGATGATTTAGAAAAAGTGGATCCAATCAAATCGGTTGATGAAGAAATCCAGGCTATTATAGAAGAACATACTGGGTTAGAATTAATAGCTACCTATAATATGGGCAGAGTTAACACTAGAGGCCAAAAAATGCAGAAACATACTGATAGAGTGCCTTGTGAAATTTCAGTTACCATGCCAATTGCATATTCTGACTGGCCTTGGCCAATATGTGCACACACATCTAAGGGGAAAAAGGAATTTACTTTGGATGTTGGTGATATTTTAATATACAAGGGGTGTGAAATACCCCATGAGCGCAATGAGAACAAGTATTCTGATATAACCATACAACACTACTGGCATTATATTGATAAGAACAGTGAAGTTGGCGCTTTTTGTAGAGAATTTATGGAATATCCGGGTTGGATAGGACAAAATTTTATGGGTAACTACGAATCTTTAGTAAAAACGAATAATCTCCCCCTTCCAGGAGAGGATTTCGGTCGAATGTATATGGAAGAAATGAAAAAAAGGGCAAAATAATGATTCATTATGCAAAGAGATCCGCGATATCTCAAGAACATCGCACCTACATTAGGGAAAATCTAGGAAATATCCGCGATTATACCTTAAATCAAATTAATGATTATCTGTCTTCTGAAGAAGAACACATGAATTCGCTGAAACATTTGGAAAATTTTCGCGTAGATGTGTATAAAGGTAATAGAAAAATCAAGACTAATACATTTAAACGGATCCAAGATGCTGAAGTTATGTGTGATAGGATCTGTGAATATGGTGAAGGTGCACCGAAAGGAATCGTGATTGGATTCTTTCAATGTGATAAACTCATCAAAGCATACGTAAAAGGTACCTGGAAATATCCAAAAACCTCTATGTATGACAGCGAAATTACATTTTAATCATGGTAATTCGCGCGTTTTACCCCGGTTTTCTGAAAAAAGTTGCGGTTTTTTGAAAAAACCTGTTGCCTTAAACGCAGTTTTGTCGTATAATAATAGAATAGAGATTTGCATGGTGCGATCTCATAATTGAGGAAATATTATGTCACATGAAATTGAGATGATAGATGGCCAAGCTCAAATGGCCTACGCGGGAGAAACACCTTGGCACGGTTTAGGTGTTGAAGTCCCTGGTGACCTAGCTCCAATCCAGATGATGGATAAAGCTGGTCTTAACTGGACGGTTGAAAAACAGTCTTTAATTACATCTGAAGGAGCTTCTGTCGAAGACAAAATGGCTCTAGTAAGATCTACTGACAATAAAGTCTTAGACATTGTTGGTAAAAACTGGAATCCAGTTCAAAACGAAACGGCGTTTGAATTTTTCAACGACTTTTGTGCAACTGGTGGTATGTCAATGCATACTGCAGGGTCTTTAAAAGGTGGACAAGTGGTATGGGCACTTGCAAAAGTGAATGATTCATTCGAATTGTTCGGTGGAGATAAAGTTGATTCTTATCTTCTATTCAGTAACCCTCATAAATTCGGTCAAGCAATCGATGTGAGATTTACTCCAATCAGAGTTGTATGTAATAATACATTAACTCTTTCTTTACAAGCACAAGCTAAAGCTGGAGCAGCGATCAAGCTGAACCACAAAGCAGCTTTTGATCCAGAATATGCTAAACAGCTATTAGGTCTTGCAGATCTTAAAATGGGTCAGTATAAAGAAATGGCTGAGTTCTTGGGATCCAAGAAATTCACCAAAGATGGAGTTATCGAATATTTTGATGGCTTGTTCCCAACACTTTCTAAAAAAGAAAGAGAATTGGCAGACGTAGTTCAACTACATGAACTGTCAGATCCAGGTAAAAGATGCCATGAGCTTCTTGAAGAACAACCTGGTGCTAACTATGCAGCTGGAAGTTTCTGGTCAGCGTTTAATGCAGCTACTTATTTCATCGATCATGAAAGAGGTACTAATGCTGATAACAGACTAGCTTCAGCCTGGTATGGTCAAAATAAAAACCTTAAGTTGAAGGCTCTCGAGAACGCACTCGATTACGCCGAGGCAGCTTAATGCTTTTTGCCTCATCAGAGGATCTAACGAGAGCCGTGCAACGCGGCTCTCACTTTTTTCAATCCTACGCATTCAAAACTAAACCACTTCCTAAGTGGGAAAATATTATAGAAAATTTGAATGTAAATAAAAAATATATAAACTGGATTGGATCCGGTGGAGGATTGTGTACCAAAATTAATAATAGTCTACCTGGAATGTTTTGGTTAAACAATATACAAGAAGCGGTAGACAAGAATTTTAAATTTGATGGAAAAGAGACTACAGGTCATTTATATTTTTCATTAACAAGTGAATCAGAAACATTTGGTTTACATAAAGACACCGCAGATGTTTTTTTCTGTGGAATTATTGGCAATACATATATGAATGTATATACACACGGCAAAGATAAAGCATATAGGCCGTATAGAATTGGTCCAGGTGATCTACTTTTCATACCAAAAGGTATGTATCATGAATCAAAACCTCAAGGACCTCGGGTATCTTTCTCAGTAGGAGTTGAATATGGAAGGAGCTAATATAGACTTTATAGTAAACTTCGTATACTTTTGTATATTTGTAATGATACCTCTTGCTTTCTTTCATGGGTGGTATTCAGGAAGAAGGGATGGAATAAAAGTAGGTGCAGATGGAATGTTTGAAGTTATGTGGTTAAAAGGTGTGCCAAAACCTGGGGATCCTAATAAAAGAGTGGTGGAAATTGAAAAATAATTCACTTTTTGCGCAGAAAAGGGTTGCCTTAAACGCGGTTTTGTCATATAATTATATTATAGATTGAGATATAGGAGAAAAAATATGAATCTAAGTGAAGTAAAAACAGCTATTATCCAAGGCGGATTCTCATTGGATCAACTCAGCGAAATCGCTGGTGTAGTAAGTGAAGCTAAAGTGTTAGGTGCTAAGGCTTCTATTTCAGTTGGCTCTAGAGTCTATGTTGTCCAAAAGACAAAAAGAACTCTTGGTACTGTTGAGAAAGTCAACGTCAAGAAAGCGATCGTTGAGATCGACGGCAAAGGTCGTTACAACGTTCCTCTATCAATGTTGGAGGCAGCGTAATGGAAGATGTAAGAAATGAAATCCAATTCATTCCTTGCAACGAAAGTTACAGTGGTGGATCTCTTAAGGGATCCATCATGGCTTCTTTCGCGGATCTAAAAGAAATGTTTGGCGAACCTGCTTTCGAAGGCAAGGGCGATAAGATCACTACTGAATTTGTTATCGACTATAAGTGGTATGATAATGATGACGATTATGAGATGGGTAATTTTACTCTCTATGATTGGAGATACGGTAGAGACTTCAACGACGATTATAAAGTTATCGAATGGAATATCGGTGGCGGTTGTTTTAATGATGGCTATGTTCCAAGCATAGCTTTAAAGCTATTTGAGAAACAAGGTAAAGAGGGATCTTTAGTACATGCTCAATGGCACCAACTTGCTGGATTAGATGACACAGTATAATGACCGAGTCGAGAGACAACGACTAATGCTTGAAGCAGAAGAATGGGCAGGTGGAGTGAAAGATCTCCACTGCTTTGATACTAGAACAACAAGTGTTTGGTATGAAACCAGACCTGATGATGGTAGAGTAATGGATGTCAGATTTAATGATAATACTATTAGAAGAGAATTAAGGCCATCAGGAAAAATAATTATCTTTGGGGAAAAATTAAAAGGACAAGATTTGCTAGATGCGTATACACAAAATCTAGCTGATTCTAATAGAGGATAAATATATGTCTAAGGGATCAAAGCGACGCCCTACAGAGGTAAGTGAAAAACAATTTGAAGATAATTGGGAAAAGGTTTTTGGTAAACCTAAACCAGTTATTAAAGAACGAAAGAAAACTCCTAGTCATGGAGTAACTAAAGTTCATCGGGATAAAACAAAGTATGGCAAATCTGATAGAAAACGGCCCATTGAAGATTTATGATGGTCTTTTAAATGAAAGAGAAATTGAACATATTGATGCATGGTTTGCAAGCTATTTACGTTGGGGCCTTGGTTATGACATGCAAGAATATGGAGCTGCTAGTGCAACGCTATGTAGATCCTTACAGTGGGATATGTGGAGAGGCTATCACGGCATAGTCGATGACATTCATAGGATCCTTAGATACCGATTAAAAAAAGAATTCGACGTAGATGTACCTTATTTCCAAAGGTGCTTATTAAACAATTTTAAATTTGGCGACAGCCCAATGTTCCATCCGGATGCTCCAAGTAATCCTAGAGCACTTACTATGATGGTATTCCCAAATATGACATGGGACACTAATTGGGGTGGTGAAACTAAATTCCAAGACGATAACGGTAATACATTATGGTGTGTTAATCCCATACCAGGAAGAGTAATTCTATTTCCAGGTATGACATTACACAGTGGTGTATCACCTACAAAAGTTCATAAAGGATATGGAAGATTTAGTTTAGCCTATCAAGATGCCAATGAAGATGCACCGGTATTTGATAAAAACCTGTTGAAACCTTCAGCAGAACATGATATAATAAAAGCATCTGAAGAGAATATATATGGAAAAGAATATCAAAGACTTAGAGTCACAAAAGAAGAAAGAGAATATGTGCCAGAAGTTTCTTAACTTCTTTCGTAGAATAAAACGAAGAGTTATAATTTGGCATAGAATGAGAAAGTTGAAAAAGCAGGATCCTTTTTTATATGAAGAATAAACTATTTGTTAATGGTTGTAGCTACACTTATGGAATAGGTACAACACAAGTATTTGATAGTGAAGATAGACTTAATCTTTGCTATGGAGGTGTATTGGGTGAGAAATTAGACTATGAAGTTAGTAATAGAGCTCAGCCTGGATCCTCAAATGATAAAATATTAAGAAGCACACTAGATGAATTTACAAATAATAGACCTGATATAGCTATTGTAATGTGGAGTGACCCAGATAGAATTGAATTTTATAGACCACCAGATGTAGAATACACATGGCAAAGTTTAGTGCAAGTAACACCACAGGGTGTTAATAATGTTAAGTCATGGTATCATAGAGAAGCACTAGAACAATATTTTTCTTTTATTCATTCTGAAGAAAGAGGAGCTTTACATACAGCAACTAAAATGCAAGCGGTACAATATGCAGCCGAAGCATTAGATATTAACTTAATTCAATTTCATTACAAGAATCATTTTAATCGTGCTTATACTAGGTCAGTGGATCTTAAAGAAGAATTTAAATCTAGCTTACCAGTTCAGACATATGTAGAAGAATTAGAACGTATTGGTGAATTCTTTAAAGATAGAAAGCATGCTTTTGGTTTTGATGATGAAACTTCTTTTGGTGAATTGAGAATAAAATGGGAAGATGTAGATTCAGAATATTCTGGTGGACATCCTGGTGTTGAAGGACATAAATTAATGGCAGATTGGTTTTATGAGTATATTGAGAGCAACAACTTACGATAACGTATTGTCACATGTGAACATGTTAAACGTTGAAAAAGAATTTAATGAAAATTCCACTGGTGATGATCTTAAATTTTTAAAAATTAATCCTGATGGGTTTGAATTACTACCTAATTTTATTGATGCATTTGTAAAGGTTAATAGAGTGAGTAAAAAAACTAGACCGGATGCTCATTTTAATAATGAGTCTGGTAATGTAATACAATTAACAAAAGGTCTTACAGCAGCAAGAAGATATTATACAGATAATACTGCATTATGTTCTACAACATTTATATCTGGATATTGTAAACTAATATTTAAAGATATAGATTTAGAAATACAATCAATTCCAGGAAGGACTGTTGTATTTCCTGCAGGCCTGGCACATGAATATGATTCTAAAGCTGAAAGTCTTTTATTAATAGCGAATTATGAAAAAGATATTATTTAACGGCTGCAGCTTTACCGCAGGCGAAGGATTGCAGGAATATGAAATGGACTTCTCTCAGATTATAAATGAGGATCCAGATTTTGAAACTATTAATCTAGCAGTTCCTGGGACTGGCAATAAATGGATCCATAGAGAGACAAAGAGAGCTTTGTGGAATCCTAGTTATGATGATGTTACTGATGTCTTTATTATATGGACAGATTTTAATAGAGTAGAATATGTTGATTACTCTGCTAACTGGATAACTGCTTGGAAAGTCAATTTCGAAAGATGGGGTATCTGGCAACAAACCTCTCCCGCAAGGGTAAGTATAGCTCCATGGAGATATAAAAAAGATTCATGGAACCATTTTTATGGAGAAATATTTAAATCAGAGACTGGAATATTAGATACAATATTCTATGCATTAGATATCCAAGAAATGTGTAAAGCAAAAGGAATTAATTATCACGATTCATTCTTTAGTAGACCTATGTTAATGTCTTTAAGTAAATTTTTAATGCCAAAAAGACAAGAGAAGAATACAGGCCTAGCAATGGTGAATCATGAATTTAATAAAATAGATAGACATTTAGATGTCAGTTGGAAAGAAAAGGAAAATGAAATACTGATTGGAGACATGGCAACTAAATATGGAACATGTGACGATATGGGGCATCCTGGACCGGAAGCCCATAAAAAATACGCACAACATGTTATGGAGATAATATGATTTTAGGATGGAGTGAAGGATTTCATGATGCAGCAGCATGTGTATTAGATGGACCTAATATATTGTTTGCATCACACTCAGAAAGATTCTCAGGTAATAAACACGAGAAGTTTATATCACCTGAATTAAAACAATACATAGCTAGAAACTATGAACCGTTTTGTGATGCAAAGGTTTTCTTTGAGAAACCTTTATTAAAAAAGACAAGACAATTATATGCAGGACAATATAATACTGTATTCAGTAAAAGACAATTAGCCTGGGAACCAACAAACACTTATCATCATCATTTATCACACGCAGCAGCTGCATTCCAAACATCTAATTTAGATGAAGCCGCAGCTATAGTAGTAGATAGTATTGGTGAATGGACAACTACTTCTATATGGAAATGTACATATAATAATTGGGGCAGAGCTGTTCCTAAAGTTAATTATGAAAAGGTATATAATAAAAATTATCCTGACTCAATAGGATTGTGGTATACCGCTTTGACTGCTTATGTTGGACTTCGTCCACTAGATGAGGAATACATTTTTATGGGTATGGCTGCTTTTGGAGAAGTTAAAGGTCCTTTAGTTACTGCATTAACATTATTACTAGAAGGTGATGCTGGTAACTTACATAGAGGTATTAATAAAGAATGGGCTATAGAAAATGATTTGCCTAATTATAAAGATACTGAAATAGCTGCAGCAGCACAAGTAGTATTAGAAAAGAAATTACATGGTCTGTTCGTCAAAGCAAAATCAATTAGTCGTAATGTAGTATATGGTGGTGGCGTTGCTCTTAATTGTGTTGCAAATAGTAAATTAAAAAAAGAAGTAGCTGGAGAATTTTGGATTATGCCTAATCCAGGAGATGCTGGTGGTGCATTAGGAGCTGCTTGTTTAGAATGGGGTAGTAAAGTAAATTGGACGGATCCATATCTTGGTTATGATATAGTTCCTTCTAAACCTCGAAGACAATTAGCTAAAGATGTTGTAAAACATCTTTTAAAAGAAAGAATGTGTGGCGTAGCTGTTGGTAGGGCTGAATATGGTCCTAGAGCTTTAGGTAATAGATCTCTTATTGCGGATCCTAGAGGAGATGATATAAAAGATTTAGTTAATACCGTTAAGCGTAGACAAAAGTTTAGACCTTTTGCTCCAGCCGTGCTGAAAGAACATGCTCACGAATATTTTCATCCTCCTTATGGTGAATATATGCAGCATGTTGCTTATATAAAAGAAGAACATAAAGACTCTCTACCTGCTATTCTGCATGTAGACGATTCCTGTAGAGTCCAGACTGTAGCTCAACATGAAGATACTATCTTCAGAGACATATTAGAGCTATGGTATGCTAAGACAGGATGTCCTATATTGCTCAATACTTCATTAAACATTAGAGGTGAACCTATGGTTAATGACATATCTGACGCAAATCGATTTGAAACCAAATATGGTATAAAAGTCTTCTCATAAAACATCTATTTCCAGGCTTGGTCTTATAAATAATAGCCTATGGAAATATTTGAACTCATAATGGAGGTTGGTGCTCCTGTTGCCGGTGCTCTGGTGATGGGGTATTTTATATTTCTAATTTTGAAACAGATCCTTGGTGGTCTTGTTGATTCTATTGGCACACTTACTATGTTTACTAAGAGTTTAGAAACAAGAGTAACAACTATGAACAATGAGATTATTAAAATAGATCTATTAGTAAGCAGTGCATTAGAGCTTACACCCCCAGTAGACAGAGTAGCAAGGGCTTCTAACTTTGTTGAAGACGGGAAAATTGATGCACGGAGGGATTGATGGATGAGGTATCAATAAGCAACGATCCCAGCTTAGTACAACTTGTTAATGATTACGGGTTCCCAATTATATTGGCAGTGGGGATGGGTTATTTCATATATTACGTATGGCAATTCATCTCAAATGAGCTAGAACCCCAAATAGAAAAAATGCATTTTGCCTTAATAAGGCTAATTGATCAAGTGAGAATGTTGGATCAAGATATGATTCGGCTTCAACAAAAGATTAATGTCGTTTTAGAATATAGAGAACGTCAGAAATTTTTAGATGATCAAGAAGAGAAAGAAGCTCTGGAACAAGTGAAGAATGAAACTAGAAAAAGAAAATAATATCGAATTAGTTGGATTACTCTTAATCTTTTGTGTAGCATTGTTTGGACTTACACCAAGCGTATACGCAGATGAGATAGTTCATAAATTTAAAAATCCATCTTTCAGTGGAATAGGAACTGGTGCACACTATCTTACTATAGAACAGCAGGAGTTTTCAAGGAAGAAGGAAATAGAAGATGCTCTTGAAGCAGCTAGAAAAGCAGCTGAGAGAGAAGCTAATAATACTACGTTAGCAAAATTCATTAGAAATTTAGAGAGCAGAATTTACGCTCAAATGGCTAAACAATTAGTTGAGTCAATGTTCTCAAACGATAATCCTGTTAGATTTGGATCATTTGTATTAGAAGGATCTACTGTAACATATGAAGTTATAACTAATGAGGATGGAACAGAATTTATTAGAATGACCATCGTCGGAGAAGATGGAACATCAACCACTATTGAAATACCAATTGGTTCAGGATATTTTGGGTCTGATGGGTCAGGAGACGGCGACGGCTCAGGAGACGGATAATGCTTAGAGCAGGACTGTTATCTTTAATATTAATATTAAGTGGGTGTGCTTCAGTACCAAGATTTACTGAAACACCACAAAACTGTAATCCAGAAGTCGTGGATGTTGTTACAGCAGTAGAAACGGCTATGCCTTTCGAATGTAATGATGCACCGGAGATAGTTAGATTACCTGCTTATACAGAATTATTAAATCTACCACCTGCAGAAAAGATGCCGGTAGTAGCTGTCTATAAGTTTTTAGATAAAACTGGACAGAGAAAAAGACAAGATAATATAGCTAGCTTTAGCACAGCAGTATCACAAGGTGCAACCGAGATGCTGATAGATGCTTTAAAGACGGCTGGCGGCGGTACCTGGTTTAGAGTCGTAGAAAGACAAGGTATTGACCATTTGGTGAGAGAGCGACAAATCGTTAGATCAACTCGTGAAGAGTTTGATGAAAATGGTGGCATCGCCCCACTTCTATTCGCAGGGATGATAATAGAAGGTGGTGTTATTGGTTATGATACGAACGTTATGTCAGGAGGTCGTGGCGCACGGACCTTAGGCATTGGATACTCACGGCAATATCGAAAAGATGTTGTTACAATATCTATTAGAGCAGTGAGTGTTCTTACTGGAGAAGTATTGTTAAATGTTCAATCTAAAAAAACAATACTATCTACTGGTGGCGGATTTGATGTTTTCAAATTTGTGGACATGGATACACAATTAGTTGAAATTGAGGATGGCGTTGGAGAGAATGAGTCGGTGACGTATGCAACACGTGCAGCTATTGAAGCAGCTGTGTTGGAACTAATATACCAAGGACACGAAAGAGGTTTTTGGAAAATTAATTGGCCTGAAGGAATGGTTAAGAGAGCTGTTAAGAAACAAGTTGAAGAAGTTTTAGACAGCGAGGTTCTTATTCTTGAGGCTGATGAGGAAACGAAAGATGAAGAATAAATTATTTTTATCATTTTTAACAGTCCTATTACTTTCACCTATGACATTATGGGCAGCTGCCTCTGATGACAACGAAGTCCACTTAGACCAGACTGGTGACACATTAAGCCTGACGATCGATCAGGTGGGTTATGGTAACAAATTTGGTTTAAATAACTTCGCAACGTCAGCCGCAAAGATGCCGGTAACTGGAACGAGTTTAACTTTTAACATTGACCAACTTGGTAACGAAAACTTACTATTTGGTACTTTAGAAGCAGACAGCTCTTCTTATACTTTAGAATTTAATGGTGATAGTAACTCATTTGATTGGTTAATTGGAGATACTGGAAGTTCAGATACTTCAAATTTTGCTATTGATGTAACCGGTGATTCTAATACATGGGATTTAGATCAGGGGTCAGTTGCTTCAGCTGAAAGACTAGACCTAGATTTAATATTAATTGGTAATTCAAACGTCTTTGATATAGACTTTGAATCCGATGACATTACATGGGATTGGGAAATTACTGGTGACAGTAATAATATTAATACATTGCAGACAGACGGTGGTGACCACATAATCGAAGCTGATTTTGTTGGTGATTCTGCGGATATTGATATTACGCAAAACAGTGGAACATGTCCTCAGGGCATTTCTTCTTGTAGCGCAATAGTTAAACTAGATATAACATCTGACAATGCAACTATTCAAATTACTCAGTCTGATACTAGCGACTAATTTATTTACAGTGGAGTCGGTTAATGCTGACTCCATTGGTGATATTGCAGAGACTACGGGAGTAGCCTCTATCTTACGTAATGATGATTCATTATTATCCTCAGTTGGTTTAGATATAGATCTATTCGATACTGCCAGGACTGGTAATGGTCGTATGCTAATTGAATTTGAAGATGAAGCCGAGTTGGCTTTGACAGAGCATACACAAGTCTTAATCGATGAGGTCATATATGACCCAAATCCTGATAAATCTAAAATGAGCATGCGCATGGTAATGGGCACAGCTCGATTCGCTTCAGGAAAATTATCGATGGTCAATAAAAAGAATATTGACATTCGCACCCCAACAGCAACAATAGCAATTAGAGGAACAGACTTCACAACTACAATCGATGAGTTAGGAAGATCTCTCATTGTATTATTACCAGATGAATTTGGCGATGCCTCTGGTGAAATAACCGTAATCAATGAAGGCGGAGAAGTAACCTTAAATGAAGCTTATCAAGCAACTATGGTATCTACTATTTCCTCTATGCCCACACAACCAGTAACACTTCAAAACATTAATGTTAATCAAATTAATAATATGTTTATTGTTAACCCTCCTACAGAAGTTAGAGAAGCAATACAAGAAGCTGCACAAGAAAACCAAGATAGTGGAATATTAGATGTAGACTTTCTAGAGTTTAATGAACTAGAACAAGATGCATTAGCTGATGGAGAAAAAGAATTAGAATTTTCAGAACTCGATATAGACTTTCTTGACGTCGACTTCCTTACCGATCTACTTGACGTCATAGAAGACCTAGATAAAAAAGTAGCCGGCTCTGGCGATAGTGGCGGAGGAGGAGCAATTGGTACATTTAGAGTTGACGGCGCTGTAGCCGGATTTAATAAAGAATCCCAATACAATGTTTTTGAACAAGATGGAGACCTATTATTTTATAGAAATGTCAATGGAGTTATAGCCCTTTCCTTCCGTGCAGGCTCTAATGTTTCTCTCGAAACTATAGTGGATGGATATGAAGGAGTTATCACAATTGGCGAGGGTGGAGAGATTTTTATCAGCATTACACAGACAAATTAGCATAAATATACTGACACGCGCTTGAATGCAGTCCTTGAATGCAATGCAATTATGAGAATGCAACAGCGAGACAGGCCTACATACGCGCCAAGCCATTCAAGCCACCTTAACGGAGTGTCATATGGACAAACTAAGAAAACTTAGAGATTGGCATGAAAATCTAATACTTAATTGTACTAATCACTTAGATATTGATGAATATACATTATATTGGGTATCATTTTTAAAAGGTATGATCGCCATGGCGTTAATTATATGGATAATTTAAATAAATTTTTTATTAGTTGTATAGCTTTAGTAGCCCTAACAATGGGTACTAAAGCCTATGCTGGTGATAATCATGTACACGTGGAACAAGTAGGTAATGATGGAGATGATCTTTCTTTAACCGCATCACAATCAGGTTACGATAATCTTATTAAATTCTCAATTGGTGGTGCAGACAACACATTTAACTTTTTACAGATAGGAGATGATAATTCTATATCTTGGGTATCTTATTGGGGCTCAGGTAAAAATTGGGGTGGAGATGTAGATGGTCATGATAATAATGAAACAGTAGTTCAAAAGAATGGTGCTACTTACGGAAGACATATATGGGGTGATTATAATACTGTCGATATATATCAAGACGGAACTCATACACATAATTTAGATATACATGCTAATAATGTTACGCATGATCTTTATCAAGAAGGAACTGGTAGTCATTACAGCCATACTTATTTTTATGGTACTACATCTGGTTCGGTAACTGATATAACACAAATCGGTAATGCTAATCATAATGCACAAATAAGAATTCAAGGATCCGAAGAAACAACTTTAACCCTTATACAACAGGGTGGAACAAATCAAAGTTATAATCTTACACAAAACTGTCACACCACAGGTGGATGCACAGTAAACGTAACACAAGGTAATTAATGTACAAATGGACAATGGCCACACTGCTTGCCTGTGTAGCTATAAAAATTTGGAATCCCTTTTTAGTTGAATCACTTCAATTAAATTACTTTGACTTTTTACAACAGCAACATCCTAAAGCAGAATCAGAACAAATAATACTTGTTGACATAGACGAAGCCGCTATAGCGGAAGAAGGTCAATGGCCGTGGCCTAGACAGATCATGGCAAAGTATATTGATGACATTGCACCAAATAATATTGTCGTATTAAATGTAGTGTATGGTGAGGAAGATCGTTTTGGTGGAGACGATGAATTATATAATGCTATGATGCAAAAAAATGTTATCCTTGCTTCGGCCCCTACGGGACAAGTGAAGACTACTCGTGAGCATCATATAGGAACAGCAACATTAGGTAAATATCCTGCATCTGATTTTACTGATAATTATCCAGGTTTAATATTACCTATAGAAAAATTATCTGAAGCTTCAATGGGAATAGGAACAGTTTCTGATACTCAAGACATAGATGGTATTACTAGACAACTACCAATGATTGTATCAACAAACGGAAAGATATATCCATCATTAACATTAGAAGTATTAAGAGTAGCAGCAGGAGATATATCCTATCAAGTTAAGACAAATGAACTAGGTATAGAATGGGTGCGTATTCCAAAGTATACGCGCATAGACACGAATTATGATGGA
>MDTG01306490.1_pt1 | contig 27680 bp, 25 predicted proteins | sample 811421 | NCBI WGS metagenome assembly MDTG01 (sample SAMN05326645, study PRJNA326480) | marine metagenome | isolation source: seawater | place: Pacific Ocean: South East | collected 2011
CCGCAGGCGGCTGCCATTCCCTTGGCACTGGCATCAGCTGACCCGGCAGGGGCAACGGCTCAGGTATGGTGACGATCTCGACGGGACGCGGCGGCTCGGCAGCGAGCGCCGCGGCATCGAAGTCTTCCGCGTCGTAACTGATCTCGGGTGGCAATTGCTTTGTGGCGCAGGCGGTGAGCAACAAGGGCGCTGCAACGACGAGTATCTTTTTCATGGGTTATCTCCCGAGATGAGGTCGCGACTCCAATTGAGAGCGTGGACATAGATTCCGAGCGGGTTCTTCCTGAGCGCCTCCTCGGTGCGGGGCGGCTGCAGGACGATGGAAAGGACAGCGGTGTAGCGCGTGGTCGCCGCGAGCGTGCCGTTCTCGAAGGACTGCTCCCGCCAGCGCACATCGAAGCTGTCGCCAGAGGAGCGCACGATGCTGGTCACCTCGACGGTTACGGTGCGCTGGCCGACCCTCGAAAACGGATCGTTCTCGCGCGCGTAGTCGTTCAGCGTGTTGGCGGCGCGGTCGGTGGCGTAGTCATAGGCGCGCAGCCAATTCTGGCGCACGACGATTGGGTCGATCGAGAGCGAGCGGACATTCTCGATGAAGCGCGCCAGATGGTAGGCGATCTGGGCGTCGGTTGGCTCATAGGCGGCGATGGCCGGACCGACGGCGCGGGTCTGCCCGAGTGTGTCGATCTCGACGACATAAGGCGTGATCGTGCTGCGTCCGGCTTGCCAGACGACCCCGCCGGACAGGCCGATGGCGAGCGCCAGGCAGCCGAACGCCATGAACCGCCAGTTCCGCGCCTGCACGCGCGCCGAGCCGATGCGCTCGTCCCAGACTTGTGCCGCTCGTTGATAAGGCGTCTCCGGTTCTGGTGTGTGGCCGTACGTCGAGGTGGATCGTTTGAACATCAGTCGTCGTCCCTCAATCTGGGGTTCTCGCCGGAGGCCGGGCGGTCGCCGTCGCGGATCGTGTGGGCCGTCACGGTCGCGCCTTCGCGCAGCCGTTGTTCTCGCCTCAGCTTCTGAGCCCAATCGGGCGCACCGCTTGCCGCGGCCGCAGCGCTGGTCGACGCCTCACCGCCGCTGGGACGCGTGCCGCCGGTCGCGGTGAAAGCGCCGCGCTGACCGTCTGCAAAGGATTGGCGCACGCCCGATGTCGCGCGTCCCGCAACGCTGCGAACGCCCTGACCGACAGCACCGGCGCCGGCGCGGGCGACGCCGGCCGCCCCTGCCGCAACGCCTGCCGCGCCGGACGCGCCAGAGGTTGCGCGCGCCATGCCGTACGCGCCGCTCGCCCCGCCCGCCATGGAGGATGCCGCTCGGGTCGCCGCGCCCGCCCCTGCGCCAAGAGCGCGCGCACCGCCGACAGCCGCACCGGCGGCGGCGGCACCGCCGATGGCGAGCCCGGCCGCCGATCCCACGGCGGCCCCGGCGCCGAGCTGTGGCGCACCGGAGACGAGACCGGCCGCAATGCCGGGGCCGAAGATACCAAGCATGAAAATCGCCAGCGCGCCCAGGACGGTGGAAAGCGCCTGCTCGATGGTGATCTCGTCGCCCACAAAAGACGCGGTGAAGGAACCGAACAGGGTCGAGCCGATGCCGACGATGACGGCGAGCACCATCAGCTTGATGCCCGCGGCAACCACATTGCCGAGCACGCGCTCGGCAAGGAAGGCGGTCTTTCCCCAGAGCGCGAAGGGCACAAGGATGAAGCCGGCCAAGGTGGTCAGCTTGAACTCGAGGATGGTGATGAAGAGTTGGATCGCCAGGATGAAGAAGGCCAAGAGCACGATAATCCAGGCGACCATCAGTACCGCGATCAGAACGAAGTTCTCGAAAAAGGCGATCGGTCCAAGAAGGTCCTCGACTTCCCTCAAAAGCGGATCTGCGGCGACGAAGCCGGTATTCGCGACGAAACCTGGCCGCATGAGATCGTCTGCGGTGATCGCGGAATTGCTCGCCCGCAAGCCGAGTCCCGCGAAGCTGTCGAAGATGACATCGGCGAGAAAGGAGAAGTTGTTCAGGATGAAGGCGAAGGCGCCGACGTATAGTACCTTTTTGATCATCGCGGGGATGACCGACTTGTCGTCCGAAAGCGCCCAGAACAGGCCGGCGAGCGTGATGTCGATGCCGATCAGGATCGTCGTCAGAAACGCGACATCTGGCCCGAGGAACCCGAAGCCGGAATCGATGTAGTTGACGAAAATCTCCGTGAACTGATCGATGACGCCGACATCATCCATTGTGCGCGTCCCCGAGTCCTAACGGCTATAGCTGCTGCCATCGCCCATGAAGCGGGCGAAGCGGGCACGGGCCTGCTCGCGGGCGGCGATGGCGCGGGCGCTTTCGAGCGCGTCGGCACGGGCCGATGCGGCAAGCAAGCTTTGGAGCTGCATCGATTGCTTGGCGGCGAGCGCAGTGAGCTGATTGCCGGCCTGAGCCGCCTGCAGATTGCCAACCGCGCCTTGGCTCTCGGCGATCAAACGGTCGAGCGTGAAGGTGTCGGTGCGGACCTGGCCGACCACCTCGGCCTGCACTTGGAGGCTGTGCCTGAAGCCTTCGCGGGCCAGCTGCCACGCTTCTTGCGCATCCTGGATGATCTGCGAATTTGAAACGGTGGCGGCATATTCTTCTGGGAACAATCGGCGGTATTCCGCGTCGATCGCGGACACATCGTAGGCGACGCCTTGCGCGCTCAGGATCAGCGCATCGACCGCGCGCAGCGAGGCCTGCAGATCACCGGCGACGGAGGTCGGCAGGCTCGTCAGGTTCTGCGCCTGATTCACCAGCATCTGCGCTTCGTTGGCGAGCTGCTGGATCTGATTGCTGATCTGCTGCAGCGAGCGCACGGCGGTCAGCAGGTTCTGGCTGTAATTCGCCGGGTCGAACACCGTGATCGCGTGCGCCGGCGGCGCCGTGACGGTCATGGTCACGGTGACGGTGGACAGGCCGAGCGCCAAAGCGGCGCAGACGGATAAAAGCTGTGTCTTGAGATGTTTCATCGGTCGTTCTCCTCTTGATCTCCCCACCGCCAGCCGTCCCGGCCATTCGCCAGGATGTCGATGCGGTAGTGGTAGGTGTTGAATTGGCTGATGGCGGCGACCGTGGCGCCGAACGGTTTGACGCTACTCGGTCCGAAACCGTCATAGATCCCGTAGAAATACGTCTCGGCGTAGCTGTCGCCGAAGACGTAGCTGTCGGCGAAACGGAGCGCGATGCCGCCATAGGCGACCTTGCCGATCTCCGGATTGCCAATCCGCGCATGACAGCCTTCGAGCGTTGCGGACGCCGCCGCGCCATAGCCGCGCCGCAGCACTGCATCGGCGCCGGGTTCGTTGGCCCATGCGATGTCGGGAAACCCGTCCTCGCCGCAATGGCCGCCAATCGAGATGACGCGGATCTCGTCAACATCCGGATGGAGCGGGATGCAGAGCGAACCGCTCGCACCAGCCGCGTCGCCCTCAAGCCATTGCCGGATGGTGTTCCGGGCGTCGGATTGGCCCCAGATATGCCGCCACCGGCCTTCGCAGACCCGCCCGACGGTGACTTTCGCGTCGCCCTGGCTGTTCGTCACATTCAGGAAGAAGCCGGGACAGTCATCGTCGCGCCAGCAGCGCGGCCAACCCTCGGCGGCAAACGCTGCCGGTGCGGCAATCAGGCCGATAAACGCCGCTATCACAGCCGCCTCAAGCGGTCGCTTCATGGTCTGTCTCCTCTTGCAGTGCATGGTTCGAACCGATCAGGTCCGCCGCCCAATCGAGGCCCTTGGCGCGCAGCCAGGAATCCGCGAACTCCTCTTCGCCATGAGCGGTGAGGAGCTCGTCCATCAGGGCGTGATCCGGCTTGGTGCTGCTTCCGGTAAAGGCCAGCGCCACGGGTCCAAGACTAAGGTCGAACAGCCGGTTCCCCTGGCGCGACTGGAAGTAGTAGTCGCGCTTCTCCACGGCACGGGCGATGATCTCGATCTGCCGGTCGTTGAGGCCGAAGGCTTCGTAGACGGCTTTCGCCTGGGGCTCGATCGCCCGGTCGTTGGGCAGGAAGATGCGGCTCGGGCAGCTCTCGATGATCGCCGGCGCGATCGAACTGCCGGCGATGTCCGACAAACCTTGTGTCGCGAAGACGACGGAGACGTTCTGCTTGCGGAGCGTCTTCAGCCATTCGCGGATACGCGCGGCGAAGGCCGGGTTGTCGAGGAAGAGCCAGGCCTCATCGAGGATCAGGAGCGACGGCCGTCCGTCGAACCGGGCTTCGAGCCGATGAAAGAGGTATGTCAGCACGGGAAGCACCGCGCCGGTCTCGTGCATCAGCTCTTCCATCTCGAAGCACTGAACGTCGCTGAGCGTGAGCCGGTCTTCATCGGCATCCAGGAGCCGACCGTATGGGCCTTCCAGCGTGTAAGGCTGAAGCGCTTGGCGCAGCTCGTTCCGCTGAAGCAGCGTCGCGAAACCGGTGAGCGTGCGTTCGGGCGGCGGCGCGGCGGCGAGATTCGACAGCGCCGACCAGACCGCGTCCTTGACCTCCGGCGTGACGGCGACGCCCTCATGGGCGAGCAGTCCGAGCACCCAGTCCTGCGCAAAAGACCGCTCCGCCGTCAGGTCGATCTTGGCGAGCGGCTGGAAGGCGAGCGCGTCCTTCATGCCCTCCTTGGCGGCGCTAAGGTCGAAAAAATCACCTCCCATGCCAAGAATGGCAGCACGGGCCGACCCGCCCTTGTCGAACATCGTGATCTGCGCGTCCGGGTAGCGCCGAAACTGCAGCGCGATCAGCGACAGGAGTACCGATTTGCCGGCGCCGGTCGGACCGACGACCAAGGTGTGGCCGACATCGCCGATATGGGTCACGAGCCGGAACGGCGTGGTCCCATTGGTCCGCACGGTGAGGAGTGGCGGCCCGCCCAGATGTTCGTTATACGCCGGCCCGGCCCAAATGGCCGACAGCGGCATAAGGTGTGCGAGATTGAGCGTATTGATCGGCGCTTGGCGAACATTGGCATAGACATGGCCAGGCAAGGACGAGAGCCAGGCTTCGACGGCGTTGGCGCTTTCCTCGATGGTGGCGAAGCCGCGCCCGTCGATGATGCGCTGTGCCGCGCGGACTTTCTCGCGAACGGCGGCGGCGTCTTCATCCCAGACGATGAAGGTGGTCGTGACATAGCCGTAAGCGACGAGATCGGCGCCGAGCTCCTGAAGCGCCGCATCGGCGTCGGCGGTCTTGTTGTCGGCGTCGGTGTCAACGAGCACGGACTGCTCGTTGGTCAGCACCTCCTTGATGATGGCGGCGATAGACTTGCGCTTGGCGAACCACTGCCGCCGATAGCGCTTGATCACCTTTTCGGCCGCGGCTTTGTCGAGCGGCACGAAGCGCGTCATCCAGCGATATTCGAAACCGAGATGGTTGAGGGCGTCGAGCAGTCCCGGCGTGGTCGAACCGGGAAATCCGAGAACGGTCAAGGCGCGCAGATGGGCGTCGCCCAGTATCGGCGCCAGTCCGCCGGTCAGAGAGGTGTCGACCAGGACTGCGTCGAGATAGGCCGGGATCTCCGGAAAGGCGATCGGATGCCGTTTGTTGGAGATGCAGTTGTGCAGATAGGTCAGCGTCTCTTCGTCGGAGAGCGGCGCGACCTCGGGCATGAGCTGTCCGAGGAGATCGAGCGCCCGATCCGTCTGCTGAACGAAGGCGCTGAGATGGTCGCGATAGTCTAGCCCGCGCTTCCCACCATCGCTCTCGATCAGCATCTGTTCGGCGCGGCCAATGTTTTCGGCGGGCGGCAAGTAAACGATGGTCAGCACATAGGCGCTCTCAAACATCGCGCCGGTTTGCTCGAAGGCCGCACGCCGTTCCTCATCGACAAGCCGCGACACCGGGTCTGGAAAATCCGAGTACGGATAATCGCGGGCGACATGGCGCTCGGCTTCGAAGAACAGCGCCCAGTTAGAGCCGAAACGGCGCAGCACATTGTTGATCCGCGCGCAGGTGGCGACCAGTTCGGCCTCTGTCGCGCTTTCGAGGTCGGGCCCGCGGAATCGCGCCGAGCGCTGGAAACTCCCGTCTTTATTTAGGATGACGCCGGGCGCGACGAGGCAGGCCCAGGGCAGATAGTCGGCGAGCAGCGCGGGGCGTTTCCGATATTCGGCAAGGTTCAGCATCCCAGATGCCCCTTGTGGCGGATGTGGCGGACTAGCACGTCCATGAAGGACGGGTCCTTGCGGGCGGCGTAGACGGCGGCGCTATGGCCAACGATCCAGACGACGAGGCCTGCAAGCCAGAGCTGGAGGCCGAGTCCCAAAGCCGCTGCCAGGGTGCCGTTAAAGATGGCGACCGAGCGTGGCGCCCCGCCCATCAGGATCGGTTCGGTGAGCGCGCGATGGAGCGGGATCTCGTAACCTTCGACCGTCATACGATGAGCGCCCCGCCGCCGAACGAGAAGAAGGACAGGAAGAAGCTCGTCGCGGCAAAAGCGATGGAAAGCCCGAAGACAATCTGGATCAACCGCCGGAAGCCACCCGAGCTCTCGCCGAAGGCAAGCGATAGGCCGGTGATGACGATAACGATGACGGCGATGATGCGCGCGACCGGTCCCTCAATGGATTCCAGGATCGCGGTGAGCGGCGCTTCCCAAGGCATACCCGACCCGGCGGCGCTGGCGGGACCGGCCCAGAGAATAGCCAATCCAATGAGAAGGCCGACGAAGACCGCCTGCCGGGTGGGGAAACGGGAGCAGATATCGGGGACGAGCAGGTTCATACGGGTCTCCTTCTTGTTAAGCGGTTGGAATGAGCTGGATCGGGGTTAGCGGCTTGAGACGGTAGTCACCACCCGAAGTGAGTCCTTCGAGCGCGGCGACGGTCTCGACGCGACGGCCGGAGCCCCGACCTTTGAGGAAGACGACGATGTCGATCGCCTCGGCGATTAGCCGGCGAGGCACGGTGACGACCGCTTCCTGGATGAGCTGTTCGAGGCGATAGAGCCCGGCATGGGCGGAGTTGGCGTGCAGCGTCGTGATCCCGCCGGGATGGCCGGTGTTCCACGCTTTCAGCATGTCGAGGGCTTCGGGCCCGCGAACCTCGCCGACGATGATCCGGTCGGGGCGTAGACGGAGCGTCGAGCGCACGAGATCGGACAGCGCGGCGACACCGGGCTTGGTGCGCAGGCTGACGCAATCCTCCGCCGCGCAGTGGAGCTCTCGGGTATCCTCAATCAGGATGACGCGGTCGCCGCTTGTCGCAACCTCAGCAAGGAGCGCATTGACCAATGTGGTCTTGCCCGAACTGGTTCCGCCGACCACGACGATGTTCTTGGCTGACGCAACGGCCTCGGCCAGTTCCTTGGCCTGGAGCGGCGCCATGATCTGAGCGTCGACATAGTCGGAAAGCCGGTAGAGCACTTTCGCCGGCTTGCGGATCGCGAAGCACGGGGATGGCGCCACCGGCGGCAACAGCCCTTCGAAGCGTTCGCCGGTCTCGGGCAGTTCGGCGGAGACGACCGGCCGCTCCGCGTGGCATTCCTGGCCAATGTGGCTGGCTACGAGCCGAATGATCCGCTCCGCTTCCGAGGCGCCAAGCTGTTTACCGGTGTCGACGCGCCCTTCGCCATGGCGGTCGAGCCAGAGCCGTCCGTCGGGATTGACCATCACCTCGATGACCGCGGGATCCGCTAGCGCGGCAGCGATGGCCGGACCCATGGCGGTGCGCAGCATGGTCCGCTGGCGGTCAAGGGTCGTGGGGTGGAAGCGGTCAGTCATTGCTCGCTTCCTCTGATCCGCCTTGGCCGTTCTTGGCGTCGCCATTCGAAGACGGGGACTGCTTCGCGGCGCGAAGCGCGTCGATTTCGGCTTCGGTGAAGAAATCGCTCTCGCTCGGCGCGACCTCTTCGAGGACGTCGCGGATCATGGTCTTGCCGCCCGCAAGCCGGCGTCCGAGTTGCGCCACGAAGAACTCGAAACGCTCCTTGCCGAGCGCGCGGGCGGCGTCCTGCTCGACACCCGGCAGCGGCGGGGTGATGATCAGGTAGTAGCGGATGAAGAGCGCCAGGCTTTCGGAGACGATGGTCTGGTCGCGCTCGAGGCGATCCAACTGACGGGACAAATGATCGAGCCGCCGGATGATCGCCGCGTCACGCTGGTCGTCCCGCTCAGGCGACAGGAAGGCGGCGAGCGCGGCATCGGTGATAGCGGACTTTGACGCCCCCGGCCGTCGTGCCGCGATACCGAGCCGTTGATCGACTTGATCGGAAAGATAGACGCAGAGGCGGGCTTTCATGAGCAGCGCCTCCCCTAAAAGCTCGGGATCAGGTCGTCGTCGGCCTGATCGCCCATTCCGTTATTGAGGGCGTGGGCGCGGCGGACGGTCGCGGCATTGCGGGCGAGCTGATCCATCCTTCGGGCGTCAGCGGGATCGAACTCGTCATCGACAAGCCCCGCGTCCGGCGCGCGTTCGGGCTGATGTTTCGCAGGCGCTTCTTCCGGCAGCGCGGGGTGGCGTTTGAGGCCGCCTTCGTCCTCTTCGCCACCGGAAACGAGTTCGGACCAGGGCTTGATGAGATCGGCATGGGGCTTGCGCACCTGTCCCGACCAGTCGTCGGCGCGGGAGGGCGGACGATCCGCATAGGGACCGTCCGCCGACAGGCCCAGCGGGGGGCACACCCGGCCCGTGAAGTTGGCGTCCTCGAAATAGCGCAGCTTCCTGGCGCGGATCGGCGCCTGACCGGAGATCATCACGATCTCCTCGTCGGCCGGGAGCTGCATCACCTCGCCAGGCGTCAACAATTGCCGGGCGGTCTCCTGCCGCGAGACCATGACGTGGGCGAGCCACGGCGCGAGCCGGTGGCCGGCGTAGTTGCGCTGGGCGCGCAGTTCCGTCGCCGTGCCGAGAGAGTCTGAGATACGCTTGGCCGTGCGCTCGTCGTTCGAGGCAAACGCGACCCGGACATGGCAATTGTCGAGGATCGCATTGTTCTCGCCATAGGCCTTGGAGATCTGGTTGAGCGATTGCGCGATCAGGAAGCTGCGGATGCCGTAGCCGGCCTTGTAGGCCAGCGCACTTTCGAAGAAGTCGAGCCGCCCGAGCGCCGGGAACTCGTCGAGCATCATCAGAAGCTGGTGGCGGTGACCCTGACCGGGCTCGCCCTGCAAACGTTCCGTGAGACGCCGGCCGATCTGGTTGAGGATCAGACGCACCAGTGGTTTGGTGCGTGACAGGTCCGAGGGTGGAACGACCAGGTAAAGCGAGACCGGCCGTTCCGCGTCCATCAGATCGGCGATGCGCCAGTCGCAGGCGCTCGTCGTCTCCGCTACGGTCGGATCGCGGTAGAGCCCGAGGAAGGACATGGCGGTCGACAGCACACCCGAGCGTTCGTTCTCGCTCTTGTTCAGCAATTCTCTCGCGGCCTGGGCGACGACGGGATGGACCTGCGGGTTGTCCTCCGTACCGAGATGATTGGTGCTCATCATGACCCGGAGCGTCCGCTCGAAGGAGCGCGACGGATCGGAGAGAAAGGCCGCGACGCGGGCGAGCGTCTTCTCTTCTTCCGCATAGAGGATGTGGAGGATCACGCCGACGAGCAGCGAGTGGCCCGTTTTCTCCCAGTGCGTCCGTCTCTCAAGCGAGCCTTCGGGATCGACCAGGATGTCGGCAATGTTCTGGACGTCGCGGACCTCGTTGCGGCCCTTGCGCACTTCCAGGAGCGGGTTGTATCTGGCGCTCGCCGGATCGGTCGGATTGAACAGCAGGCAGTGCGAAAACTTGGCGCGCCAGCCAGACGTGAGCTGCCAGTTCTCGCCCTTGATATCGTGGATGACGGCCGAATGCGGCCAACTCAGAAGCGTCGGGATGACAAGGCCGACGCCCTTCCCGGAACGGGTCGGCGCGAAGCACATGATGTGTTCTGGTCCGTCATGACGCAGATAGCGCCCCTTCAGCGTTCCAAGAAAGACGCCTCCCGAATCGAAGAGCCCAGCCTTCTCGATCTCTGTCTTCGACGCCCAGCGCGACGAGCCGTAGGTGGTGACCAGCCGGTTTTGTCTCGCCCGCCAGAGCGATCCGATAATGGCGACAACGACGCCGAGAACGCCGCCCGCCGCCGCCATAGCGCCCGCGCGGTTGAAGATCGCCGGGGCGTAGGCCTCGTAGGCGTACCACCACTCGAATAGCCGCCATGGCAGATAAACCGGATAGTCGCCGATCGATACCCAAGCCGGGCCGAGACGCGGTTGATAACCGAGTTGCCCGGCCGTCCACTGCGTCGCAAACCAGACCGCGCCAATCACGATGGCGAAGACGGTGATGATCTGGCCGATCAGAAGCTTGGTTGGAGTCATCGATCTTTTACCGCTTTGTTTGAGCAAAACGCCCGTTGCAGTTGGCAAAAGATCGCGGCAAAATCAGTGTTTAATCAATGAAGTAACTTCCAAGTTGATCCAAGTGTTCATAAAAGAAGAAGCAAGCGCCAAGTACGGCAATGATTAGCCAAGACCGTCAGATCTTATTTTTGGTGGCCGGAATGGCTAAGTTCTTGGATGGAGTTGGACCGAAGCGATGGCACATTGCGAAATCCGCGCAAACGCTGTCTGGCGGGGGATTCGCGGGGACTAAAAAGGAGATGATCCATGCGTTTCGCTTGTCGTTCCGCCCTGCGGGGCCTCGCAGCGCTCTCATTTGCCGCGTGCGGGATCGCCAACGTGGCGACAGCGGCCGAGTATGAGATCCGAGCCTTCGATGGCGGACCCGCCTGGTTCGTTTATGACGAACCCATCGATGTCGCCCTTCATGTCCTGAACCCCGGCGATCCGAAATGCCATGAGCTCGGCGAGATCGTTCTTCTGTTCGAAAATCGAGATCAACTGCGCAACGACACCCTGATCGAATCCGCCGCGCTCACGGGCATGACCCATTATGCCGAGCTTTGCCGGTCGCTCGGCGCCAATCCGTCGAACCAGCGCAAGGTCGCTGGCATCATTGTCGGCGACGGCGCGCCCGATACGCAGGGCCGGGTTATGGGCGACGTGCGCGTCCTCGATGCAGTGGTCTCTTCGTTCACCGGCGCGTATCAACTTCGGGTTCGCCGCAACACCGTCGCCGCCGCCGCCGGCGGCGCTGATGATACAGCCGCCGCAATCACGGCGGACCGGGACGCGCGACTGGCGGCGGCCCAGGCCGAACGGGAGGCGGCGGATCGAGTTCGTGCGGATAAGCGGGCCGCTGAGATTGCCGAGGTTCGCGCCACCTATGACGTGGCTCTTGCGGAAAGCGTTGCCAAGGCGCAGCCGGCCGGGCTGATTGGCCGGGTATCCGGCGGTGATCGCGCTGCGCTGACCGGTGTCTGGTCCGCCAGTCAGTCCGACTGCGCCAACGAGCGCGTGATCCTGTTCGAGCGAGATGGGGACGGCACGATCGAATGGTGGCGCGCGGCGAACCAGGACGTTGGGCTCCTGCCATGGCGCACGGGCCGATGGGAGCTGCGCGACGGCACGGTGATCATGAGCTTCGATCATCGCGTCGAATATGATGGTTTCCGACGTGACTTTCGCAACGATGTCATCAATGAGACTGTTCAATTCGACCTTGAGGGCGTCGACGCGTCGGAGCTTAGGCTTGCCGCCACGACCGGTGGATTCTCGCCTGAAGCGCTGTTACTCGGCGGTGCGGAGAAGCTCTTCGTACGCTGTGTGGGGTGATCTTCCAGAGTTTTCGAGGTACGATTCGGTCTCGCCCGACTGGTATCGTCGGGGCACGAGACCAAAGTAGGCGCCGGCCGCTCGCGATCGTTTAAATCTGCCTGCATCATCGACAGCGGCCGCAAAGGCGACCGATGTCTGGACCTTTCGATGAAGAAGGAAAGACGGGATGAGCAAGACCTGGATCTGGACAGCAATCGTACTTCTCCTGATCGCGGGAGGCTCCTACGGTCTCTATGTCTATCTCCGGCCCGTGCCGCTTCCCGAGCAGGTTGTTTACGGAAATGGCGTCGTGGAGGGCACGGAAATCCGGGTTGCCGCCGAAGTGGCCGGCCGCGTTGTCGAAAGCGAACTTGTCGAAGGTGCGTTGGTTGCCGAGGGCGACCTGCTGGTACGGCTCGATGACACCGATGCCAACCTGAACAAAGCGCGCGCAGAAGCGGAGATTGAAGCCCTTGAGGCGGAACTCAACCGCGCGGAAAGCGAACTCGAAGTGGCCCGGCATCATCTGGGCACGGCCCGGACCGAGCTGGACCGGGTACGGAAACTCGAGGCCCGCGGCACCGTTGCGCCCCGGACGCTGGAAATCGCCCAGAATGCGTTTCGCGAGGCGCAGGGCAATGTGGCGGCGCTTGAAGCGGGAAAAAGCGCGATGAGCAAGCGCATCACCGCCGTGCAGCGCGAGATCGCCCTTCTCGACAACCAGATATCCAAGACCCGGATCACCGCCCCGCTGCACGCCACCGTGCTGGTCAAGGCGGCCGAACCCGGCGAATTCGTTCAACCGGGACAGCCATTGGTCACGCTGCTCGATCTTACCAGAGCGGAGGTCCGCGTCTTCATTCCCGAAAGCCGGATCGGACAGGTGGAACTGGGCGCACCGGCGCGCCTGCGCGTCGACGCCTTTCCCGACCGGCTGTTCGAGGCGCGGGTCGCGCGGGTCGATCAGACCGCGCAATTCACGCCGCGCGACATCCACATGCCCGACGAAAGGGTGCGACTGGTCTTCGGCGTGACGCTCGCGATCGACAATCCCGACGGCGTGCTGAAACCGGGAATGCCGACCGATGCCTGGATCCTGTGGCAACCCGATGCCGGATGGCCCGAGCGGCTGTTCGTGCCGACATAGCGAAGGCTCCGCCATGGCAACGAACGATACGGTCATTGAAGCAGAGGGGCTCGGGCGCCGGTATCGGTCACACCGGGCGCTGAGCGACATCGACATCAAGATCGGTGTCGGCGAGATCGTCGGCCTAGTCGGACCGGACGGTGCGGGAAAGACGACGCTCTTGCAACTTTTCGCGGCGATTCTCGATCCCAGCGAAGGCAGATGTCGAGTGCTGGGTCACGACACCGTGGCGGAATCGGCCCGTATCACTTCGCAGATCGGCTACATGGCCCAGGGCTTCACGCTCTATGACCGGCTGACCGTCGCTGAGAATCTGTCTTTCGCAGCCAGAACCCGCAGCGTGCCGGGGGCAGTCTATATGGCCCGGCGCCGCCGGTTGCTGGAGATGGCGGGGCTGGCACCCTTTCTCGACCGGCGCGAGGGGGCGCTATCGGGGGGGATGCGCAAAAAGCTCGCACTCTGCGTCAATTTGATCCACGAGCCGCCGCTGCTGCTTCTCGACGAGCCAGGGCTCGGAGTCGATCCGCTCTCCCGCCGGGAGCTTTGGCAAATCCTCGACGAGTTCCGCCGCCAGGGGACGACAATCGTGCTCGCGACATCCTACATGGACGAGGCCGACCGGTGCGACCGGGTGGCGTTTCTGGACAGGGGCCGGCTGATGGCGCTCGGGCGACCCGATAAACTGCGCGCGCAGGCGAAGGCACAGGTCCATTCCATCGTCTCTGACCAGCCAGCGGAAGCCGAGGCGGCACTGCATGGAATCGCAGGAGTTCTGGGCATCCAGTGGCGCGTAGACAGCGTGCGTTTCGTGATGAAGCCGGGTGCCGAACTTTCGCCAGACGAGCGGGCACGTCTGGACGATCTTGGACAGGTCGCGGTGGCGGAGCCGGGAATGGAGGACGTGTTCACGATCCTGCGCGGGGGCGAGTCCGTACCGGAAGAGTCCGATACCGCTGTGGCGACCCAGCCCGTCGCGCGCGCCGCAACAGGCAAGACGGGAGAGATCGCGACCAAGGGGCTGACCCGCCGCTTCGGCGATTTCGTCGCGGTGGGAGAAGTCACCCTCACTATCGCGCCGGGCGAAATCTTCGGTCTGCTGGGGGCGAACGGCGCGGGTAAGACGACATTGATCCGCATGCTCTGCGGCCTCTTGCCGCCCTCGGCGGGCAGCGCGACGGTGGCCGGCGTCGACGTCTTATCGGACCCACGTCGGCTGCGGCAGCGGATCGGCTATATGTCACAGCGCTTTTCGCTCTATCCCGATCTGACCGTCGGCGAAAACCTGTCATTCTTCGCCAGCGCCTACGGGCTGTCGTGGCGCGATGCCCGCGAGGCGATCGGCTGGGCGGTGGAGATGACCGGACTCGGTGGCCAGCAAGGTGAGATGGTGGCACGTCTTTCCGGTGCGGTGCGCCAGCGCGTGGCGCTTGGCTGCAGCGTCCTACACCGCCCGGCAGCACTGTTCCTCGACGAACCGACCTCGGGCGTCGATCCGCTGGCGCGGTTCCGGTTCTGGCGCCTGATCCGGATCCTCGCCGAAGAAGGAATGACGGTTCTCGTGACGACCCATAATCTGGAGGAAGCGGCCTATTGCCACCGTCTCGGCCTGATGGACATGGGTCGCATGATCGCCGTCGGTGACCTGCCGGCACTGCGCGCGCATTTTCCCGGGCAGGAGTTAGCAACGGCGGAGGATGTCTTCCTGGCCTTCATGGAACGTGAGCGGGCCAGGCCGCAGTCGGAGAGAGCCGTCTCATGAAGTTGTCGCGAATACTCGCCATCGTCGAGAAAGAAACGAAGGAGATCATCCGGGATCCAGTTACCGTCGCGGTGGCGTTGCTCATACCGGCGGTGATGTTGTTCCTGTTCGGGTACGCGATCTCGTTCGATGTGGACAACGTCGCGATTGGAGTGCTCGACCATGACCAGTCGACGGAAAGCCGGGCGCTTGTCAATCGGTTTTTGGCCAGCGGGTATTTCGTCATGGCCGACAGTTACCGAAGCGCAATCGAGGCCGAGACCGCGTTGCAGCGCGGTGCCGTCATGCTAGCGTTGATCATTCCGCCGGGTTTCGCGGACCAACTCGCGCGGGGGGAACCCGCTCCGGTTCAGGCGCTGGTGGATGGGACATTCTCGGCAACCGCCAATCTGGTGGCGGCCTATGCCAACGCGATCATCACCGGCTTCGGTGTCCAGACGGCACCTCCGATCGAAGTGGCTGCGCGGGTCTGGTACAATCCTGCGCTGCGCAGCGTGAACTTTGTCGTGCCCGGCCTGTTCGGCGTTATACTCATGGCTTTCCCGCCGCTCCTGACCGCACTCGCGATCACCCGTGAAAAGGAGACCGGTTCGATCCAGCAGATATTCGCCTCGCCGGTGACACCGGTCGAGTTCCTGTCCGGCAAGCTGATCCCTTACGGGCTGATCGCGTTCCTGCAGCTCGTCATGGTGATCGCGGTGAGTTTCCTCTGGTTCGCCGTGCCGCTCAAGGGAAGTCTCGGTCTGCTGTTCGGGGTCGGCATGATCTATGTTTTCACCACGGTCGGGATCGGGCTGCTCGTCTCGACGATCACCAGCAGCCAGCTCGCCGCCATGCTGCTGGCATTGATCCTCTCGCTGATGCCGTCTTTCCTGTTTTCCGGCTTCCTGTTTCCGATCTTCACCATGCCGTACGTGCTGCAACTCTACACGCGGCTCTTCCCGGCGCAGTATTTCGTGGATTTCTCGCGCGGTGTGGTCTTGAAGGGAGCAGGCCTTGCCGAGCTGTGGCCTTCAGCGCTGCTGATACTGACCTATACGCTGGTGATCTTTGCGCTGGCGGTCTGGCGTTTCAGAAAGAAGGTGGCGTGATGGGCGCACGTCTCGCAGGTCTACTGGTGAAGGAGTTGATCCAGCTCCTGCGCGATCCGCTGATCCTGATCCTGATCCTCTGGCTTTACACGATCGAGGTCGTGATCTGCGCCTACGCGCTGTCCTTTGAAGTCGAGAACATGCCGCTGGCAGTCGTCGATCTGGACCGCAGCCCGCAAAGCCGCTCGCTGGTGCAAGAGTTTCTCGCAACGGACGTCTTCGCCGATGCTGGCCGGCCCGCAAGCGCGACCGAGGCCGGTGCCTGGCTGCAGGATGGACGCGCCCGCGTGGCGTTGGTGGTGCCGCCGGGGTTCCAGCGCGATCTTCAGAATGATCGGACGCCTGAACTGCAACTGCTGCTGGACGGGGCGAACTCCAACATGGCTGCCCAGGCACGGGGCTACGCCCTTGAGATCGTCGGGCGCTTCTCAATCAATGGCGGCGACAGCGGTGGGATTGCGGCTGGACCGGTGCCGATGGTGCGGGTCTGGTATAATCCCGACCAGACCTTTACTGCCTTTATCGTGCTGTCGATGGTGGCGCTCGCCGCGCTGATGGTCGGCGTGATCCATCCCGCCGCGTCCATCGTACGCGAGAAGGAGGCGGGAACAATCGAGCAATTGCGCGTCACGCCGATCCGGACGTTTGAGCTGTTCGTCGCCAAGACCCTGCCGACGCTGGTGGTGGGACTTCTGTCGGTGTTCCCCAGCCTATTGATCGTCTGGTGGTTCGGCATCCCTCTGCGCGGCAGTCTGCTTCTTTTTCTCGGCCTCACTGCGGTATTCCTGCTTAGCGCCATTGCCATCGGTGTTCTGATCGCCAGCGTCAGCCGGTCGCTTCAGCAGGCGCTGCTGCTGGCGTTTTTCGGGCTCTTTCCGTTGATGTTCCTGTCCGGCACGCTGGCGCCGATCGAGAGCATGCCAAAAGCGCTTCAGATTGCTTCCCTGGCAAGTCCGTTGCGCCATTACATGGACATTACGCTGGGAGTTTTTCTGAAAGGTGTGGGAATCCGCGAATTGTGGCCGAGCGCGCTCGCGTTGCTCGCGATCGGTATCCCGCTTTTTGGAATAGCCATTCAGGTATTCAAGCAAAAAGACGCCTGATATCATACTTCGCCTCGAAACGCCTCAAGCTCCGTTCCTAATCTGGTAAGAATAGTGGCGGCAAAACATTGCCGCCACATACGTGCTGAATCACCCTATTTTTAATATAACACTGAAAATTGGGGGGCTTTGCGAGAACGATCAAGATGGTCTCGTACTATTCTGCTCCCTCCGGCATCAGACCCCACAATTGCGGCTTTTTCGACGAGCGCTGCGATGTTGATCGCGGCGCGCGCGACACTCGGTGTGGCCGCCGCGACGCGGATGCCCTCGACCCTGGCGCTCATCAGCAATCTCTTCGCCGATCCCCGTGAGCGCGCGCTCGCTTTTGGCATATGGGCCACAATTTTTGGGGTCGACTATGCGCTGGGACCTGTCCTGGGAGGGTATCTTCTGGAGCAGTTCTGGTGGGGCGCCACCTTCCTGCTTGCTGTGCCCATCGTCGCGCTGTTGCTTGTGCTCGCCCCCATTCTGTTGCCTGAATATCGCGCGCCGAATGCTGGTCGGATCGATCTGTTCAATGTGGCGATCTCGTTGGCCGCCATGCTGCCGGTGATCTACGGCATCAAGCAGATCGCCAAATATGGTTTCGCTCCCGACGCCATCGGCGCCATCGCGGCGGGCCTTGTCTTCGCCGTGCTCTTTGTGCGGCGGCAAAGGCGGCTTTCCGATCCGCTTGTCGATATGAGCTTGTTCGGCAACAGGGCCTTTTCTGTGGCCCTGATCGTGCTGCTGGTCGGACTGGTGGCGGTTGGCGGGACGATGTTGCTCTCCGCTCAATATCTGCAACTGGTGGCCGGCTACGCACCCTTTGCCGCAGGCTTGTGGATGGGCCTTGCGGCGCTGGGCATGATCGCCGGCGGCGTGGGTGCACCGCTCCTTGCCCGGTCCATCCGGCCCGGCTTCGTCGTTGCCGGATCGCTCGTTCTGTCAGCCGTCGGATATCTGATGCTCGCCGGGGTCGGTAACGGCGGCGCTAGTATCGCGGTGGTCGTGGCGGGTTTGGGTCTTGCTTATCTCGGCAACGGGCTCATCGCTGCGCTCGGCACCGATCTCGTCGTCGGCGCGGCGCCGCCCGAGAAGGCGGGATCGGCCTCGGCCATGTCCGAGACCGTTCAGGATACTGGTGTTTCGATCGGTATCGCCGTTCTCGGAAGCCTCGCCACCGCCGTCTATCGACGCACAATGCTCGATCATATGCCCGATAACCTGGCCGAAGACACACGCGAAGCGGTCAGCGACAGCCTCTGGGCGGCATCGGCCATAGCGCCAGACCTGCCAATTGGGCTGATCGAAGAAGCGCAAATTGCGTTCACAGCAGGGTTCAACAGTGCGGCCGTCGTTAGCGCGATTAGCATGATAGTGCTCGCCATCCTCTCGGCGGTGGCGCTGCGGCACGTCGGAACACTTGGACAATCTGATGAACGGTCGTGATCTGAATGGACCTGGGCGTCTCCGCAACTTCTTGGCGCAGCCGGTGGATGGGCTGACGTAAATTAAGCGCGCCTGCCGAAATATCGCTTCTCCGAAGCGGCCATCGGAAAAGTTCGCAGCATCGGTCATTATAGGCTCGAACCCGTCATTGCCCTGGCCGCAGCTAATGGCGGATGCTGGTCGGTTTCAGAGCTTCTTCAACCAATCCCAATCCCACGCTTCTTTCCGAAATCGAAAGACACGGATGATCCGCGCACGATGCCGCCAACGACTTTGCCGCGCTGGCGTTCCAATGCGGCCCGCCAAGGAACGAGCGTGAATTCCTTCGACTTCTCGATGACGGCGAACTTGCCGCTCGCAAGCCGGACTGGTCTTCGATAGACACCTTCGATACGCTCGCCGTCAAGCGGCTTGGAAAACGGCTTGCCCAACTCCTTCGACAGCCGATCCGATACGGCGCTCACCTCGCGGCGGCGGAGTTCGGTCAAGAGGTTGCGCTGATAGACGGTCCGGCCGTCGCGCTCCCTGGCGAGCCCCTGTTGCATCAACCAGCGACGCCGGCGCTCAATCGCGTCATTCGCCTCCCGCCCGAGTCCGCTCCCCCGCAACGGCTCGGGCCGCTCCGCAACGAGCTGGCGGTCAAGCCAGGTTGCACCCTCCGTCTCTCCCATCTGGTCCAAGCTGAAACTCGACATAAGGGCCAGGCGCGCCGGTTGCCGCATCCGGTTACCCTCCTCATAGGCGCGCGCCCTGTCGAGGAAATCTTCGGGGATCGCCCAGGAGCCGTCGGCGAAGCGCTCGGCGAAGCCGGCCCGGCGCATGGCCTCCAGCCGCCGGACATGGGCGCGAACATACTCAGCCGACGCGCGCGGGTCGACGGCCTGATGCAGCGGCTCGCTGTAGAGACCGCCGCTTTGCTCGGCGATCTCGGCGATGGTCCGGTCGGCGCGACGCGGTTCGGCCGCCTTACCTTCGATAGCGACGATCGCGCCCGGTTCATAATCGCCGGGATCGGCAAGCTCGCCCACCTCGGCATAGTGCGTCCGCCCATCGGTTCCGTCGACAATCAGATAGTGCCGGTCGTTGAGCTCGTCGGAGAGCCCGCGCGCCACGACACGGCCAACAATCCGCGCGTTCGGCTGCGCGGGATCGAAGATCGCATGATCGGCGCCGGCGCGGTCCACGCCCGCCGCGCGCATCTCACGGTGCATCGTCCGGATGATGTCGCCGCGCGTGCCCATGTCGCGCAGCGTGGTTTCGAGCCCTGCCGAAAGCCGCCAGCGTTTGGTCCCGGCCGGTTCGGCAAGGCCCATGCGTTCGAGCGTCTGGAGGCGACCGATCTTCAGCGTGTGCTTGAAACGGGCGAAGTCACCCTTGGGATCGCGGCGCAGATCGACCACGCCGTTGTCCGCCTGGCCGAGGAATTCGCGGTCGAGGCGGGTGAACCGCTCCTGGTCCACTTCGCGAGCGTAGCCACGCTGGATTTGCTGTTCGCTGACCGGTCCCAGCTCCAGCGTCAGCAGCTCGCTCGCCCGCTCCCGGATGCCATGGGAGATATAGTCGCGGGCAATCACCAGGTCTTTGCCGAACTCGTCCTTGCCGCGCAGCACGATATGGCTATGGGGATTGTCGGTGTTGAAGTGGTCGACCGCCACCCAGTCGAGGCGGGTGTCGAGGTCGCGCTCCATCTCCGCCATCAGGCCACGGACGAAGGGCTTCAAATCGTCAAGCTCGGCCCCGTCTTCCGGCGAGACGATGAAGCGGAATTGATGGCGGTCGCCGTCGCTGCGTTCCAGAAATTGTTTGCCATCCGCCTCGTCGCTCGTCGCATCGTAGAGCCGGCCGGGCTCGCCCTCGCGGGTGACGCCGTCGCGCTGGATGTATTTGAGGTGCGCTCTCGCGGCGCCGATCCCTTGTCCTTGGAGCTTGACGATCCGCGACTTGACGATGACCCGCCGGCGGCCGGTCACCCGTCCGCGCCGCATCGCCGCGCCGGTCCCCCATCCACCGCCGCGCCCGATCCGGGACCCGCTGAACGCGGAGGCGCCCATGCGCCCGAACCCCGGCCCGGACAGACTGGCCGCATGCAGCACCCGTTGCAGATAGGTCTTGGCCTTCCTGTCGCCGCGGGATCGGATCTTCCCGAGTTTCGGTTTGAAGCGGTCTTCACCGTCTGTAGCCATGGCTTCCAGATCAGCGCGGCAAACGCCGGAAACAAGGTAACGTCATCAATATGCAAGCCTCATCAATGGGTTACGCAAAAATGGGGAGTCACCCATACCCCTCTGGCGCCAAAAAAGAGATGTGCAGACAGGAACTTAAGCGTCATTGACGCTGATCCTTTTCTCTTGCCCTCCGCCGCCTCAGACCTCTCCCACGCTCCAACTCCTTCCTGACGCCGGATCAACTTTCCTCGCGCTCCCGCCAAGGAAACCGCAGCCTGGTCGCCCGACCGATGATCAACCGCCGATCCACCGGTCCGAAATACCGTCCGTCGAAGGATTGCGGATGGTCTTGTAGCAGGAAGACCGTTTGCTCAGTCAGGATGTGGCAGCCGTGCCAATCCGGCATGTCTCGGCCCAACCCGTCGACGCGATTTGCGATTGCGACCCTCTCGTCATTGACAAAAATCTCCTCCCCTCGGCGGCAGATTCGGTCACCGTTCAGCCCCACAACGCGTTTCAAAAGAGGCACGTCCGGCGGCAAATATGCGCGCCCTTCGACGAGATTCCGAACCCGTTCGGGCACGCCAACGAGGGCGTAATCTCCGCGTCGCACGGGCCGCTTGTCGAGCCAATAAAGGCCGATGGGGGCGCTTGCGGAGCCGTTGTAGACGAGCTTTTTCGGCAGGCTGACAAGCGATGCGACCGCCAAAGCGAGGACCGGAACCGCTGTTACAAGGAGCCAAATCCGCCTCATGCCTACGCCCCCTTCGCCACCTGTTGGGCCGCCAAATAGGCTTGATGCTGGGCCATCGAATACGTGCGGATCGGCCGTCTCGTAGCGATCCGGTTATGGACATGGCGGTAGTATGCGGGCGACACGTCGGCGGGCTCGAACCCGTCCATTTCAAGAGCGTCGATCTGCAAAAGCGCGCGCTTGACTTTCGTGTTGCCCGTCGCCAGCAGGAGGATTTCGCCGCCCGGATGAACGCCCTCAAACCTGCTCAGGAGCAGCGAAGGCTCGACCGTTTTGACGATGGTGAATCGCCAGTCCTGGGTGCCGTACTCGTTGGCGCGCCAGCGTACATAGCCGAGTACCCGTCCCGGTTTGAAGAAGGCAAGCGACCGCCGGCGATCCAGATCCTGTTGCTCATCGGGCGCGCCGAAGCGCAGCCAATGGTTCAGATGTTCCGGGTAGAACGCGATTTCGACGCGGGTGAAGGGCTCAGACATCGGCGGTCGAGTCCTTCTTGCGCAGGTCCGACCAGGCGGTCAGATCGTCGATGTGGTAGCGCACAAAACGGCCATGCTTCCGGTACTGCGGACCGCCGCCATAGACCCGCATTTTTTCAAGGGTGTTGGGCTTAAGCTTGAGAAAACGGGCCGCTTCTTTGGTGGTCAGGAAAGGTCCATCGACAGCGGCTTTTGTATCATGCTCGGTCATACGCCCTCCGGCTTCCGCGTAATTGCGCTATGCCGGGAAAACATGATCCAAGGCGCTTATCGGCGGGAGTATCGTTCTCGCCGAGTCGTCACAACGATCCCCCTGATGGTTCTCACGAGCCGCTACCTCAACAGCTTTCGATAGTCGCCATTGATGTAGCGCCGCCCGCGTTTGTAGGCGCGAGTGGTGCGGTTCTTGAGCGTCGCATTCGGGTTGGTCCACTCTTCATCGACAAATTCATCGCCGTGAATGAACCGCGCGATGTCCTGAAACAACCAGTGTCGCCGCCTTAAATCGACGGCGATCAGCGCATCGCGATGGCGCATCGCCTCGACCGTCCAGCCGCCCTGAGGGCCGCCGATCAGGCGGTTCCGATAGAGATCGGCAAGCCGCCGGATGAGCCTTTGCGGATGCTCCACGTCGGGAAATTGGTCGACGACAGGCTCCAGCACAAAGGGTTCGACCCGGATATCCGCGCCGATGCACCGGATCTGCACGACGCGATGGCGGCCGCTCAAGAGAAGGTGCTGCTCGCCGTCGACCGCCTTCAGGAGCGTTTTCCGGCACCGCACCTTGGCAAGGGAGACGACACTGCCCAACCCGGGGTCGCCGCCGTGGCGCACATAGGCGGAGATAGCCCGCCGAAAATCCTCCACCAGCCAGAAGACGCCGGCTTTGAGCGCGCTTTCGTCAGGGTCCGCGAAAGATACAGAGGCCCCAGGCCTCGGCGCGCGCAAAGCGCCGCCGGGCCCGGAGCAGGATCGTGCCGTCGATCAAGTTGATGGGGTTCGGACGTCCTGGCGCGGAAAGACGCCAGTCCCGTCGGTAATCGGGATTGCGCCTCAAATACTCCCAGGCGAACCGTGAGCGGGTGAGAAACCGCAGATAATCATAGTCACTGAGCTTTGGCAGACCGGCTGCTGACGGCTTTGAATACGCCACCATCACCTTCTCCTTTCGGCAAGGCGGCGGCGGCCGACGCGGTCAGCGTCGTGGTCTCAAACAAGCCCCTCTCTTCTTATGCGTCATGTTCTCAACCGGCGCTTCAACCGCCGCGCCACTGACCTCGGTTGGGGTCAATCTCGTTGCTCAACCATGACAGGTAGTCATCAACGATCCGTTAAGAACTATGACGAATTGCTTAAAATGCGAGTGGCTCCTTCCCGATACAGCCCCAAGACGCCGGCCCTGTCGAGGCGCGGCAGACCCTCATGGATGCCATGCCGAGCGCGTCCCAAACCCGCGTCAAGACGGCCTTTCGGCCCCGCCTGCCGGCGGCGTTCCGGTCTTGACCCGGCCCCGTGGCGGACGCACTGAGGGCTCTCCAAGAGGGTCGAAGCCGAAAAACGTCCCAGTGGGACGCCTTTGCAAAGGAACGCAAGGCGCACCGGCGCGTCAGTCGGATGCGCTGTTCAGCCGTCCCGCCTCCCGATCTGCCGTGAGCAAAAAGGGGGGGCTCAAGCCGCCCCCCGCTCCGCCTCCTCTTCTGATTTCGCCAGGGCGATCAGGTCGTCGAGGCGGTCGGCGATCTCTTTGAGATAGGGTGTTCCCTCGACGCCGTAGTCGTCGAAGTCGGCCTCGGCGGATCGGACATGGGCGATCTCGCGGTCGAGCTCCTTGCGCCTGACGGCGATCTCTTCGGTAAGATCGAACGGGAAAGCGATGTCGGTGGGAGTGGTCATCTCGGTGTCTCCTTTGAGTGTGTTTCGACACCGCCCAGCGGTCGGAAACGATCGGCCGGGTCAACGACGCGCGGTACGCGCGCCCGGAGGGCCGGCGGGGGAACCGATTTTTCTCGGAGCGCAGCGGAGGGAAAAATTGGGGGGACCGCCGATCGTTGAGGCGGCCGATCGCTTTGCGGCAGACTTGGGGAATGGCGAACGGAAACCAGGGTGTTGCAGCAGGCTCCGTCCCTTCCCGAAAAGGGTTCGGGCCGGTAAAGCCATCCCCGCGGAGCCGCCGTCGCTCGCTCGCCCCGCTTGGCGAGCGGCGCGCGGCGCAGCGGGAGGGCGGCCATCCCTGTGGTGAGCCCGAGCGCGCAGCCGTCTCAATAAGGAGGCCCCGCGCGGGCCGGGAGGGGCTTCCCGCGCGGGGCCGGTATCGCCAACCGGGGGTTAGTTGGCGATGATGGCGAAGACTTCCTCGTCGTCCTGATCGTTGGCCGGTCCGAGATTGGCGAAGATCGGGCCGCCGCGAGCGATCTGGGGATGCTTGATCGCGACGTTGACGTAGGGGTTGCCCGACTTCTTGCTGACCCGGACCCGGGCCGTGCCGATCTGGGCGCCGTTTTCAGCGACGACTTCCATCTCGGGGGCGTTGGCCGAGACCGCGCCCGTCAGAGGCTGGAGGCGGATTTTGCCGCGCCAGGTCAGGAGGCCGGAAAGTTCGCCCTCATAGCGGTGTTCGCCGGTTTGCTTCACATAGCCAATGTTCGACATCGTTCGATTTCCTTCTTCAAAGTGACTGCCGAAGGGCCGATCCCTTCGACGGGTCGGCCAATGAGGGGCGCAAAGATCGGGGTTTCATCCGCGCGAAAAGATATGCCGGACCGCGAAAGCGGTCCGTCTCTTAAACCTTCCGCGCGGACCGGAGCGGCAGCGGAGGACCCGGACCGGCCTCCTGGCGCGGGCCGTGAGCGGGCATGGCGCGCAAGGGTTCCGCGCCGGCGTCAGTCCGGCGCGGGTTCCTATGCAGCGCCCCCGCGAACAACACGGGGGGAGCCGGGCCGGGTTGAAGGCCCGTATCGCGTCCCTCATAAGACCCGTCCGAACGAAGGGATCAGGTCCTTCGAACAGGCGTCAACGATGAAGAACGGAGAGCGAGCGTCGCGAATTTGGGTTGGCGCCAAGTGAAGCAAAGCGAAGCACCGCCTGGGCGAAACAAAAAAGCCTCCCGGATCAGAGCGCTGCGACGTCCGCCACGCTTCATGTCGAGCGCCGATGGCCACCGCCTCCGTGAGGCCGCCGTATCAGAGCGAAAACAGGGACGCCTGCCGGCCCCGGCCCGGTCCGCCGTCGGAAAAACCGTGCAGCCCATCTCAACCATGATGGCGCGATCACGGATCCAGCGCTCGGCGTGCACCCGCAGACCTCAATCGCGGCGCCGCGCGGGCGATCAGGATAGTAAAGACGAGGATGTTTTCAACGTCAGAGCCAGGTCTCGATGGGGAGGTCGGGCACGCGCGAGAACTCTTCGGCGTTCGCGGTGATGACGGTGAGACCAAGGTTGCGCGCTTGGGCGGCGAGCGGACGTTGGCCAGAATCGTCGCGCATACCCCACGTAGACACCCTCCACCGCTAACTGACGCCGACTGCTTGTGCGCTCCGGCTCTTGCTCAAGTGCTATGCTACGTCACTTGCTCTCGAAACTTCATGTATGAAACCGGAAAGAGGGATTTGGCGTCACGTTGTCGGATAGCTCTGTCATGATCTCTCCAACCTTCTTGGCAAACAAGATCGTTACCGGAAGACGGGTGATTCCGTCGCTTGAATTCCAGTTCATTTTTGACAGCGTTAGAATCTCTTTTGACCGTGCCTCGATATCCGTTGGTCCCGCCGACCCAATTTGCAGCGGCGCTGGAATATGAGCGCCGGGAAATTCATCCCACCACGGCACATACCCGCTCGTGAACAAATAAGATTCGCCTTCAATTCGACAGAGCGTTCCGCGCCAAGGCTCCTGCGAGCCTTTCCGAACAAGCCGAAAAGACGTCTGCCTGAGCCAGACAAGATCGCAGGCCGGCACAATGTCCTTCGTGCCCTCGCGGAAACCTTCCTCTTCTTCGGGCTGGTACATCGATGTCTTGTGAACGACAACGCGCTTTGGTTTTACACCGGTTCGCTTTTCGTAGCCGTGAAGGATGTCGCGCATCATTGCAAACGCTTGCGACTTGTTGAGATATGGCTGCCTGTCGCGCCGTTGCTCGTGGTCAATGTGCGCGCCCTTCAGACAGAACGGCTCGTGGTCAGACGAAAAGGCTTGAGCGACGCTGGCATAGACAAGATGCCCGCCTCGCTTTTTTAGATGATGGAAAGATACTCCGATGAAGCACACGCCTTCAGGCAGATCAGCCGGTCGCCAAGGAAGGCCACCTGCTTTGTAGTAGAGCGCGGTTGCGAAGTTCCAGCTTCGCGTGGCCTGGCTATGTCCGGCATCCTCCGGGCGATCGATCGTGCTTCTGCGTAACACCTGAATGGGAACCGCATTGTCGTATTTGTGAACCTTAGCCTTCAACGCCCGATAGAACGTGCGGAACAGCAAGTCTTCGGCTGTTGTGCGCAGCGCCTCGGCCTCCGCCAACTCCTCCTCCGTTGGGGCAAACAGATCGCCTTGGGCGCTTTCCTCCTCACGCTTGAGAATTTCAAGCGCCCTTCGCTCCCTTGCCGAAAGCCCGGGGTTCTGCACACGCAGATCGCCCAGGTCATCTGGAATGCAGACGACGATGCAGTCCGGGCGAATGTCACCGAACATCGCGCTGAGAGGGCCTTCGAAAAGCTCAACAAGTGCTTCGAATTCGTCACCGGTGATGCGCTCTCTAAAAAGACGCTGGAACTGTAACTTGTCGATTATGCGGACGAATTGCTGTTCGATTTCGAACTTGGCGCCAAGCGCCTTTTCAGCCCCGGGCCAATCCCGGAATCGACGGGCATTGCGCTCGTGTGCAGCCTTGAAGATACTCAGGCTCTCGATCCAAGCGTGCGCCGCATTCACATCGTCCTTGAGAGCGATCAGGCCAATTCGGATCGTTCGTAATCCACGGTGGTCGGCAGGGCCGTTCGCGGAAAGCGCACGGCGCGGATCGAGATCTCGCCGCCCGTTGCTGAACTGCAACTCCGGTTCAGGCAGACATTTGATCTTTATCGCCATCGACATCAAGCAATCCTTCCTCGGGAACATCCAATGACATGAATGAGCCCTCGAGCAGCAGATCTTTGACCGGGCCATGGCCGAGGTTCACGACGGGCGCGCCTCCCGAGATAAAACGGCCCCAGAAAGTCAGATCACTCTCGACGCTTTGATTGCGATCGAACTTCATTCTTCGGGCCGCCTTCGCCGTCCTGGCATATCCTGGTAAAGGCGTACGCGCATCGGGGCCGGTGAACATGTAGAACGGCTTCACTCGCACGCCCCACACGGAACCCAATCGGGCAATCTCGTAGGCTATCCCTTCGTTCTCGAACCACGCGCGCGGAGGGTCGCCGCGTTGTTTCACGACTTCACGCGGCACACCGCGACGGCGCGGTGTGTCGTAGATCATCATTCTCGGCCCATTCTTCTCTCCGAAGAAGTAGGCGCGGCGGTTGGACTTGCGGTCGGGCTCGATCATAAACCCCTGCCCGCGCAGAGCGTGCAGGTGGCTTTCGAAGTGCTTTCGAAGCAGCCACGAAAGAACGCGCGCAGAGTCTGAATCATCTGCCAAGACTTCTCTAGGAATTTCTCGGACATTCTGTTCGGTCATCACGGGTTTAAGAACCGTATGGAGCAGCGGTGTCGGTGCGAATGACCAAAGCTCGCCTGAATGGACCAATGCCGTGCCAATCTCGTCCAACGGCACTTTCTTTGCGATCGTTTGCATTGTCCCAGAAACACGAACTCTTGAGACCGCCGGCGGGAGGGAGGAGAACGGCATCAGATTGATCACGTAGGTGCCGATTGGCCGCGTCTCCCGCGCTACCGGTGACGACCTGCCGGAGGCATCGGGCTGCAAGATCTCAGCCCTGAAATCATCACTCCCTGGCGGGATACTGAAAATTGCGTCGCCATCGCCTTCCTTCGCGAACTTGACAACATCAGAGAGTCCGGTACCGGCCCGTTCCATAACGCTCATGCCGAAAAAGATGTCGCAAAGGGCGCGGTTCCTTGGTGAGGTCAATTCGTGGACTGGCTCGAA
>MDTG01259271.1_pt1 | contig 27679 bp, 23 predicted proteins | sample 811421 | NCBI WGS metagenome assembly MDTG01 (sample SAMN05326645, study PRJNA326480) | marine metagenome | isolation source: seawater | place: Pacific Ocean: South East | collected 2011
AGTTAATGAACTACCATGTAAATCACTAATATAAAAAACATCCTCAGCTCTTTCTCCAATGGTCATAATTTTTGCAGAGGTTATATTAATGCCTTTTTCTATAAATACAGTTCCTATGCTACTGAGTAGGCCAGGTCTATCTGATGCTACAAGTTGAAGGACAGTCTGATCATTTAAAGTAGTTGTGTCGAAATTTACCTTAGTTGGTGTGTTAAACATCTTCGCTTGACGAGTAATACTGCGAGTAACTTTCAGAGTTTCTTTATCCTTAGATGAAAGGACCTGTTTTAAAGAAGATACAATTTTATTAATCCTAAAATTATCGATCTCCATATTTTCATCAGATTCCATAAAAACATAAGTATCAATACTTTTATCGTTAGCTAATGGAACAATTCTAGCATCCATTATAGTCATTCCTAATTCATCCAGTGAAGCAGAAACAGTAGCAAAAGTTTGGTTTTTTTGATTAGTTATTAATACAGCTTCAATTCCGTCACCTGTTCGACGCTGACGTACATCAACTAAACCAACTGGATTTTGGTAATTAGAATTCGCCAACCAACTTGTATGCCAAGCAATTTCGGAGCTTCTATATCTAAGAAAATAGTTATCATCAAATAATTTCCATATGAGTTGAATATTTGGTTCCTCTACTTTAGCTTTAACTAAATATGATTTTGCTTTTTCCTTTTTTTCAAGGATAAGCTGTTCTCCATCTAGTGGATTTTCAAGTCCACGAATAAAAGCACGTTTAGTTAGTTCATAAAGGTCCCTAAATAATTGAGCCTTCCAGGAATTCCAGAGTCTTGGGTTGGTAGAGCATATATCGGCTATAGTTAGGACATATAAATAATCAAGCCGTGTTTGATCACCTATTACTTCAGCGAAATCGTTAATAATAATAGGATCACCAAGATCTCTAGTTTGTGCAGTTGTGGAAAAAATTAAATGTTTTTTAACAAGCCATGCTACAAGCCTGGCTTCAGGTTTCCCAATTCCATGTTCTAAACAAAATACTTCTGCATCAACAGCACCTAATTTTGAATGGTTTCCACCGCGCCCTTTGGCAATGTCATGAAAAAGCCCCGCTAAAAAGACCAGTTCAGGCTTTTCAAGTGACTGCATTACCTCACTACAATGTGGAAATTCATGATTATATTTTTTTAAAGAAAAACGTTTCAGATGACTTACAACAAAGAGTGTATGTTCATCCACAGTATATGCATGAAATAGATCATACTGCATACGCCCAACAATATTTCCAAAGGCAGGTATGTAACGCCCTAGAACACCGTATCGATTCATACGACGAAGTACATCTGAAACTTCATTTGATGTACATAGGATGCCAATAAACAAATTATGATTCTTTGGGCAGCGTCGAAATTTGTCATCTATTAAATATAAATGACGCTTAACTGATCCTATTGTAAAAGCGCTAACTCCTTGTAAATCGGGATTGCTTTGCAGTAATTGAAAAAGCTCCAATAATGCAGATGGATCTTGTTGAAATGTTTCTTCGCTAATGGTTTGAAGAAAACCATTTTTAACTTGGAACCTATCATTCAAAGGTTTAGCTTTTTTATCAGGATTCATTAAAATCGCTTCTTCAAACTGTTGTAATAACATTTCATTAAGGCGGCTTAGTTCCATAACAGTACGATAATAATTCTGCATTAGTTGCTCGACAGCCAAAGTATTTTCCTTATCTTCATAACCAAGAATTTCTGCTAATTTAATCTGATAATTAAATAATAGTCGGTCCTCTCTTCGGCCAGTAACCATGTGCAATGCAAAGCGTACACGCCAGAGAAATTCTTCCCCTTCTTTAAGACGTAATAATTGTCCTTTTGTTAAAAAATTATGATCAACCAATTCAGCCAAGGTTGATGCTCCAAAGTGGCGTTTAGCTACCCATCCAATCAATTGGATGTCACGAAGACCACCAGGGCTGCTTTTAATGTTAGGCTCTAAATTGTTAGCAGTATCATGATGAATACGATGCCTGCAAATCTGTTCTTTTTGTTTTTCTTTAAAAAAAATAGAAGAGGGCCACATTCCTTTTGAGTTAATGATTTTCTGCATCTCAGAAAATAAACTTTCAGGGCCAATCAATAATCGTGACTCCATAAGTGTTGTCGCAATAGTTAGGTCTGTTCGCGCTTCCTGCATACACTCATCTAAATTACGAACACTATGACCAATTTCTAATCCGACATCCCATAGCGAAGTTAGAAATTTTGATAGAGATTCTTTAGTTTCATTAGATATGATTGGCGGGGTTAGAATCATTATGTCTATATCTGAACCAGGATGTAATTCGCCACGCCCATAGCCACCTACTGCAACTAATGCAGCTTTGGGTTCATTTACATAAAGAATCCATAGGTCACATAATAGTTTATCGATTAAATTTGAGTGCGCGTGAACCAAATTTATTACAGATTCACCTGTAAGGAATTTTTTTTCTAAAACTTTTTTCTCGCCGGCTAAAATCTCACGAGCTTCATTATTAATCATTGTTTAAGTTTCAGCTGCCATTAGGAAATATTGCTTAGTGTAAGAACTTCATAACCATCTTTGGTTATTAAGCAGGTATGTTCCCATTGAGCTGATAAACTATGATCTTTTGTTACAACAGTCCAGCCGTCAGGTAATAACCTTACACTAGCCTTTCCTGCATTTACCATCGGCTCAATTGTCAGGATCATTCCCTCTTGAAGTTGAAGGCCAGTGCCATGCTTACCATAATGCAAAACCTGGGGGTCTTCATGAAACAGCTGACCAATGCCATGCCCGCAATATTCACGCACAACAGAAAATCTGTTTTTTTCTACATTTTTCTGAATTGCTGCTCCAATATTTCCAAGGTATTTGCCTGGCCCTAGCTCTTCAATAGCCAGCCACATACTCTCAAATGTTACTTCTGATAATCGTTTAGCTTGAATACTAGGTTTTCCTACAAAAAACATACGGCTGGTATCACCATGAAAGCCGTCTTTAATAATAGTTATATCAATATTTAATGAATCTCCATTTTTAAGTATTTTATTACTTGGGATGCCATGACAAACAACGTGATTGACTGAGGTGCAAATAGATTTCGGGAAACCTCTGTAATTAAGTGGTGCCGGTATAGCATTTTGAATTTGAGTTATATATTCATGGCAAATCTTATCGAGCTCATAAGTGCTAATACCAGGTTTTACGTACTCTTCAATCATATCAAGTACTTCAGCCGCAAGCTTTCCAGCAAGACGCATTTTTTCTTGTTCTTCAATTGTTTTAATAATTACTGTCATTTTTCAATATTTTTTATTGTTGGATACTCTGCTCTATGGTATAAAGCGCGCCCCTTAGTAGCAAATTGTTGTTTATTTAAGGGACAAAAATTCTCACGTACATCGACACATTTCAATGGGTGCCTTAACTAAATAAAGGGTTTTGAAATGGGGTATACGGAGGTTTAACCCGGAGAAACTGATATGGCAGATATTACTATGCGCCAAATGCTCGAGGCTGGCGTGCACTTTGGTCATCAAACTCGTTTTTGGAATCCAAAAATGTCACCTTACATTTTTGGTGAACGCAATAAAATTCACATAATTAATCTGGAATTGAGCCTGCCGCTTGCGCGGGAAGCTTGCGCATTTGTTAAGGGCACAGTTGCGGACGGAGGAAAAGTACTTTTTGTAGGAACAAAACGAGCCGCTCGAGAAGCAATGCAAACTCATGCTAACCGCTGTGAGATGCCTTTCGTTTGTCAACGTTGGTTGGGAGGTATGCTTACTAATTATAAGACAATCAGACAATCTGTAAAAAGATTGAAAACACTCGAACAAATGTCTGAAGACGTTACTTTTGAGGGCCTCACAAAAAAAGAAGTTCTAAATTTAACGCGCGAACAGGAAAAACTTGAGAGTAGTTTGGGTGGAATTAAAGATATGAAGACAATTCCCGATCTACTTTTTGTTGTTGACGTTGATCATGAGGACATCGCTCTTCGAGAGGCTAAAAAATTGGGTATTCCTGTTGTTGCAATTGTTGATACCAATTGCTCACCAGAAGGCGTAGATTATGTTATCCCTGGAAATGATGATGCCACACGCGCAATTAATCTTTATGCAAGCACTATTGCCGATGCAGTTCTTGAGGGTAAGGCTTCGCTTCCTGAAGTCACACTTGGTGATGATGATTTTGTTGAGCTTGATGAGGAAGGTAAAATTAGAAAGACTCAAACTAAGAAAAAGCAAATTTCAAAGAAAAAGCCTACTAAGAAAGTTACTGTAAAATCAGTATCTAAAAAATCTATTGTTTTAGATGACAAATTGGATTCAGCTGACAACGTTTCATTAAAAAATGAAACAGCAAAACCTTCAGAAGAAATTGTCGCTGAATCAGAGAAAGAAGTTAAATCTAAGCCTGAGTCTGAAACCACAAAAAAAGTAGCTAAAAAAACAACTAAAAAGATATCAAAGAAAACTACTAAGAAGGTAGCTAAAAAAACAACTAAAAAGATATCAAAGAAAACTACTAAGAAGGTAGCTAAAAAAACAACAAAAAAGATATCAAAGAAAACCGAGTCTGATATTGCAAACAAGACTGACGAAAAGAAAGAGGATTAGGTTAAATGTCTATTACAGCATCTATGGTTAAGGAGCTCAGAGAAAGAACTGGCGCTGGCATGATGGAATGCAAAAAAGCACTTATTGAAGTTGAAGGAGATCTTGATGCTGCTTCAGAAGTGTTGCGATCTGCTGGAATTGCTAAAGCTGATAAAAAAGCAAACCGCGTTGCGGCAGACGGTCGAGTTGTTATTCAAATTAATGGAGATAAGGCGGTTATTATTGAAATTAATTCTGAAACTGATTTTGTCGCAAAAGATGAAAATTTCATAGGTTTTGCTGATGCAGTTGCGTTAGCTTCTCTTGATTCTGAAGTTACAGACGTAGAATTGCTCTCAGATGTAAGTTTGGAAAATTCTACTATCGAAGCTGCTCGTACTGAGCTTATACAAAAGGTTGGAGAAAATATAACAATTCGACGCTCAACATTAGTAAAAAATGATGGAATCATAGGAACTTATACTCATGGAGCACGAATCGGAGCTATTGTTGTACTCGATGGTGGCAATGCTAATTTAGCACGAGACATTGCTATGCATGTTGCTGCAATGAAGCCAGTTTGTATTGATGAGTTTGCTGTTCCTGAGGAAATGCTCAAAACTGAGAAACGTATTTTTATTGAACAGGCTGCAGAATCTGGTAAGCCACCTGAAATTGTTGAAAAGATGATTGAAGGGCGAGTTAAAAAATTCTTCAAAGAAATTACCTTGATAGGTCAGACTTTTATTAAAGATGATAAAAAGACTATTGACCAGTTGCTAAAAGATTGTAATGCAAAAGTTATTTCGTTTACACGATATGAAGTTGGCGAAGGCATTGAGAAAAAAGTAGAAAATTTTGCTGATGAAGTTATGAAGCAGATCGAAGATGTGAAGTCCTAAATTTGTAAACAATATCAAAATTTAAGATGTGTTTTCTAAATGCCTATGATTAAAGTGAATCTGCTAACCTCTTAATAAGCTTTCATTTAATGTATTCTAGTCATAGAATCAGACATAAAATTAAGGAAATTTCATGAGTGACAAACCAGTTCAGTATAAACGCGTATTACTGAAGTTAAGTGGTGAAGCTTTAATGGGGGATCTTAATTATGGCATTGAGCCTAAAGTCATCCAGAGAATAGCAAATGAGATTGCTATCGTAAGAGATTCCGGAGTTGAAATCGCGATAGTTATTGGCGGTGGAAATATATTTCGTGGCTCAGGTTTGGCGCGCGCTGGTATGGATAGAGTAACTGGTGATCACATGGGCATGCTAGCGACTGTTATGAATGCTTTGGCTATACAGGATGCATTAGAGTCTATAAATGTATACGCAAGGGTAATGTCCGCCTTAAAAATAAATGCAATTTGTGAGGATTATATTAGGCGACGTGCTGTAAGGCATCTTGAAAAAGGTCGAGTGGTAATTTTAGCAGCAGGTATTGGTAATCCATTTTTTACAACTGATACTGCAGCAAGTCTTCGAGCCATAGAAATTGGTGCAGACGCATTACTTAAGGCAACTAAAGTAGATGGAGTTTATGATACTGATCCAATAAATAATCCAAACGCAAAAAAATTTGATACGGTATCATATGATCAAGTGTTGACTGACAAGCTATCTGTTATGGATGCTACAGCTATAGTGATGTGTCGCGATAATAATTTACCTTTACGTATTTTTAATCTTACGCATCCAAACGCCTTAGTTAAGGCAATGTCTGGTGATAAGATTGGAACAGTTGTTACTGCATGAGTGTCATACAAAAGCATTAAAAGAAGGCTTTAAATCATGTTAGATGAAATTAAAAAAGATTTAGCAAGTCGAATGATCAAGAGTGTGGCTTCATTAAAGCAGGAATTAACTAAGATTCGAACTGGACGCGCTCATACTAGTTTATTGGATCATATTACCGTTGAATATTATGGAAGTCAGGTACCGCTAACCCAAGTATCAAATGTTGGGATAGAGGACTCCCGTACACTAATTATCACTCCTTGGGAAAAAGATATGATTCAGCCTATTGAGAAAGCAATCATGTCGTCAGATATCGGATTAAATCCATTGACTGCTGGAACTGTTATCCGAGTACCACTGCCAGCATTAACAGAAGAGCGTCGTAAAGATTTAATTCGTGTTGTTCGCAGTGAAGCAGAGGGTGGTCGTATAGCCATTCGAAATATTAGACGTGATGCTATAAATGATATAAAGGAATTATTAAAAGAAAAATTGATAGGAAAAGATGAATTGCATCGGGCCGAGCTTGAGGTGCAGGAGATTACAAATAATTATGTGGGTCAAATTGACGCAACATTAGCCGCAAAAGAATCTGAATTAATGGAGATATGAGGTACAAGCACCTTATTAAATGTGATTTAGCCGTGTCAAATACACTTTCAAAGCCATCCAAAATAAATTTTCCAAAACACGTTGCGATTATTATGGATGGTAACGGACGTTGGGCTAGAGATAAAAATAAGCCAAGATATTCAGGGCATCAAGTGGGATTAAAAGCTGTTCGAGAAACAGTTGAAATTGCAGTCAAATATGGTATTGAAAATTTAACTTTATTCGCTTTTAGTAGTGAGAATTGGGCTCGACCTGAAGAAGAAGTAAATTCCTTAATGAAGCTTTTTATTGAAGCACTCAGGAAAGAAATAAAAGAGTTGCATCTTAGTAATGTGAACCTTAGATTTATAGGAAATATAAACGCACTTAATTCTATTCTGAGAAAAAAAATAACTGAAGCTGAACAATGCACAAAAAATAATACGGGCCTTAAATTGACTATTGCAATGGCTTATGGAGGTCGCTGGGATATCATTGAGGCAACAAAATCCTTAATACGAAAAGTGCAAGAAGGTGAATTACAAATTAATGATATTAATGACAAAATATTTTCTGTTGAGCTTCAAACATTTGGAATTCCCTGCCCAGATCTTCTTATAAGAACTGGAGGTGAACGTAGAATTAGTAATTTTTTATTATGGGATTTAGCTTATTCAGAACTCTGGTTTACAGACACCCTTTGGCCAGAATTTAATCAATCAATTTTAGATGAAGCACTAATGTATTTTGCAAGTAAGCAGCGTCGCTTTGGATATACCGGCGAACAAGTAAAGGCTACTATATGCTAAAGACGCGTATTTTTACCGCAGCGATCTCATTGATAATTTTGTTAACTGCTATTTTTATAGTGCCTGCCCCAGTTACAAAAAATTTATTTTCTTTAGTGATATTAATTGGGGCTTGGGAATGGTCGGGTTTTTTAAATTATAACTCAAAAGGTATTAGATATAGCTTTGTTACATTAATACTATTATTAATCTTATTTGTTGATTATTTTTTACTTGATTATTCAAATCACATTTTTCAAATAGCCTGCATTTGGTGGTTCATCGCATTTATTTGGCTATTTCTTTTCCCGACATCTATTTCTAAAGCATTTCGTATAATTTGTGGTGTTCTCGTTTTATTGCCACTTCATCTGGCATTGATTGAGCTATATAATTTATCTGCACAAATACTGTTACTTGCTTTGGCCATCATTTGGGCTGCAGATATGGGTGCTTACTTTGTAGGTAAACAATTTGGTCGCGTTAAATTAGCTCCAAAGATTAGTCCAAAGAAAACTTGGGAGGGTGTCTTCGGGGGCCTAACCATGGTTACATTGATTGCATTGACATGGACATATCTTGCAGAACTTAATATTTTAGTTAGCTTGCCATTTTGTTTTGCAATAGGAGTTCTATCTGTGGTGGGTGATTTGACTGTAAGTATGTTTAAACGTGATTCAGGCATGAAAGATAGTGGTAAGTTATTTCCTGGCCATGGAGGTATCCTTGATCGCATTGATAGTATAGCCGCAGCAGCTCCATGCTTTAGTCTTGGAATAACTCAGTTAGGATTGTTGTGAAAATCTTTCAAATTAAAATTAAAATGCATTTAATAAATTTAAATTTTTTTTGTAATGAAAATATTTCTTTAATATTTCATGGAAATAGTGATTTATGAGCAGCTTCTTGACAAGTTTTCTTGCGTTTATGTTACTTATCAGTGTTCTTGTAGCTGTTCATGAGTATGGGCATTACATAGTTGGCCGTTGGATGGGTATGAAAGTATTACGTTTTTCTATTGGATTTGGCAAACCGATCTGGATAAGAAAGGGTGGTAAAGATGAAACTGAGTATTGCTTTTCTTTGATTCCACTTGGTGGTTATGTAAAATTTTTGGATAGCCGTGAGGGAGCCATAGAATCCAATGATCATGGCCGAGCTTTTGATCAGCGACCGATTCCTGCTCGTATTGCAGTTTTATTGGCTGGACCTATCTTTAATTTTATTTTCGCTATTCTTGCTTATTGGATATTGATGATAGGAGGTATTACGACTGTTATACCCGCGGTGGGGATTGTTGAAAATAATTCTTATGCGGATCGAGCTGGATTGGAGTTTGGCGATAAGATTATCAGCGTAGGAGATATTGAAGTAGCTGAATGGGAGGGAGCTTTAGCTGCTATTTTAAGTGAAATGGTCGAAGATGGTAGGATACCATTGACTCTTATGGATTATGAGGGAATTCAACGTGGAGTAACATTAAATGTTGGTAGTGATAAAACTCTTCTAACAGAGCCTGGTGCATTATTCCAGGGACTTGGTTTTAAACCATGGCAACCGCCAGCAATTATTGCTGATTTTCCACAAGATGGACCTGCAAATAACAGCGGATTAATGATTGGAGATCAGATAATCTCTATTGCAGATAAATCAATAATTTCTTTTGAAGACTTAAGGTTTGCAGTGCAGTCTCTTGCAAATGAAGAGGTAATTATTGAGTATATTCGTGATGGCCAATTAGGATCTGTTAATGTCAAAATTGGAGAGCGAAAGATAGGAAGTGAAATTCAAGGTTATTTGGGCGTAAGTTGGAGCAACAATAGTGGTGAAGGTTTTTACAAAAAAATTCCCTACACTCCAATGGAATCATTGATATCTGCAGTAAATCGCGCTTGGTCTTCAACGACATTTACAGTTAATATGTTAAGCCGGATGTTGATTGGTGATGTTTCTGTAAAGAATATTAGTGGACCCATTAAGATTGCACAAATCGCAGGTGAGTCTGTAGAAAGAGGATGGCGTTATTTTGTAAGCATTATGGCCGTCATTAGCATTAGTTTAGGGGTACTTAACTTAATTCCAATTCCCATCTTAGATGGTGGTCAAATTGTATATCATGTAATTGAAGGTCTTAAAGGAAGCCCAATGACTGAAAAAGCACAGATCTTTGGGCAACAAATAGGTATATTTTTAGTTCTTATATTAATGAGTTTTGCTTTTTATAACGATATTTCAGGAATATTTAGTTAAATTAATTGTTAATCGGTTTAATTGGAAAACTATTAAGATGAAAAAAACTTTGCTTGTCATTTTTATTTTAATACCGCTTTTTTCTTCAGCGGCTGATAGTTTTGTAGTTAAAGACATGCGAGTAGAAGGCTTGCAACGTATTTCTGAAGGCACAGTATTTAATTACTTGCCTATAAATGTAGGAGATTCAATTGATAGCGTAAGGATTGGCGAGGCGATTCGATCAATTTATGATCAAGATCTGTTCGATGATATTGAGTTCAGGCGAGAGGGTGATACTCTAATCATAAAAGTAAAAGAACGTCCATCTATTGAGAGTTTTGATATAGAAGGAAACAAGGATATTAAAACTGAAGATTTAACGGAAGCACTGCGCGAGGTTGGCCTCGTAGTAGGTCGAACATTTGACCGTTCAGTCCTTGAAAATGTTGATATGTTTCTTCGTGATAAATATTATGATGGTGGAAAATACGGCGTCAAAATTGATACGGCAGTAACAGACCAGCCAAATAATACCGTTAAAATTAAAATTGATGTAAAGGAGGGCCAGCGCTCAACACTGAGGCAAGTTAATATTGTTGGCAACAAGTCTTTTAATGAGAGAGATATTCGCGCTGACTTTGAGTTGAATACAGGTAACTGGCTATCTTGGTTTCGACAGGATGATCGTTATTCAAAAGAAGCATTAGAGGGTGACCTAGAGGTGCTGAGATCTTTTTATATGGATCGGGGTTATGCTGATTTACGTATTAATTCCACCCAGGTTACTATTTCACCAGATAAAGAAGACATTTTTGTAACAATAAATATTGATGAAGGTGAGATTTACAAAATTTCCGATATTAATGTAGTAGGCGAAATGGTTGTACCTGAATCATATCTTCGTGCTCAAATTCTTGTGCAGCCCCAATCAATTTTTAATCAAGCTTTACTGACTGGTTCCGCAGAACTTATGGGGTTTTTATTAGGAACTACTGGATATGCAAATGCAGAAGTTGAGCCAGTACCTGAATTAGATCATGAAACCAAAGAAGCTAAGATTACATTTTATGTAGATCCCAAAAGTCGTGTCTATGTTCGCAATATAAATTTTAATGGAGTTACACAGGTAGAAGATGAGGTTTTACGTCGTGAAGTACGTCAGATGGAAGGTGCTTATCTATCAAATTCTGAAATGGATCGTACAAAAGTCTTATTAGAACGCTTGGCTTTCATTGAACCTGGGGTTGAGTATACGACATTACCAGTTCCTGGAAGCCCTGATTTAGTCGATGTTGATTTTGATCTTGAGTATCGAATGCCAGGTCAATTCTCTTTTGGAGTTGGTTATTCAGGTAGACAAAAATTAATGTTGAATGGCGGTATTTCGCATGCAAATTTTCTTGGGTCAGGGGATCGAGTATCCTTACAGTTAAACTCTAGTGCTTATCAAAAACTATATAGCTTTTCGTATACAGATCCATACAAATCAATGGATGGAGTATCAAGGACTTTCACTCTAAACCACAGAGATGTTGCACAATTCTTTTCTGCATACTCTGATTATTCAACTACAAGTTCTGGTTTTGGTGTTAACTATGGTATTCCAATCACAGATTATCAGAGATTATCATTTGGCCTAAGTTATAATAGTGCTACGATGACTGCTACAGCTAATAGCACGACCCAAGCAAAAGAGTGGGTAGCTAATAATGGGGATCAATTTACGGGTGACATATTTGGCCAGCTTAGGTTTACAGGCTCAAAGTTTGATACATTTGAAATAGAACTTAGCTGGCAATTTGATAGCCGAAACCGCTCATTATTTCCCACACGAGGAACCCGCCAACAATTATTTTTAACTACCGCAATACCTGGAAGTACTGTGGAATATATACAAGCCAATTATAAATTCACCAAATATATACCTATTTATCGAAATTGGATAATTAGATTAAACGCAGATACGGGCATAAATTATGCAATGGGAGATACCACTGCAACACCGCCATATATGCAATTTTATGCTGGTGGACCTGAATCAGTAAGGGGCTTCAAAGAGCATTGGATGGGCCCAAGAGATAGCCGTGGTCGACCATATGGTGGTAATGTACTGATAGCCGGGCAAGCAGAGCTCATAGTTCCCTTACCTGAAAAATTTTCGAGCCAAGCTCGTGCTAGTATATTTTATGATTTTGGTAATGTATTCAATACTGGAGAAGTTTCATTTACAGATAAACTTGGCTCTCCCATAGAATACAAACCATCTTTAAAGGGTCTAAAGAGATCTGTTGGTATAGCTGTACAATGGCTGGCACCTATGGGTTTATTTCGATTTAACTACGCATACCCGCTTAATTCATTTAACGGTAGCGATAGATATTATGGAGATTATCTGGAAAAATTCCAATTCTCCGTCGGGCAAGCATTTTAAGGGAATGGGGTATATGACATTAATGAATAAGCAGTTTATAAAAATTACGCTAAGTATTGCTCTAGTCTTTTTAGTCGCACTACCAGCTTTATCGCAGGAAATGAAAATCGGTGTAGTTAATCTGCAAGCAATAGCAGAGCGTTCACCACAGACCAAAGCTGTAATGGAAGCTTTAAGGGAAGAATTTGCACCAAGGGATCGTGAAATCCTTGCAACACAGCAAGAGATAACAGATCTTCAAGCAAAGGCTCAAAAAGATTTAGCTGTTATGAGTGAGGCAGAACGTCGAAATGCAGAAAAAGAATTGCGAGATTTAGGTCGTGATTTTGAACGTTTACGTACTGAATATCAGGAAGATATCAATCTAAGACAAAACGAGGAATTTGGGACATTACAACGATCTCTTTTAAAAGAAATTCAAGACTATGCAGAAGCGCAGGGTTTTGATCTAGTTCTTGGTGATGGGGCATTATATGTCAGTTCTGCAGTTGATATTACAGAAGATGTCTTAAATGCAGTTACAGCAAATTATGAAGCATCACAATAAACAGATTTTAGAAATTTAGCATGTCTTTCAGGCTTGGGGAACTTGCAGTAAAAATAGGCTGCGAGCTAGTTGGAGATCCGGATATTGTTGTTAATTGTGTTGCTTCCATTACAGATGCGACATCAGAATCAATAACTTTTCTCTCCAATAAATCCCTCAAAGGATACTTATCCTCGACAAAAGCAGCTGCCGTTATACTTCACCCTGAATTTGTTGATATATGCCCCGTATCTTCATTAGTTACTGAAAATCCATATGCAGTTTATGCTCGTATAGCTGCACTGATTTGTCCTGAAAAATCATTTAAGGCAGGAATTCATGAAACTACAGTTATTGCTACCTCTGCTGTAATTGAATCTAGCGCCCATATTGCAGCAAATGTGGTGATTGGAGAAAAGTCAATAATTGGAAAAAATGTTTATATTGGGCCGGGTTCAATTATAGGCTCTGATTGTATTATTGGAAATGATTGTCGTTTGGTTGCAAATGTCAATATAGTAAAGCGTGTGAAAATTGGTGAACGCGGAATATTCCACCCAGGTCTTGTAATTGGTGCAGATGGTTTTGGAAATGCCTATACGCCCGAAGGTTGGATTAAAGTGCCGCAGTTAGGCGGTGTAATAATAGGCGACGATGTAGAAATAGGATCTAACACAACAATAGATTGCGGCACTCTTGGTAATACAATAATTAGTAATGGTGTGCGTATCGATAATTTATGTATGATTGCACACAATGTTCACATAGGTGATCATACTGCGATGGCATCATCTACTGCGATCGCAGGAAGTGTAAAAATTGGTAAACATTGCATATTTGGGGGCCGTTCAGGAGCAGTTGGCCATATAAATATTTGCGATAATGTAACAGTACTTTCAAGCTCAGTTTTGACAAAAGATATTACGAAGCCTGGTACTTACTCAGGAACCTTTCCAGCAGAGTTAGCAAGTACTTGGTCAAAAAAAGTCGCAAGATTTCGACGTTTAAACAAATTCTTTGAAAAAATTAAGAATAAAGAAAAATGATTCATTCTACAGCCATAATTTCTGATTCAGCTAAGTTAGCAGATAATGTTGAGATTGGACCCTATACAATAATTGGTGATAATGTTGATATAGGTAGTGGCACAACAATTGAAAGTCATGTTGTTATCAAAGGCCGGACTAAGATTGGCAAAGATAATCATATTTTTCAATTTGCTTCCATTGGCGATAATCCACAAGATAAGAAATATAAAGACGAGCCTACAAAGTTAACTATTGGTGATCGAAATACGATACGAGAATATTGCACAATTAATCGAGGTACTATCGAAGATGGCGGCAATACATTTGTAGGAAACGACAATTGGATAATGGCTTATTGTCATATTGCACATGATTGTGTGGTTGGAAATCAAATCATTATGGCTAATGGCGCAACTCTAGCAGGCCATGTGCATGTAGGAGATTGGGCAATATGCGGAGGAAATTCAGGTATCCATCAGTTTTGCAAAATTGGTGAGCATGCTTTTTTGGGAATGTATTCTGTCATAAACCAAGACGTACCTGCTTATACACTCGTTTCTGGACAACCAGCAAGCCCTAAAGGCATTAATAGCGAGGGGCTTAAGCGGAGAGGTTTCTCTCAGGATCAAATACGTAATATTAAAGAGGCATACCGCCTGGTTTATCGAAAAGGCCTTAAATTATCTGAAGCTTTAAAGCAAATTGAATCGGTTTTAAATGAAAAAAAAGAGTTAACTCCTTTTTTCGATTCCCTTCTTTCTTCTGAACGCGGAATCATACGATAGTAAGCTATGAAGATTGGATTTGTTGCTGGCGAACCTTCTGGTGATCTTTTGGGCGCAGGATTAATCTGTGCTTTAAAAGAACGCTATCCCAATGCAATTTTCGAGGGAATTGCAGGACCTCATATGCAGGAAGCAGGATGCCAACAACTAGAATCATCTGAATCGTTAAGTGTGTTTGGGATAATTGAGCTTTTCGTTCATTTGCCGCGCTTGCTGAGACTGCAAAGTTTTTTGATAAAAAGATGGTCTAAATCACCGCCAGATGTTTTTATTGGAATTGACTCACCTGATTTTAATTTACGCCTTGAAAAAAAATTACGCGCCAGTGGTATTAAAGTTATACATTATGTAAGTCCATCTATTTGGGCTTGGCGTTCATCAAGAATTAAAACTATTAAAGCTGCTGTGGATAAAGTTTTATGTATATTACCTTTTGAAGTGTCTATATATAAGAAGTACGGTATTGATGCAGTATTTGTTGGACATCCAAGAGCTGATAGCGTTCCATTGAATCAAGATATAAGGATTAGCAGAAGATTACTTGGCATCAATAGTGAAGAGGTCATTGCAATCTTACCTGGAAGCCGAATCAGTGAAATTTTATTCTTAGGGGACATCTTTGTTAATACTGCTAAAATTATTTTGGACGAACGTAAGAATGTGCAATTTATCATTCCTATAGCGACACCTGCGCTACGCAAAAAGATAGAGCTTCAAGTTTCATTGGCGGGACTAACTAATAATTTTCTTTTAATTGACGGTAATTCTGAACATGTAATGATTTCTGCTGATGTTGTTTTATTAGCATCTGGGACTGCTGCCTTGGAATCAGCATTACTTCAAAAACCAACTGTTGCAGCATACAAAGTTAATAAGATTTCATATTTAATTTTCAAGCTCTTAAAATTAGCTAAATTATCTAAGTTTACATTACCAAATTTACTCACTGAAACTCCATTGGTGCCTGAATTTATTCAAAATGAAGCTCAACCTGCTCTTATAGCTGAAGCAGTAATTGAGTTATTAAAAAGCCCAAGTCAAAGGCAGCTTATTAGTAAAGAATTTTCTAAACTGAAAGCTGAACTTGCCTTAAATACAAATCAATGCGCTGCTGATGCGGTAACTTCACTTATCAAATAAAATACTAGGAATGTATCAATCAGATTTATTAAATAGATATGAGTTCATAGCTGGTGTTGATGAAGCTGGTCGTGGCTCACTAGCAGGCCCAGTAGTTGCTTCCGCAGTTCTTTTGGATCTAGATGATCCCATAGAAGGATTATCTGATTCAAAAAAATTATCAGAGAAGATTAGGTGTGAGCTTGAAGTTGAGATTAAAAAAAAATCTCTTGCTTGGTCTGTAGCTTGGGCTAGCTCAAAGGAAATTGATAATATTAATATTTTGCAAGCGACAATGCTTGCAATGAGGCGTGCAATTATTGAACTAAGTGTGAAACCAGATAAAATTCTAGTTGATGGTAATTGCCTTCCTAATTTTAATTTCGAAGGAAATCTAATACCAGGAGAGACAATAATTGGAGGTGATAATAAAATTTTATCTATTAGCGCTGCATCAATTATTGCTAAAACAACCCGTGATAAAATAATGTATGAAATTGATAAAAGATTTCCAATTTATGAATTTGCTAAACACAAAGGTTATGGCACAAAAATTCATTTTTCTAAATTACATGAATTTGGCCCTTGCTGTGAGCATCGACAAACTTTTTCACCTATGAAAGAGCTAAATAAATGAGTGTAAATTTTGTACACCTTCATCTTCATACTGAATATTCAATAGTTGACAGTACTGTACGTATCCCAGAATTAATTGATCGCTGTGTTAAAGGCAAGATGCCAGCAATTGGAATGACCGATCAAAATAATTTATTTGGACTCGTAAAATTCTATCGTAAGTCAATAAAGGCAGGCATAAAACCTATAATTGGTCTTGATCTTCGAATAACTAATTATGATGATGAGGCGCAACCTTTTACTTTGTTGCTCTTGGTGAAAAATAATGATGGTTATAAAAACTTATCTAAGTTAGTAACACGTTGCTATATAGAAGGACAGGTTAATGGTTTACCTATGGCAAAACGTGAATGGCTTAATAAAAAGTCCTGCTCAGGACTTATTGCATTATCTGGTGCTCGTGAAGGAGATATTGGACGTGCGATGATCGCTGATAACGACAATCTTGTAAATCAATACATCGATTATTGGCAAGAAGTTTTTGGTGATAATTTGTATCTAGAAATAGTTCGTACAGGCCGTAAAGATGAAGAAGAAATTATTAAACAAAGTATTAAATTTGCTAAAGATAGAGATCTTGCGGTTGTGGCAACTAATGATGTGCGATTTTTAGAACCTGATGGATTTAATGCACATGAAGCGCGTGTATGTATTCATGAAGGACAGAGTTTGAGTGATGTAAATAGGCCACGTAATTACAGTGATAAACAATACTTACGAAGTCCAGAAGAAATGATGGATTTATTTAGTGATATTCCTTCAGCTTTAGAGAATACAATTGAGATTGCTCGTCGTTGTTCACTTAATTTAAATTTTGATGATACTGTATTACCTGCTTTTCCCGTTCCCCCCGGAGAATCAGAGGCTGCATTTCTAAAATCTGAGGCAGCTAGCGGTCTTAAATTAGCCTTAGAGAAAAAAGCTGAACATGAAATCATTACTTTAAGCGAAAGAGAGAAAATTTTTGCTCCTTATTATAGTAGGTTAAAAGTTGAGCTCGGTGTTATTCAATCAATGGGATTTCCCGGATACTTTTTAATTGTTGCAGATTTTATTCGCTGGGCTCGAAAAAATAATATTCCTGTTGGACCAGGCCGTGGTTCTGGTGCTGGCTCTCTTGTTGCTTGGGTTCTTGGAATTACAGATTTAGATCCTTTAGAGCACAATTTATTATTTGAGAGGTTTTTAAATCCTGAACGTGTTTCCATGCCAGATTTTGATATTGATTTTTGTATGGATGGGCGAGACAGAGTAATAGAATATGTTGCAGAACAATACGGCCGCGAAAAAGTTTCTCAAATAATAACTTTTGGAACTATGGCAGCGAAAGCTGTAATTCGTGATACGGGCCGCATACTTGAGCAGCCATATAATTTTGTTGACCGAATCGCTAAATTAGTTCCTTTTGAAATAGGCATAACGCTTGAAAAAGCTCTTAAAGATTCTCAAGAACTGGCTAAATTGTATAAAGATGATGAGGAAGTTGCAGCAATCATTGACTTGGCAAAACCACTTGAAGGCCTGGTACGAAATGCAGGTAAGCATGCAGGTGGAGTTGTAATTTCACCTGGCGCATTAACAGATTTTGCCCCACTCTATTGTGAACAAGGTGGCATGAATGTAGTTACACAATTAGATAAGGATGATGTTGAGGCTGTAGGTCTTATTAAGTTTGATTTTTTGGGTTTAAAAACACTAACGATTATCGATAGGGCAGTCCAAATAGCAAATGAAAATAATATCGGATTAGATCTATCAATACAAAAAATTCCTGACAATGACTCTAAGACATTTGAGCTGCTAAGAACCACTAAAACAGCAGCTGTTTTTCAGCTTGAATCAAGAGGTATGTGTGATCTCATAAAACGTATGAAGCCAAATCAATTTGATGATTTGGTCGCCCTAGTAGCATTATTTCGTCCAGGTCCGTTACAGTCAGGCATGGTAGATGATTTTATAATGCGTAAGCATGCTACCAATAAGGCTAATATAGATTATTTACACCCAAAATTAAAATCCGTTTTAGAGGAAACTTATGGCGTAATACTTTATCAGGAACAGGTAATGGAAATTGCGCAAGTTTTAGCGGGATACACTCTTGGAAGCGCTGATTTATTACGTCGTGCTATGGGTAAAAAGGATTCAAAAGAGATGTCCCAACAGCGAGAAATTTTCACGAAAGGTGCAATAAATCGAGGTGTAACAGAAAAAACTGCCACCCGAATATTTGATTTAATGGAAAAATTTTCTGGGTATGGTTTTAATAAATCTCATTCTGCAGCATACGCTGTTTTGTCATACCAAACTGCGTATCTGAAAACTCACTATCCAAGTGCATTTATGGCGGCTGCTATGAGCTCTGATCTTGATAATACTGATCGTTTATTGACGCTTAAGGATGATTGTCGTCAAATTAGATTAAAAGTGTTGTCACCAAATATAAATACCTCTGAATATCATTTTAGTGTATTTGATGATAATACTATTCTATATGGCTTAGGAGCGATAAAAGGCGTTGGTCGTGGTGTGGTAAAAATATTGATAAAAGAGCGCAAGGAAAATGGTTCCTATAAAAATCTTCTTGAGTTTTGCAAGAGGGCTGGCCCAGAAAAAATAAATAGACGTGCACTTGAAGCTATGATTAAGTCAGGTGCAATGGACGTTTTTGGCGATTCCCGTCGTTCTTTGATGCATCAAATATCAGAGGTAATGAAAAGCGCTGATCAAGAGGCTAAAGCTGCTGCTGCAGGTCAAAACGATATGTTTGGCGTAACAGATATCAAGATTGAAAACAAAATTTACAATAATGCTAATCTTTCAGAGTGGCAAGATCGTGAGTTGTTATATTATGAAAAAGAAGCGCTTGGCCTCTATTTAACTGCCCATCCTTTTGACGCAGTTCGTCGAGATGTAAAGCATTTTTCTGATGGTAGAATAATAGATATAATCTCGGAGTCTCCTCCACAGAAAGATAAAGGTGAGCGTAAGTATAATCATATTAGACGGGAAGCCACTGCATCTGGATTAGTTGTTGATATCCGTAAACGCGGCAATCGAGTGAGTATTATTTTAGATGATGATACCGCACGAATGGAAGTAAGTTTATTCAGCGAAGCATATGATGAATTTCGTGATCTTTTAGTGAAAGATGAAATGATAATTGTAACAGGTGGATTACGTTATGATGAATTCATTGGTAGTTGGACTATTAATGCAAAAAAGATTATGCAAGTTGATTCAGTCATTGAGTCAAAAGCAAAAAGTCTAATTTTAAGTATTAAATCAAACAATAAATGTAAAGATACTCTCAATAAACTTCATGATGCGTTAGTTCCTTTTAGAGATGGTCAATGCGAAGTTTTAGTCCATTACATTGGTGATAAAGCTACAGCTAAGTTATCTCTGGGTGCGCAATGGACTGTAAAACCTAGTCGTGAATTACTTGATAAGTTGACTGAATTACTTGGGAATAATAATGTTCGTATTTCTTATATACTTGATCGAGACTTAAACTAATAAAGGAGTGACATTAGGTCACTAATACTTATGGATTCAAGATTTCTAGATTTTGAACAGCCTATTGCTGAACTTGAAGCAAAGATAGATGAGTTGCGTTATGTTGGTGATGATTCTGAAGTCAATATCAATGAAGAGGTTGCTCGCCTCAGAGAAAAAAGTGATGCTTTAACAAAAAATATTTTTTCTAGGTTATCACCATGGCAGATTGCCCGCATAGCCAGACATGAATCGCGCCCTTATTCCAAGAATTATATTAATTTATTATTGTCTGATTTCCAGGAGTTACACGGTGATCGTATGTTTGCTGATGATCCAGCGATTGTTGGTGGTGTTGGTTTAATTGGCAGTTATTCAGTAATGTTTATTGGGCATCAAAAAGGGCGAGATACTAAAGAAAGAGTTCGCAGGAATTACGGTATGCCAAAGCCTGAAGGTTACCGTAAAGCTCAGAGACTCATGCGATTGGCTGAGAAATTTTCTATGCCAGTAGTGACATTCATAGATACACCAGGAGCATATCCAGGCGTTGGAGCTGAAGAGCGCGGCCAAAGTGAGGCAATTGCAAAGTGCCTTTATATAATGTCCGAGCTTAAAACACCGATAATTAGTGTTGTAATTGGCGAGGGTGGATCAGGGGGTGCTTTAGCAATAGGTGTGGGTGATAGATTATTAATGCTGCAATATAGTGTTTATTCTGTAATTTCACCTGAAGGCTGCGCTTCGATTCTATGGAAGAATGCCGAAAAAGCTGAAAAAGCAGCAGAGGCTTTGAATTTAACTGCAGATAAACTTGATGGATTTGGTCTTGTAGATGAAATATTGCCTGAACCTTTAGGCGGAGCGCATCGTAACCCAGAAGAAATGGCGAAAGTTATTCAGAATGCGCTTCTCAGTAATCTTGATGAACTGACGAAGCTACCAATCAATCAATTACTCGATATGCGTCAGCAAAAATTGGCTTCTTTTGGTCAGTACAAAGAAACGTGAGTTTTTCTTCAGCGGTCCTTGCGAAGCATTTAATAAATCTAGAATCTATTGCTAGTAAACCAGCCCGTTATATTATTGCTTTTAGCGGAGGCCTTGATTCTATGGTTTTACTCCATGCCCTTAAAAACCACGTCTTCGAGCATAAAAATAAAATTCCTATTTTTGCGGTTCATATAAATCATGGCTTGCAAGCGGAATCTTTAAATTGGGTAAATAAATGTGAAAAGATGGCTACATCGCTGGGCATTTTATTTAAATCTATAAATATTCAAATTAATTTGAATTCTGGCAATGGGTTAGAAGCTGCAGCTCGCGATGCACGCTATTCTGCATTAGATCTGGAACTCGGAAATGGTGATTGGTTGATAACTGCCCATCATCGAGAGGATCAAGCTGAGACATTATTGCTTAATTTAATTCGTGGAAGCGGCCCTACTGGGATTGCAGGTATTTCACAAATTCGGAGATTTGGTAAAGGCTGGCTAGCTAGACCAATAATAAATATAAAAAAAAATGACTTAGTACTTTATGCGAAAGAAAATGCATTAGATTGGATTGAGGACCCTTCAAACATGGATCAACACTTCGATCGTAACTTTCTTCGCCATCAGATACTAACCCGATTAGAATTACGATGGCCTAATATTTCTGGTCGCTTAGAACGAAGCTCGTTGCTTGCGGGTGAAGCATCACAACTTCTTTCTGAGCTTGCTGAGATTGATTTTAGAGAATTAGGAGCAGATGCTACCAAAATACCTATTAATAAATTATTAAACCTCTCAATCGCTCGGCAACGAAATGTAATCCGATATGCTCTTCGAAATGAAGGATTATCAATGCCATCCAGAATGCAATTAAATCAAATTTTGAATGAAGCTGTTTTTGCGCGAAAAGATGCGCAACCCCTGGTTAGGTGGAAAGGAGTAATTATTCGTCGTTATAGAAATTTTCTTTATTTAATGCCAGAAAAACAAATTATAGATTTAAAGCCTCTAATTGTATCTAATAATGAGCTCTTATTAGGCCCTGGAATGGGACAGCTCAATTTTGAAAAAAGTGATAAAATTGGTTTATCAAAGGAGTTATTTGAGAAAGGATTAGTAGTTAGATTTAGATCTGGAGGTGAAAAAATTTATCTATATAATCAATCATATAAGAGAAAACTTAAGAAATTACTTCAAGAAAAGGGTATTGTTCCTTGGATGCGAAATCAGTTACCTCTCGTTTACTCTGGAGAAAATCTTGTCGCAGTTGGCGATCTTTGGTTAGCTAAAGATGCTACTTCTTGTCCTGGCATAAAAGTACGCTGGATTGATCGTCCTGCATTGCATTAGTGAGTTACGCCTGTTAACGTTTAACACCGTCTACAATCTAAAGACGGCGATGATCTTGAAAGGGTTGATAAAAGCTGCATTTGTTGATTAGTTGCTTTAACTCAACCCTTTTTTATTTTTTGCTTTCTGCGATTGCATTTTTGTTAACTAGTGCAAAAACAACAACGGATTAACATATGACATCGTATGTATTTATTACTGGCGGCGTAGTCTCTTCTCTAGGCAAGGGAATCACCTCAGCTTGTCTTGGTGCGATATTGGAAGCGCGCGGGCTTACAATAAGTATGATTAAACTTGATCCATATATAAATGTTGATCCTGGTACAATGAGTCCCTTTCAGCACGGGGAAGTTTTTGTAACTCATGACGGAACTGAGACTGATCTTGATTTGGGTCATTACGAAAGATTTGTTCGAACTGCAAAAAGTGGTCGTCACAGCAATTATACTACTGGCAGAATTTATGAGAGCGTAATCGCAAAAGAACGTCGTGGTGAATATCTTGGTGCAACTGTTCAGGTAATTCCACACATAACGGATGAGATTAAAGAATGTATCGAGAAAGGCTCAGGAAACGCAGATATTTGTCTTGTCGAAATTGGCGGCACAGTAGGTGATATAGAATCTTTACCTTTTATGGAAGCCATTCGCCAAATGGGGGTAATGCTTGGCCAAGATCGTGTCGTTTATCTTCATTTAACTCTTGTGCCTTTTATTCCAACCTCTTCTGAGATAAAGACCAAACCTACCCAACACTCCGTTAAAGAACTTAGATCAATTGGTATTCAACCAGATATTTTAGTATGTAGGTCTGAGAGGCCACTACCTAATGCAGAGCGTCAAAAGATTGCGTTGTTTACAAACGTTCAGGAAAAAGCAGTGATTTCTCTATCAGATGCTGATGATCTATATAAGATTCCAGCAATGATTCATGATCAAGGCTTAGATGAAATAGTTACTAGTCATTTAAAATTAGATTTACCGAAAGCTAATTTGTGTGAGTGGGACGCAATTGTTGAAGCTAAACAAAATCCAACAGCAAAAGTAAATATAGCAATGGTTGGAAAGTATATGAATCTAAAAGATTCTTATATTTCATTGGTGGAAGCATTACAACATGCTGGTATTCATACTCGAACCAATGTGACAATACATTACATAGAATCAAAAAAGATTGAAGACCAAGGCTTAGATTGCTTAAGAAACATGGATGGTATTTTAGTGCCCGGCGGTTTTGGCGATAGAGGTATAGAGGGTAAAATTCTAGCAGTCCAATATGCACGTGAAAACAATATTCCATATCTTGGTATCTGTCTTGGTATGCAAGTTGCAGTAATAGAGATAGCTCGAAATTTAGCAGGCCTTAAAAATGCTATGAGTACTGAATTTAACAAAAAAACTCCGCATCCCGTTGTCGCACTCATTGCTGAGTGGCAAGATAGAATGGGAGAGCTTGAAGAGCGCGATGAACAATCTAATTTGGGAGGCACTATGCGTCTCGGCGCACAAGGTGTAATTTTACAAAAGAAATCACTTGCAGCAATAAGTTATGGTTACAACAAGATCGAAGAACGCCATAGACATCGTTATGAGGTCAATAATAATTATAGAGAAAAGCTCTCTGAAGCAGGAATGGTATTTTCGGGCCTTTCTGTTGATAATTTAGTAGAAATGATTGAATTACCTGATCATCCCTTTTTTCTTGCTAGTCAATTTCATCCTGAATTTACTTCAAATCCGCGTGATGGCCATCCACTCTTTACAAGCTTCATGATTGCTGTCAGAAATAATAAAAATGATGAAAAATCTAAAGTGGAAAAAATATGAAGATTTGTGGATTCGAAGTTGGTAATGATAAGCCTTTTTTTTTAATTGCTGGTAACTGCGTCATTGAAAGCGAGCAAATGACTTTAGATACCGCAGGCACTTTGAAAGAAATCTGCAGTGAACTTAATATACCTCTAATCTATAAATCATCTTTCGATAAAGCTAATAGAAGCTCCCACTCTGGGTTCAGGGGTCCCGGTTTAGAAGAGGGACTTCGAATCTTGGGTGAGGTAAAGAAGCAATTGCAATTACCAATATTAACTGATGTTCATGAGGACACACCAATGAATGAAGTTGCAGAAGTTGTAAACGTCCTACAAACACCAGCATTTCTTTGTCGTCAAACAAGTTTTATTCTTCGCACTGCCATGACAGGCTTACCTATAAATATTAAGAAAGGGCAGTATTTATCACCTTGGGAAATGCAGAATGTTGTTGATAAAGCAAAGTCAACTGGCAATGAAAATATTATGGTTTGTGAGCGTGGATTCAGCTTTGGTTATAACAATTTAATATCTGATATGCGAAGCCTAGGTATTATGAGAGGTAGTGGCGCACCAGTGGTATTTGACGCAACACATTCAGTTCAACAACCAGGTGCTCTGGGATTGTCTTCAGGAGGTCAGCGTGAGTTTATTCCTATTTTAGCTCGAGCAGCAGCAGCAGCAGGAGTTGCTGGATTTTTTATTGAGACTCATATTGATCCCGATAAAGCATTAAGTGATGGACCAAATGCTTGGCCACTTCAAAAGATTAAAAGACTTCTTCAAGATTTAATTTGTATAGACAGTGTAGTCAAAAAGAATGGTTTTCTTGAGGCAGATTATGGACTTGGTGTCCCGAAATAATTACTCATTAAGGAGTTTACAATGATTAGTATTAGTGAGGTGCGCGGTCGAGAAATCTTAGATTCTCGGGGTAATCCGACAGTTGAAGCAGACATCTTATTAACTGATGGAAGTTTTGGACGCGCCGCTGTTCCTTCAGGCGCCTCTACAGGATCTCGTGAAGCCGTAGAATTACGCGATGGTGATGAGTCACGATATCTTGGTAAAGGAGTTAAGCAGGCAGTCTCTAATGTAAACAGTTGCCTCAGAGATGCTTTATTGAATAGCAATTTTGAAGATCAACGTGCTGTAGATAATTGCATGATTACTTTAGATGGAACTGATAATAAAGGCCGACTCGGTGCAAATTCATTATTAGCAGTTTCTTTAGCAGTTGCTAGAGCTGAGGCAACATCTAAGAATCTTGCGTTGTACCAACACTTAGGTAATAGCACATTGATGCCGCTTCCAATGATGAATATTATTAACGGCGGTGCTCATGCAGATAATAGCGTTGATATCCAAGAGTTTATGGTGCTTCCAGTTGGAGCTAGTTCATTTGCTGAAGCTCTTAGATACGGAGCGGAAATTTTTCATAGCTTAAAGAGTGTCTTGAAAAGCCAAGGAATGAATACGGCAGTGGGTGATGAGGGTGGTTTTGCACCAAATTTACCTTCAAATCGTGCTGCTTTAGACACAATTATGATAGCTATAGAAAAAGCTGGCTTTAAATCAGGTGATGAGATATTGCTTGGTTTGGATGTAGCTAGCTCTGAATTTTACAAAGATGGCTTTTACCATCTTAAATCTGAGAGTAGAACATTTGATGCATTAGGTTTTAGTGAGTACCTTACCGAGTTGGCTAATGCATACCCGATTATCACTATCGAAGACGGGATGGATGAGAGTGACTGGAATGGATGGCGAATACTTACCGATGCATTAGGCGAGAGCATACAGCTTGTTGGCGACGATCTATTTGTAACTAATACTTCAATTTTACAGCGCGGGATAAATGAGAATATAGCTAATTCAATTTTAATTAAACCAAATCAAATAGGAACTCTCAGTGAAACTCTTGATGCTATCTCTATGGCAAAAAAAGCTGGCTTCACATCTGTCATTTCTCATCGTTCAGGAGAAACATCTGATAGTACAATTGCTGATATTGCAGTTGGGACATCCGCAACACAAATAAAAACTGGTTCCTTATCTCGCTCTGACAGGGTTTCAAAATATAATCAATTACTCCGAATTGAAGAAGCATTGGGTTCAGAATCTAATTTCGCTGGACGCAGGGCTTTTTCCATTCAAGTTTAGTCTAATTGGATATTAATGGAGAATATATTTGTTTAATGCACGCTGGCTTATTTTTGGGCTTATATTTTTATTTTTGAGCCTTCAAATAAAAATTTGGTTTTCAGAGGATGGTTATAGAAAATCATTAAAATTAAAAGATGAAGTAGCTAAGCAAGCCACCCTAAATGATATGTTGCGAAATCGAAATAGCGCTTTAGATTCTGAGGTATTAAATCTAAAAAGAGGTGAAGATGCAGCTGAAGAGCGTGCTCGAACTGACCTAGGAATGATCGGTGAAAATGAAACTTTTTATCAAGTTGTTCCTAAAAATAATAAAACTAAGTAATAATTTTTTATAGAGAGTATTGATGAAATTAGTAACTGCTATAGTAAAGCCTTTTAAGCTCGATGATGTGCGAAATGCATTAGCTGAAGTGGGAGTTCAGGGAATGACTGTGACTGAAGTAAAGGGTTTTGGTAGGCAGCGAGGTCATACTGAACTCTATCGTGGTGCTGAATACATTATTGATTTTCTTCCAAAAATTAAAATTGAATTAGCTGTCACTGATGAAATCTTAGAAAATGTAGTTGAGACCATAATTCAATCAGCTAAGACTGGAAAGGTAGGTGATGGAAAAATATTTATCACTAACTTACATGAAGCTTACAGAATACGAACAGGTGAGACTGGCAATCAAGCGATATAAAGTTCAAAAATTAGGAAATTATTTTTCTCTAATTATAAATTTAAAACTTATTTTATTTTTTAAGCTTTTTTATAGCATCCTCTAATTGCTCTAATTTTTCGCGAGTCCTCATTAAAACTGCTTCTTGAACCTCAAACTCCTCTCGAGTTACAAGATCAAGCTTATTTATATTTGATAATAATATTTCACGAAAATTTTTTTCCAAATCTTGACGTATAGAACGAAATCCATCTGGAATAGAGTTAGTAAGTTTTTTGGCTAAATCTTCAATTGCATCTAATTTCATAGTTTTTTAATACAACAGTAAAAAGTAAAAGGCCAGTAATTTAAATTAAAGTTAAATCGAAAAATTAATTAATTTAAATTTTGAAGACCTAAATTAGTGCAAACATCAAAAATATTGCACCACTATAATACATTTCCATAAATTGGAAAATTACAAAGCCTTGATTTATATAATTTTATTTATTTTGGCACTTATCCTGCTTAATAATAATATTGATATTATCAATAATTTAAAAAAAATTTCAAAAAAAAAGAATAAGAATATTTATTTCAATGCTTTTTATTACTGGCGCAGTTCAGGTTGAGTTTTAATTAATCTTAATCAACCTCAATTAAGGAGATTCGCAATGAAAATGATCACGGCGATAATTAAGCCATTTAAACTCGATGATGTTAGACAGGCGGTTGCTGA
>MDTG01197249.1_pt1 | contig 27673 bp, 29 predicted proteins | sample 811421 | NCBI WGS metagenome assembly MDTG01 (sample SAMN05326645, study PRJNA326480) | marine metagenome | isolation source: seawater | place: Pacific Ocean: South East | collected 2011
ATGCAGATATGCAGAATATTAATTACGTCGGGGGTGCTGGTTCTACAACAGCTGCCCAATTCTTACAAAGATTTATTTTAAACAAAACACCTTGGGTCCACCTTGATATTGCTGGTATGGCATTTTCTAAATATGCAGGTGCTTTAAATTCAGGCGGTGCTACTGGGTATGGAGTTAGATTATTAAATAAATTTGTAGAAGATAACTATGGATAAAACAGAGGAAACTCTTTCTATTATTAAACCTGACGCAATTGAAAGAAATTTAGAAGAAAAAATTAAAAATAAGTTTATTGAAAATAGCTTTGAAATTATTCAGCAAAAAAAAGTAAAACTAGAAAAAAAAGATGCAGAACTATTCTACAAAATTCACGAGACAAAACCTTTTTATAATGATCTTTGTAATTATCTTTCATCTGGTCCTATAATTGTAATGATACTTAAAAAAAATAATGCGATAGCTGATAATAGAAAATTAATGGGAGCAACAGACCCAGCTAAAGCGGAATTAGGTACTATTAGGAATGAATTTGGGGTTTCTATAGATAAAAATTCAGTACATGGCTCTGATAGCCCAGAGAACGCAAAAATAGAAATCGATTTTTTTTTTAATAATTAGATAATACTTTATTTATAGCCAAGGGATAAATTTTATGTTCTATTTTACGTACTTTTTTTTCAATAATTTTTGCTGTGTCCCCTTTTAAAATTCTTATTTTACTTTGAAATATTATTTTTCCTGAGTCTAAGTGTTTAGTAACATGATGAACAGTACAGCCTGTAAATTTATCTTTATTTTTCAATACTCTTTCATGAGTTCTTAGCCCTTTATACTTTGGCAACAGTGATGGGTGGATATTAATTATTTTTCCATCAAAGGATTTAATGAAATTTTTAGATAATATCTTCATGTAACCAGCTAGACATATTAAATGTATTTTATTTATTTTTAAAATTTTCAGTACCTTTTTTTCTTTTATCTTTGATTTATCAAAATCAGAAATAATTGTTTTTATATTATTTTTTTTTGCAATTAAAAGACCGAGAGCATCTTTTTTATTAGAGACTACTAGAGAAACCTTATAATTGGTTTTTTGATAATTAGAGTTTTTTAAAATTGACTTAAGATTTGATCCTCTTCCGGATATAAATACAGCAATTTTAAACTTTGTAATTAATTTTCCATTTGATTTTTTCATCGATGATAATTTTTTTTTTGTTTTTGATAATCTTACCTATTACATAAGGTTTAAAAGATTTATCAAAATAATTATAAATTTTATTAACGTTTTGTTTTTTTGTTACAATACAAAAACCGACACCACAATTAAAAGTTCTTATCATATCTCTATCGCTTACTCCTCTTTTTTTAATCCAGGTAAATATCGGTTTTGTTTTAATTTTACTCATATTAATTTTAGCACAACAACCATTAGGAATTATTCTTTCTAGATTATCTGGTATCCCTCCACCAGTTATATTCGCACAACCGTGAATAATATTTCTTTTTAATAAGGATAAAATTTCGTTTACATAAATTTTTGTTGGTTTCAGTAGCTCTTTTTTCAAAAAATTGTTCTTTTTAATATTTATTTTATTTTTTTTTATAATTTCTCTCACAAGAGAAAAACCATTTGAATGTAAACCACTTGAAGGGATAGCCATAATTACATCATTTACTTTTATATTTTTTTTTTTTAAAACTTTACTAGACTCAACGAGTCCAACAGAAAAACCTGCCATGTCAAATTTACCTTTTGTGTACGTTCCAGGCATTTCAGCAGTTTCGCCTCCAACAAGTTGACAATTACTGAGTTTACATCCTTGGATAATTCCATTTACTATTTTCTTTAATTTGCCTAGATCTATTTTATCCACAGATATATAATCTAAAAAAACAAACGGTTCAGCTCCCTGAACGATAATATCGTTTACACACATTGCAACTAAGTCAATACCAATAGTGTGAAATTTTTCTAATTTATTAGCTATCTCAATTTTAGTACCTACACCGTCAGTGCTAGTGACTAATAGCGGTTTTTTATATATTTGTGGAATTTTATTAATTGAACCAAAATTTCCTATATTATTAAAATTTGTTTTATTGTTTAATTTAGATATATAATTTACAAATTTATTTGCTGCATTTATGTTTACTCCACTCTTTTCATATGTAAATTTATACTTTTTCATTTATTAAAAATGTTTATTAAAATTAAATTATTCAAGCAACAATGTTATATAATTTTTTTATCAGTCATTCTATTTATTATTTTTATAAATACATCAAAACCTGAAGCCAAAATTTTTAAAGTTGAAAATATTGAAATCTCTGAACCATTTAATACAAATTTTAATAAGGAGACTGTAATAAATAAAGCTTTCGTGTCAGCTTTTGAAGAGTTAATTTTCACATTGATAAACTCCAAAGATATAAGAAAATTAGAAACAACAAAATTAAACGATATTAAATTTCTAATTGACTCTTTTGAAATAAGTGATGAGAATTTTTTAAGTAAAAAATACAAAGCAAAATTTAATGTGAATTTTAACAAAAAAAATACATTAAAGTTTTTTGAAAAAAAAAATATTTTTCCTTCCTCAAATAAAAAAAAAGATTTTTTAACAATTATAATCTTTATTGAAAATGATGAAAATCAGGTGTATTTGTATAACAAGAACCCTTTTTATAAATTTTGGAATCAAAAAAAACAGAAGTTTTATCTAATTAATTACATACTTACAGAGGAGGATATTGATACCGTCAAAGCTATTGAAGATAATAAAGATAATATAGAGAATTACAATTTTGAAAAAATTATAAAAAAATATGATTTGAATGATTATATAATAACAATATTCTTTAAAAGTGAGAAAAAAATTAAAGTCCTTTCAAAAGTTTTCTATGATAAACAATTAAAAATTTTAAATCACAGTTACGAAAATATAGGAAATTTAGATACAGAAACTGTGCAAACTTTAATTAGTGATACTAAAATTTATTACGAAGATATCTGGAAAAAATATAACCAAATAAATACTTCTATAAAGTTACCTATAAATCTAAAGATAAGTTCCAAGGATGTAAAAAAAATTATAAATTTAGAAAAAAATATGGATAAAATTGATTTAATATCAGATTACTTCGTAACTAGTTTAAATAACGAAAATACAACATACAAAATTATTTTTAATGGTAGTCCTATTAAATTTTTAACACTAATGAATGATTATGATATTAAAGTCGATATCAAAAATGAAATATGGAAAGTCAAATAAAAGATCTAAGACAATTAATATTTAACTTTCAAAAAGATGTAAGTTTTAACAAAAACGATTTTTTTATTAGTGAAAGTAATTATTTTGCTTACGAACTCATTTCAAGCTGGCCCAAATGGGAAAAAAAAATCATAAACATTTATGGAGAAAAAAATTCAGGTAAATCTCATTTAGTAGAAATTTTTTGTCTTAAAAACAAAGGTATTAAATTTGAGGCCAAAAAATTTAAAGAAGATTGTTTTGATAAATTAAAAATATATCAAAATATAATTTTAGAAAATTTTGATATAAATTTAAATGAAAGTCTAATTTATTCACTTTTGGACACTTTAGAAAAGCAAAATAAATTTGTGTTGATTACCTCTAAAGTCCCTGTAAATTCATTGAATATTAAATTAAAGGACTTGAGATCAAGATTAAAAAATTGTCTTTTTGCTGAAATTAAAAAACCAGATGACTTGTTAATAGAAGCATTAATAACTAAGAATTTATCTGATTATCAGATAAACTTAGATTCAAAATTAGTTGATTTTATTTGCAAAAGAATAACTAGGTCATATGAAAAAATTTCACAATTTATATGTACAATTAATGAAATTAGTTTAAAAAAAAAAAAACCAATTAGCATTAAAATTATAAAAGATATATTAGATGGTTGAATGAAAAAATATCGCACACACAATTGTGGAGAGCTAAATATAAACAACGACAAACAAAGTGTAGTTTTATCAGGGTGGATTAATAAAAAAAGAGATCATGGTAATTTATTATTTATAGATTTAAGAGATAACTATGGAATTACACAGTGCGTAGTTGATGAAAAAAATCCAATTTTTAAAAATATAGAAAAAATTTCATTAGAGACAGTGATAAGAGTAGAGGGAAAAGTTATAACTAGAGTAAGTAGCACTGTTAATAAAGATTTATGCACCGGCGAAATAGAAGTTCATATATCGAAATTTGAAGTTTTAGGGGAGACAAAAGAATTGCCTTTGCCAGTTTTCTCTGATCAAGAATATTCAGAGGAAATAAGATTAAAATACAGATTTTTAGATCTTAGAAGAAAAAAAATACATAATAATATAATTTTAAGATCTAAAGTTATTTCTTTTTTAAGAAAGGAAATGGAAAATTTAGGTTTTTTGGAGTTCCAAACTCCAATTTTAACATCGTCAAGTCCTGAGGGAGCTAGAGATTTTCTAGTACCTAGCAGGTTAAATCCGGGTAAGTTTTATGCATTGCCCCAAGCCCCTCAACAATTTAAACAATTAATAATGGTATCTGGTTTTGATAAATATTTCCAAATAGCGCCATGTTTTCGCGATGAAGATGCTAGAGCAGATAGAAGTCCTGGTGAATTCTATCAGTTAGACATTGAAATGTCTTTTGTGAATCAAGAAGATATTTTTAATGTAATAGAAAAACTATTTAATAGTCTATTTACAAAATTTTCTAACAAAAAAATACAAAATATAAAATTTCCAAGGATAACTTATAAAGATGCTATGTTAAAATATGGTACAGACAAACCAGATTTAAGGAATCCATTAGAAATTTGTGATTTGACTAAAATCTTTCATAGAGAAGATGTAAAATTTGAAATTTTTAAAAAATTAGTAAAAAATGGTTCTATTGTAAGATCGATTGTTACTAAAAATACAAAAGAAAAACCTAGAAGTTTTTTTGATAGTATAGATAAGTGGGCTAAGGATGAAGGATCTAGTGGACTTGCTTACTTTACATTTGAAGAGCAAGGTAAATCTACATCTGGTAGAGGCCCAATTGCAAAATTCTTCTCTCAAGATGCATGTAAAGAGATTATGAATATAACTAATGCAGGTATTGGAGACAGTGTATTCTTGGCCTGCGGAAATAGGGTTGAAGTAGAGAAAATATTAGCTAAGGCTAGAATGAAGATTGCAAGGGATTTAAATTTAATAGATGATAAAAAAATGAGTTTTTGTTGGATTATTGATTACCCAATGTATGAAATAGACGAGATAACCAGTAAAATAAAATTTAGCCATAATCCTTTCTCCATGCCACAAGGGGATTATAATAATATAGATTTTAGTAAACCGTTAGATATCAAAGCTTATCAATACGATATTGTTTGCAACGGTATTGAACTTTCATCTGGAGCTATAAGAAATCATATTCCAGAGCTTATGTATAGACTTTTTTCAGTTGCTGGTTATGATAAAAATAGTGTTGACAGGCAATTTAGTGGAATGATTAATGCATTGAGTTACGGAGCACCACCCCATGGAGGAATCGCGCCTGGTATAGACAGAATAGTAATGCTGCTCGCAGAAGAAAAAAATATAAGAGAAGTTACAATGTTTCCATTAAATCAAAATGCACAGGATCTTTTAATGAAAGCACCCTCTGTAATAAATGATGACCAGCTTAAAGAGTTGAACATTAAATTAATTAAAAAGTAGTCTTATTTCTTGCCTTTTAAGTTTATCCTTATATCAGACAAATCTACTAATTTTTTTTTATAATTATTTCTAACAAAACCTTTGCTAGTAATATCTTTTACGATTTTAATTAATTGATTATTTTCCTCGGATGAGGTTATGTCGCTTTCTGATAAGTTTTCAGATTTACCAATCGAAGGAGTATGTGCTAGGTCTTCTCTATTTAAGTAGGATATTGCCAATTCTCTAAAAATATAGTCTAATATTGAAGAGGCAGATAAAATTCTATCGTTACCAAACACTTTACCTGATGGCTCGAATTTTGTGTCAACATAAGCGCTAATAAATTCCTCTAATGGAACTCCGTATTGTAAACCCAAAGAAATTGCTATTGCAAAATTGTTCATTAGTGCCTTTACAAGTTCACCTTCTTTACTTGTATCTATAAATATTTCACCAATTTTACCATCTTCATACTCGCCAGTGTGTAAATAAACTTTATGGTCACCTATAGTAGCCTTTTGGATATAGCCTTTCCTTCTGTCAGGCATACTAAACCTTTTATTAATTGGATCATCTAAATTATCAGAAAATTTGCTTTTAAGAACAACTTTATTTTCATTGTTATTTACTTTACTTTTTAATTTAACCTCATCAACATTATTAATTTGATCGTTATTATTACTTTCAAGATTCTTTGTTTTTCTTTTATCTATTTTGACTTCGAGAATTTCGAACTTACCATCCTCTCTTTTTTCTAAATTTTGTAATTCCTTTTCATCAATTTTATCTAAATAATGATTGACTTTTAAGGTGCATGTGTAAAAAGTTTCAACTAAATATTTTGCCATAATTTTTTTATTTTTTATGAATCTTTAAAAATTTATGTATATACAAATTTGATTTTTAGTCTAATCTAAATTATTCAATTAAAAATTGAAAAAAATTATTTTATTATGTTGACACTCTTCAAACAAATTTTTACCTGGTGGAATCATCAGACATTAGGAACTAGATTATATACTTTAATATTTGGAAAATTTAAGGGTAAAGATTACTTTGGTAACAAATATTATCAAAGTAAGTCTGGGAAAAGATGGGTTATATACAATGGTGAGGTAGACTCTAGCAAAATACCTAATGAGTGGTATTCATGGATACATTTTATAAAAAATAAGATAGAAAATAAACAAGAATTAAATAAGTTTAGCTGGCAAAAAAAAAAATGTTCCAAATCCAACCGGAACCGAAGAAGCTTTTCATCCCAATAAAGAGAATAAAAATGATTTTAAAAAATACAAAACGTGGAAAGAATAAACTTTTTTATTTAGTTGTAATTTTATTATTTTTAATTGAAAAAAGCTTTTTAAATGCAGATGATAGTAATTATTTTGGTAAAAAAGTTGATATACAAATCCTCGATAAATTAAGTTCTAAAAATCAATTAATAAAACTTGATATAGGCAAAGATTTTAGATTTAAAAATCTAAATTTGAAAGTTCTTAAATGTAAGAATTCTAAATTTGATGATGATCCAGAAATAACTTCATATCTCCAAGTAAGGGACTTGAGCAATAAAGATAATAATGAAGTATTCATTTTTAACGGATGGACCTTTTCATCAAGTCCATCTATACAAGTCTTTGATCATCCCGTTTATGATTTGTGGATTATTAGTTGTTATTAATTATTTTTTCTCTATCAAGCCAAGTAACATTAAAATCAGATTCAATAAATTTTTTATGATTTAAAAGTTTTTTATGTAAATCAATTGTCGTAGTGATACCATCGATGACAAATTCATCTAGTGATCTTAAGGTTCTTTGTATTGCCTCAGTTCTATTTCTTCCATGGCATATTAATTTACAAATCATACTATCATAATAAGGAGTTATTTTAAAACCCTGATAAATACAACCATCTACTCTTGTTCTAAAACCCGATGGCTGGTGACACATGCCAATTAATCCTGGCGATGGTTGAAAATTTTTATCAGGATCTTCAGCATTAATTCTACATTCAATTGCATGACCTCTGGGTTTTACATCTGATTGTTTTAATGCAGTTTCTCCAGAATAAGCTATCCATATTTGTTCTTTTACTATATCGATGCCTGTGACCATTTCAGACACTGGATGCTCAACCTGTACACGTGTATTCATTTCTAAAAAGTAAAATTTCCCATTCTCGTATATATATTCAACTGTTCCTGCGCCCTCGTAACCTATCTGCGAAACCATATTTACTGTCTTTTTAAATAAATCAGCGCGTAATTCGTCCGATAAAACCGGGCTTGGTGTTTCCTCTATCAGTTTTTGATGTCTTCTTTGGACTGAGCAATCTCTTTCATGTAAATGAACAGTTCTATTTTTACCTGAAAGAACCTGAACTTCAATATGACGAGGATTTTCAAAAAATTTCTCAATATAAATTTCATCATTTGCAAAAAACTTTTTAGCTTCAGATTTTGCTGTTAAAAACAAATTATCAAACTCCTCTTGAGATCTTACAATTTTCATACCTCTACCTCCACCCCCTCCTGCTGCTTTTATTAAAATAGGAAAACCAATATCCTTAGCTATTTGTTTTCCAGTTTCTAAACTAGAAATTCCTCCCTCTGATCCCTCTATAATTGGTAATCCATATTTTTTTGCAACTTTTTTTGCTTGAATTTTGTCACCCATCATTTTTATTACTTCAGGACTGGGCCCAATAAACTTTATATTATTTTCTCTTAGTATTTTTGCAAAATTGTAATTCTCTGACAAAAAACCATAACCTGGGTGTACTGCATCTGAATTAGTAACTTCAACGGCAGAAAGTATTGATGGAATATTTAAGTAACTATCAGAGGGTTGGTGCGAACCTACACATAAACTTTCATCAGCCAATTTTACATGCATACTCTCTTTATCTACGTCCGAGTGTATTGCTACTGTAGAAATACCCCATTCTTTACAAGCACGAATTATTCTGACAGCAATCTCTCCACGATTTGCGATTAATATTTTTTTAAACATTACTCAAGTATAACTAAAGTTTGGCCAAATTCGACAGGTTGTCCATCTTCTACCTTTATTTCTTTTACAACTCCATCTAAAGGCGAAGGCACATGATTCATTGTTTTCATAGCTTCAACAATCATTACTGTATCTCCTTTTTTAATTGTTTTTCCTTGTTCAACAAATTTTTTAGCTCCAGGCTCTGGTGCTAAATATGCTGTTCCAATAATTGGAGACTTAATTGGATTACCTGAAATTTCATCAAATTCTTTGATTTTGTCTGGTTTTAAATTTTCAACTTTAAGTGATGAGGATGAATTAATTAGTTTTGATACTTTTATTTTAGTTTTTCCATCAGAATATTCTAAATCAGAAAGATTAAATTCATTCAAGTAATTTGTTAACTCTTCTATTAATTTTTTATTTATTTTCATTTAATATTTTATGTATTGCTATTATGGCTAAATTATAACCTTCATCACCTAATCCAAATATACCACCGTCCACTACATCACTAATCAAAGATTTTCTTCTAAATTCCTCTCTTTTATATATATTAGTTATGTGAACTTCTATTTTGGGTTTATTAAATATTTCAAGAGCATCCCTTATTGCAACAGAGGTATGCGTAAAAGCTGCAGCATTTATTATTAGCCCATCGTACTTGGTTTTAGCATCCTGTATTAGATTCACGATTTCTCCTTCCACATTAGATTGCAAAAAATCTGTTTTAATTCCTAAACTTTCGGATTTCTCAATTGATCTTAATTTCAATTTTTCGAAAGTAATTGTGCCATATTGTGATTGTTCTCTTTCACCTAATAGATTAAGGTTAGGTCCGTTTAAAAATAGTATTTTAAAACTCATAGATAATACATAATGAATAAAATTAAAAAAATCAAAATTAATTTAAATGGAAAGCCTATATTAATTAATAAAGATGTATCAATTTTTAGCATAATCAAAAAAATTAAAGCTCCTTTAGATAAGATAGCTATTGAATTAAATAAAGAAATTGTTAATAAAAAAAAAATTAAAAAAATTATTTTAAAAAAAAACGACACTTTGGAAATAGTGCACTTTATCGGAGGTGGTTGATGACAAAAGATCAATTGAAAATTTCTTCAAAGAAATTTAATTCAAGATTGATAGTTGGTACTGGAAAATATAAAAATTTTTCAGAGTGTGCTAAAGCTATTAAAGTATCAGGCGCAGAAATTGTTACTGTAGCAGTTAGAAGAGTAAATATTTATGACAAAAAAAAACCAATTCTAATGGATTACGTAGACCCAAAAAAAATAACTTATTTACCTAACACAGCTGGTTGTTTTACATCTAATGAAGCTCTTAGAACCTTAAGATTAGCAAGAGAAATTGGAGGGTGGAAACTTGTTAAATTGGAGGTTTTAGGAGATAAAAAAAATTTATTACCTGATATGATTGAAACGTTAAAATCTACAGAAGTTCTTTCTAAGGAAGGTTTTAAAGTTATGGTTTATTGTAACGACGATCCTCTAATGGCAAAAAGATTAGAAAATGTTGGTGCTGTTGCCATAATGCCTTTAGCAGCACCAATAGGCTCTGGACTTGGAATTCAAAATTATACAAATATAAAAATAATAAGAATGCAAACAAAGCTACCTCTAATAATTGATGCAGGAATTGGACAAGCATCAGATGCGGTAATTGCCATGGAGCTTGGTTGCGATGGTGTTTTAGTTAACACTGCAATTGCAAAAGCAAAAAAACCGTTAGAAATGGCGATTGCAATGAAATATGCGGTAATTTCTGGAAGAAAGTCATTTGTATCCGGAAGAATAAAAAAAAGTTTATTTGCTTCAGCTTCAACTACAAACAAAGGAATTATTTAACTTTTTTAACCCTTTTTCTAAAAAACTTTCTTTTAATATTTTTTTTAGATCTATTAAACTTAACCGGGGATAGTTTTGAAGGGTCTCTTTCTTTGACTATTTTTTTAATTTCAACTAAATTTTCAGTTTGAGCTAAAATTTTTTTACTTTTATTTTGAAATTCTATTTTATACTCAGGCACCAGCAATGACTGATTACCATCAAAATCAATTTTGATTTTATTTTTTTTTTCTAAATATTTGATATCTTTTATGAAATTTTCTTGTAAAAATACCTTGATTTTTTCAGGAATTTGCACCTTAACTATTTTAGCTTTACTTATTAGTGCCTTTATTTCTATTAATTTTATAATTTTTTGAGTAAATGACTGGTTTGTAAGAGAAATGTTCCATTGAACACTGCTTTCTCTTAGTCTTTGCCTAGACATTTCTAATAAACCAAAACTACTTATTCTACCTATTTGAATTCTAGCACGATCTTTTCTACAACGCTCTTTGAGCTTTCTCTCAACATTTCGTCTATTATTGAAACTCATCATATCAATAAAATCTATTATAATTAAACCTGATAGATCTCTTATCTTAATTTGTCTGGCAATTTCTTCAGCCGCTTCCAAGTTTGTGTCTAACGCTGTACTCTCGACATTTCTTTGTTTTATTGATTTTCCTGAGTTAATATCAATAGATACCAATGCCTCTGTTGGATTTATAACCAAATACCCTCCAGACTTAAGTTTAACTTGTGTATCGTATATTTCAGTCAGTTTTTCCTCTATTTGCTCTTTAATAAAAAGTGGTTGTTTATCTCTATATTTTTTAATTTTTTTTACGTGGGTTGGCATTAAAATTTTCATAAAATCTTTTGCTTTAACATAACCAGAATTACCTTCTACAATTATGCTTTTAGTATCATCATCATAGATATCTCTTAACGTTCTTTTAATTATATCACTCTCTTGATGAATTAAAGATGGAGCAATTGAGTTCATTGCATTTTCCTTAATATTATTCCAAGTTTCAATTAAGCTTAATAAATCATGATCAATATCATTTTTAGTTTTGTTAGAGCCTGCAGTTCTTACAATTAAACCCATTTCTTTTGGAATACTGATTTCATTTAGTATTGACCTAATTTTTTTTCTTTCCCCAAAATTAAATATTTTTCTTGATATACCCCCACCTTTAGGTGTGTTAGGCATCAGGACAATATACTTTCCAGCAATAGATATAAAAGTTGATAAAGCGGCTCCTTTTAATCCCCTCTCATCTTTCAAAACTTGAACAAGTATTACTTGATTAGGTTTAATAACTTCCTGAATTTTATATCTTTTTGATGGAATTTTCCTTTTTAATTCCTCTTCTTGGATTTTTGGTTCATCATCATTTTTTTTTTGGTCATCTAAATTATCATCATTATCTTTCGTAGATATATCATCACTCTCACTTTTTTTTGCTAACTCCTCTCTGTGCTTTTCCTCCTCTAATTTAATTTTTTCTAGATCGCTAGAAGGGAGTTGATAATAATCGGATTGAATATCATTAAATGATAAAAATCCATGTCTTTCTCTTCCAAAGTCAACAAAAGCTGCTTGAAGCGAAGGTTCAACCCTGCTTACTTTTCCTAAATAGATATTGTTTTTAATTAGATTATTTTTTGTAGTCTCAAATTCGTAATCTTCAATATTGCCATTTTCTTTAAGTACAACTCTAGTCTCATCTGGATGCGATGCATCGATGTATAAATTCTTATCCATATAATATTTTTTAAGTTATTCATTGTTTTTTAAAATTCTGTGCCTAAACTTTAACAAATTCATCGATTAAATAAAACTAAAATGAGTAAATTATTTAAAAAAATACTACTTTTAGGCGGTTCAACTATCTTGATAGTTTTTTTATTAATATTATCTGTATTGTGGGCTTTTTCCAATAATTTGCCAGATTACAAATATTTAAAAAATTATAAAGCGCCAGTCTCAAGCAAAATTTACTCAGGTGAAGGTGAGCTAATTCAAGATTTTTCCTCAGAAAAAAGAATATTTATTCCTTATAATTCCATACCAAAGAAAGTTATAAACTCTTTTTTATCTGCAGAAGACAAAAATTTTTTTAATCATCCAGGAATAGATGCGAAGGGTGTTTTACGGGCAGTTTTCAAAAATATATTTAATATACTTAACTCAGAAAGATTAGAAGGCGCATCAACAATAACTCAACAGGTGGCCAAAAACTTTCTTTTAAGCAATGAAGTGAGCATTAATAGAAAACTAAAGGAAGCAATTTTAGCTTTCAGAATAGAGAGAAGTTTAAGTAAACAAAGAATATTAGAGTTATATTTAAATCAAATATATTTAGGGGAAGGTGCCTATGGCATAGCAGCAGCAAGTTTGGAATATTTTGATAAATCAATTGATGAATTGAATTATGAGGAGGCTGCTCTCTTAGCGGCATTGCCAAAAGCCCCAAGTAAATATAACCCATACAAAAATGATAAAATTGCAAAATTCAGAAGAGATTTAGTATTAAAAAATTTATTAAACAATAAGTATATACAAGAAAGTGATTATAAATTACTAAAAAATAAAAGTGTTAAATTAAAAAAAAGAAAAAAAATTTTTTTAGAAGACTCCAGATATTATGTAGAGGAAGTAAGGAAAGATATAATTAAACAATTAGGTTACGATAAAGTTTATAAAGAGGGCTTAAATATCAAAACTCCCTTAAATTTAAAACTACAAGAAATAGCGTCACAAGTTTTGAGAGAAGGAATAGAAAAATACGATAGAAGAAAGGGTTGGAGAGGACCAATTATAAATTTTTCCCTAAATGATAAAGATTGGATTAATAAGTCAAAAAAATATTCTTTAGAAAAAAAGATTGGTTGGAATTTGGCAATGGTATCCAAAGTAAATAATTATGAAGTAATTATTAAAACTACTGATAAAAAAAAAGGTGTGTTAAATTTATCCAATTTAAAGTGGACAAAAACAAACGAAATTGAAAATCTATTTAGAACTGGGGATTTAATATATGTGAAAAATTTAAAAGATAATTTGTATGATTTAAAACAATTGCCATTAGTCAACGGCGCTATTGTGGTTATGGATCCGTTTACAGGAAGAGTAATTGCTTTAACAGGTGGTTTTAGTTTTAAAAAAAGCGAGTTTAACAGGGCAACGCAAGCCTTAAGACAACCAGGCTCAGCTTTTAAACCATTTGTTTATGCTTTAGCATTAGAAAATGGTTATTCACCATCAACTTTAATCTTAGATGCACCTCTAGTTCTAAAACAAGGCTCAGATTTAAAGATGTGGAAACCAGAAAATTATGGTAAAAAATTTTACGGTCCATCAACATTAAGAAATGGTTTAGAAAAATCTAGAAACTTGATGACTGTTAGAATTTCTCAAGATTTAGGAATAGATAAAATTGTTAAATTGTCCAAAGAAATAGGAATTTATGAAAATCCAGATGAATTACTATCTATATCACTTGGATCAACTGAAACTACATTACTAAAGCTGACCTCTGCATATTGCTCATTTGTAAACGGCGGAAAAAAAATCAACCCGAAATTGATTGACAGAATTCAAGATAGCGAAGGAAATACAATTCTAAAAACAGAGGATCGAAAATGTTTTAATTGTGAAAATATATCTTTCCTAAGTAATGAACTTCCCAAAATTAAAGATGATTTTAAACAAATCTTCTCACCACAAACTGCATATCAGGTAACTTCAATATTAGAGGGAGCAACAAAAACTGGCACTGCAAAGAAATTGAAAGATTTAAAACTTGATTTAGCTGGAAAAACTGGAACAACTAATAAAAATACTGACACATGGTTCATCGGATTTACTTCTGATATAGTAGTAGGTGTATACGTAGGTCATGATGAACCAAAATCTTTAGGTAAATTCGAAACAGGTGCCAAAACTGCAATGCCAATATTTAAATCTTTTATAAAAAAAGCTGTTAAAAAAGAAAACACAAGACCTTTTAAAATTCCAGAAAAAATTACTTTAATGGTTGTTGACTCTAAAACTGGTCAAAAAGTCAATTTTGCATCAAAAAAAACAATTATTGAGTCTTTTAAAACTGTAGAATTAAAAAATAATTATGACCTAAATTCAAAAAATAATAATAGATTTAGTAACAATAATGTATTAAGGTTTTATTAATGGATGAGGAATTTTTACAAGAATATAATTTAATAAATAAGATAAACCAAAGAATACAGGAGTATCTTTGAAAAAAATAATATTAAAAGTAAAATTGAAAAATTTAATTTAATAATATTAGAACAGGATTTTTGGAAAGATCAGAACAAGGCACAAAAAATTTTAAAAAAGAAAAAATTTTTAGAAGATCTAACTTTATCTTTTAAGAATTCTAAAGATGAACTTAAAGAACTTAATGAATTCTTTTCTTTAGCAATTCAAGAAAATAATAAAAATTTAATTCAAGAAATACTTGCAAATATTAGGAAATTAAAAAAAAGAGTCAAAAAAAATGAGATCAAATGTTTTCTATCTAAAGAGACTGATAGCAATGATTGCTTTATAGAAATTCACGCAGGTGCAGGGGGTACAGAAAGCCAGGACTGGGCTAATATGTTACGGCGAATGTACATAAAATGGGCTAATAATAAAAATTTTAGTTTTACTATTATTAGTGAACATAAAGGTGACGAAGCAGGTTTAAAATCTTCAACTCTTAAATTAAAAGGGGATTACGCATATGGTTGGCTAAAAAGCGAGTCTGGGATCCATAGGTTAGTAAGGATTTCGCCTTTTGACTCAGGTGCAAGAAGACACACAAGTTTTGCTAGCATTTGGGTATATCCAGTTGTAGACGATAGTATTGATATTGAAATTCATGATAAAGATTTAAGAATAGACACTTATAGGTCTAGTGGTGCAGGTGGCCAACATGTTAATACAACTGATAGCGCTGTTAGAATAACTCATTTGCCAACTAAAGTCGTTGTACAATGCCAAAATGATAGATCGCAGCACAAAAATAAAGAAACGTGTATGCAAATGCTAAAAGCAAGACTATATAATTTTGAGATTGAAAGAAGAGAAAGAGAAAATATGGGTCAACAAAATCAAAAAAAAGAAATAGGGTGGGGGCATCAGATTAGATCATATGTTTTACATCCTTATAGATTAGTAAAAGATAATAGAACTAATTTTGAGACAAGTGATCCGGATAAAGTGCTGAATGGAGAAATTGACAGTTTTTTAGAAAGTTCATTATTTAAAATAAATGGTTAAAAAAATCACTCAAATTTTAATAATTCTAATTGTAATAGTAATATCTTTTTGTATTTATTTAAGCATTTATGGAATAAGTACAAATAAATTTAACAATTTAGTTAGTGAAAAAATTTTAGAAAAAAATAAAGATTTTAAAATAAAACTTGATCAAGTAAAAATTTTTTTAAATCTGTCTGACTTTAAGCTAGAACTTAAAACAAATAATCCAGAGATATTTTTTAAAGGAAAAGAAGTAAAAATTAAGTTTGTAAGCACTTCGTTACCACTCAAATCTTTGATTCAAAAAAACAAAAATATTGAAAATATCAAATTTTTAACTAAAAAAAATGACGTTAAAGATATAATTAATTTAGCTAAGTCATTTTACCAAGTACCACAATTATTTATCTTAAGTAAAGTGGTTAAGTCAGGATTGGTAACTGCTGAAGCAAACATTAATTTTGACAAAAACGGCAATATATTAAAAAACTATTCATTAGATGGAAAAATTGAAAATTTAGATCTTAAACTTTTAAACAACAAAGAGGTCAATCAAATTAATATAAATTTTCTAATTCAAGATAAAAACTATCTATTTTATAATTCGTCCTCGATTTATTTAAATACAAAGATAAAATCAAATGAAATTAGAATTTTAGATATAAATAATAAATATTTTTTTGAAGGTGATATTTCAAATAACAAATCAGAAATAAATTTAAGTGAATTTTTAAAACCATTCAAAATTAGTTTTAATCTCCCAAATAATAATATTCTTTTAACCTCTGTTAGTAAATTCAGTTTTGAATTAAGTAAAAAACTGAAATTTTCCAATTTTAAAATCCAATCAAATTTAGATATAGACAATTTCAAGTATTCCAATTCTTTTTTGAAAAACTTCTTACCCGGATATAGGAAAAGTTTATCACTGCAAAAAAACAATATAAAAATAAATTATTTAAAAGATAATTTTAATCTTATCGGAAGTAGCAAAATAAATATCAATGATGATATCGATGATTTAGAGTATTCAATAAAAAATAATAATAATAAAACTTATTTCAATGGCAGCTTAAATATTAACAAAAATGCTATAAATTTTAAAAATTTAAATTTCACAAAAAAAAAGAATGCAGATAGTCAAATAAATTTTGATGGTGAAATTAATAAAAATAAAGCTATTATAATTAATAATATTAAATTTGAGCAGGCTTCAAACATAATTCAAATTAAAAAAATTAACTTTACTAAAAATAAAAGAATTAATTTTTTAGATGAGATCAATTTAATTGTTTTAAATAACAATAATATTAAAAGTAAATTAAACATTAAAAGAAGTAAGACAAACTACAATATTACAAGCGATAATTTTGATGGAACAAATTTACTAGATAAAATTTTATTTTCAAAAAATGATGGTAACTATCTTAGTAAATTTAAAAATTTAAATTCAAAAGTTATTATCAATATCAAGAAACTTCACATTAGCAAAAACGATAGTCTTAATGATCTTAACGCGACTGTTGATGTTAAAAAAAATCAGATTGATAATTTAATTTTATCATCAAAATTTTCTAATAACGATACGTTAAAACTATCAATTGTAAAAAATGCAGATAACGCTAAAATCACAACTTTAACAACAAAAAATGCTAAACCTTTAGTAAAAAAATATAAATTTATAAAAGGCTTTGAGGGTGGATCTTTAGATTTTTATTCAAAATCAAAAGATAATTTTTCTAGATCTAATCTAAATATAACTGACTTTAAACTCAAAGAAGTACCAGCTTTAACAAAATTACTTACATTGGCCTCTCTTCAAGGCATTGCAGATTTATTAACAGGCGAAGGTATAAGATTTAATGAATTTGAAATGAAGTTTACGAATAAGAATGGACTGATGACAATAGAAGAAATTTATTCTCTTGGTCCCTCAATTTCAATTTTAATGGATGGCTATGTGCAAAAGGATGATCTAATTAGTCTAAGAGGAACATTAGTGCCAGCAACAACGGTAAATAAGGTTATTGGATCTATTCCTTTATTAGGGGACATACTTGTAGGAAAAAAAGCTGGAGAAGGGGTTTTTGGAGTAAGTTTTAAAATAAAAGGTTATCCAAAAAATTTAAAAACATCTGTCAATCCAATTAAAACGTTAACACCAAGATTTATTACGAGAACTCTAGAGAATATAAAAAAAACTAAGGAATAATTTTTATAATTAAATGTTTTTTTTTTCCTCGAGATAATTTCAGTACATTATCTTTAAAGTCCAACAAAGATATCTTTATTTTGTCGTGTTTTACAACTTCATTATTAACTTTTATACCAGAATTATTTATTAATCTACGAACTTCACTTTTACTGTCTAAAAACTTTGTTTCAACAACTAAATCAACTATATTAAATCCATCTTCAAATTTGTATTTATTTAATTTTATGCTTGGCAATTCACTACCAAATAATCCAGATGAAAAAGTTTTTCTAGCTGTTTCTGCTGCTTTATTCGATGATAATTTGCCGTGCAGCATTGTAGTAGTTTCATTTGCGAGAATTATTTTTAATTCATTTATATTTTTACCTTTGATATTTTCAATCTCGGAAAGTTTTATGTCTGTAAACATTTTTAAAAATTTAATTACATCTCTATCGTCAGTATTTCTCCAAAATTGCCAATAATCATAGGGAGACAATAATTTTTTATCTAACCAAACCGCACCTTTCTCTGTTTTTCCCATTTTAGACCCTGAGGCCAAGGTAATAAGTGGTGTAGTTAATCCGTATACCTGTTGTGAAGAGTGTCTTTTAATTAGATCCACACCATTAATTATATTGCCCCATTGATCTGACCCCCCAATTTGTAAAACACATTTTTTTTTTTTATTTAATTCAAGAAAATCATAGGCTTGTAAAATCATATAGTTAAATTCCATATAACTTAATGATTGTTCCCTGTCTAATCGAAGTTTGACACTGTCGAAACTTAACATCTTGTTAATTGTAAAATGTTTTCCAATATCTCTTAAAAACTTTATGTAATTAAGTTTTCCAAGCCATTCTAAATTATTTACGAATATTGGTCTTGTTTTAGTATTTGTATTATCTAAAAAAACATTAAAAATCTTTTTTATACTATTAATGTTTTCGTTTATTTCTTTTTTAGATAGGATTTTTCTAGTTTCTTCTTTTCCAGATGGATCGCCAACCATGGTTGTTCCCCCGCCAAGCAAAACTATTGGTCTATGTCCATGTTTTTGAAGCATACGTAAACACATGATTTGTAGCAAACTACCGACATGCAAACTTTTTGCAGTACAATCAAATCCAATATAAGCATTGATTTTTTTATTATTCATCAAATTACTTAGTTCTTCTAAATTAGTACATTGATTATAATACTCTCTTTCTTTAAACTCGGATATGAATGAACTTTTCATTTTTTTTATATACTGAATATTCAATATACTTATATTAATTTGATTGAAAAATAAATTGTGAGCAAATCGTTTAATAGTCTTGGTTTAATGAGCGGAACATCTGGAGATGGGGTGGATGCCTCTTTAATTAGTTCCGATGGCAAAAATCATTTTAAAGTTCTAAACGATAAATACTTTAAATACGATGATAAAATCTCAGATAATATCCATCTTTTAAAAAGCAGAATTAATAACCCAGATGATATAAAAAATCTTTACTCTGAAATAATTCAATTAGAAAAGCAAATAACATTATTTCATTCCAAAGTAGTTTTAGATGTTTTAAAATCAACAAATATTAAAGTAGATTTAATAGGTTTTCATGGCCAAACAGTTTTTCATAGCCCAACTAAAAAAATATCAAAACAACTGGGTGATGGTAATTTATTATCACAATTAGTTCAGAAACCTGTAGTTTATGATTTCAGGCAAAATGATATTAAAAACGGTGGTGAGGGTGCTCCATTATCTCCTATATTTCATCAAATATTAGTTAGACAAATGCAATTAGATTTACCGGTTTGTGTCTTAAACATAGGAGGTATATCCAATGTAACCGTAATAGATGATATGATCGATAGTCATTTTATAAGTAGGGATCTAGGCCCTGGTAATTGTTTAATAGATGAATGGGTCAGACGAAATAAAAAAGGAAATTTTGATAAAGATGGTCAGCTTGCAGAAGCTGGAGTAACCAATGATTTAATGTTGAATCAAGCTTTAGACAATTTTGACAACAGACCTAATAAAAAAAATTTATCTTTCGACACGAAAGATTTTGAAATTAATTTTTTGAGAGGATTAACCGTTGAAGATGGTGCGGCGACTTTAACTGACCTAACAGGAATTATAATTGGCGCAGGTTTATTTAGTTTATTGTCAGATATAAAGGATAAATTATGTAAAGTTTTAATTTGTGGAGGAGGTAGAAAAAATAAAACCTTAATTAAATCAATAAAATTAAGAACTTCAAAAAATTTAGTTATTCAATCAATTGATGACTATGGGATTGATGGTGATTTTGTGGAGTCCCAAGCATTTGCTTATCTTGCTATCCGATCATGTTTAAATTTACCAATTTCTTTTCCTAATACAACTGGTTGCAAACTTCCATCACCAGGTGGAATTATAGTTAAAAATTTTTAAAATAAAGCTGACTCTTTTTGAATATATTTATCTAAAACTTTTCTTAAGGAATTCTCTGATTTTGTAAAAAAATGGTTTGCGTCTGTAACTGATTGAAATTCGACTTTAATCCCTTTTTGCGAAGATAATCTTTTGTCTAAATCGTTAATATAATTAACAGGTACGAGTTCATCTTTTTTACCATAAACCATCAGACCCGATGTCGGGCAAGGCGATAAAAAAGAAAAATCATAAACATTTGGTTGAGGTGAAATGGATATAAACCTATTAATTTCAGGCCTTCTCATTAAAAGCTGCATGGATATTAATGACCCAAATGAAAAACCGGCAACCCAACATTGAGAGTTATCAAAATTTTCTCTCTCTATCCAGTCAAGTGCAGCCGCTGCATCGGCTAACTCTCCCTGTCCATTGTCAAATTCTCCATCACTTTTTCCAACACCTCTAAAATTTACTCTACAAACTGAAAAACCATTATCCATAAATGCATGAAATGTCTCGACAACCACTTTGTTATTCATTGTTCCCCCGTATTGTGGATGAGGTTGAAGAACCAATGCAATTGGTGAAGTTAATTTTTTACTTTTAAAATATTTTGCCTCTAATCTTCCAGCGGGTCCTGGAATAAATATTTCTAAAATTTTATTATCCATAAATGTTAATGATAATTATTCTCACAAATAAATTTGTTAATGATAATTATTCTCACAAAAAAACTTTATTTATCATATCGAGGTGACAATTTGCGAGTCTTTTTAATTTTGAAAACTTGACTATTTTAGTCGGGTATATATATAAGTCACAAAAATAAAGGATTATGAAGCTAAATACTAAATCAAGATACGCAGTAATGGCCTTAGCTGATATGGCTGTCTTTTCAGGGGAAAATGCTGTCAGTTTGAGGGATATTTCTTTGAGACAAAGCATATCTTTACTTTATCTAGAGCAAATTTTTTTAAGATTAAAAAAAAACAATATTGTAAAAAGTGTAAGAGGAATTAATGGTGGGTATATACTTTCAAAAAATCCAAAAGATTTGAAATTATCAGATATTTTAATGGCTTTAGACCAGCAAGTTAAAACTGTAGGATGTAAAAAAGACTCAAAAAAATCTTGTAATGGCAAAAATACAAAATGTATTACACACTATCTCTGGGACGAATTAGATATTCATATAAATAGTTTTTTTGAAACAAAAAAGCTAAGCGATTTATTAAAAAATAAACAAACAAGGAACTAAATGAGAGATAAACAAATTGAAGATTTAAAAGACTATAAGTATGGTTTTACAACAGACATTGAAAGTATCAAAGCACCAAAAGGTCTTAATGAAGATGTAATTAAATTTATATCAAAAATTAAAAAAGAGCCAAAATGGTTGCTTGACTGGAGATTGAAAGCTTTTGAAAGATTAAAAGTGTTAAAAGAACCAAATTGGCAAAAACCAAAATATCCAAAAATTGATTATCAGGATTTGTACTATTACTCTGCTCCAAAAAGTTTTAAGGATAAACCAAAAAGTTTAGATGAGTTAGACCCAAAACTTCTGGAAACTTATAAGAAGTTAGGTATTCCCCTACAAGAGCAAAAAAGGTTAAATGGAATAGCTGTCGACGCTGTATTCGACTCTGTTTCTGTTGCTACTACTTTTAAAGAAACTCTTACGAAACAAGGAATAATTTTTTGTTCAATTTCAGAAGCTGTTCAAAAACATCCAGAACTTGTAAAAAAATATCTCGGAACAGTTATACCACTGACTGATCATTTTTTTGCAACTTTAAATTCAGCTGTGTTTACAGATGGCTCATTTGTTTATATTCCACCAGGAGTGCGATGCCCTATGGAATTATCAACTTATTTTAGAATTAACGCTTCTGATACAGGTCAATTTGAAAGAACTTTGATAATTGCTGATAAAGGAAGTTATGTTAGTTATCTTGAGGGATGCACGGCTCCCATGAGGGATGAAAATCAATTACATGCAGCAAACGTAGAGCTAATAGCGTTAGATGATGCTGAAATAAAATACTCTACTGTTCAAAATTGGTATCCAGGAGACAAAGATGGAAAAGGTGGAATTTATAATTTTGTAACAAAAAGAGGTCTTTGCAAAGGAAAAAATTCTAAAATTTCTTGGACACAAGTTGAGACTGGCTCTGCTATAACATGGAAATATCCTAGCTGTATTTTAAAAGGAGATAATTCAATTGGTGAATTTTACTCTATAGCTATAACAAATAATCATCAGAAAGCAGATACAGGAACTAAAATGATTCACCTTGGTAAAAATACAAAAAGCAAAATTATTTCTAAGGGTATTAGTGCTGGTTTTTCTGATATGACATATAGAGGTTTAGTTGATATTTCGCCGAAAGCGACTAATTCGAATAATTTTACTCAGTGTGATTCATTATTAATGGGTAATAAGTGTGGTGCTCATACAGTTCCATATATCAAAAATAAAAATTCAGATTCAAATATCGCTCACGAGGCTACAACTTCAAAAATTAGTGATGAACAATTGCATTATTGTCAGCAAAGGGGGTTAAATCCCGAGGAAGCAGTTGGTTTAATTGTAAATGGTTTTTGTAAGGAAGTTCTACAACAGCTTCCTATGGAGTTTGCAGTTGAGGCTCAGAAATTAGTCGGAATAAGTCTAGAGGGAAGTGTCGGATAATGCTTAAAATTAATAATTTAAATGCAAAGATTGATAATAAAATAATTTTACAAGGTTTTAAATTAGATATCAATCCAGGAGAGGTTCACGCAATAATGGGACCAAATGGCTCTGGAAAAAGCACATTATCTAACATTTTGTCAGGTAAAAAAGGTTACGATGTAACTGGTCAAGTGTTATTTGAGGATAAAGACCTATTCTCCTTAGAGACGGAAGAGAGAGCTCATAAAGGAATATTTTTAGCTTTCCAATACCCATTAGAAATACCAGGAGTGAACACCAACGTTTTCTTAAAAACATCTTTAAATGCAATAAAAAAAGCTAAGGGTGAAAAGGAACTTGATGCAATAGAATTTCTTAAGTTAGTTAAAGAAAAAGCAAAAGAACTTAAATTTGACGAAGAAAAATTAAGTAGACAATTAAATGTTGGATTTTCAGGTGGGGAAAAAAAGAAAAATGAAATATTACAAATGTCTATATTAAATCCAAAATTATCAATTTTAGACGAAACAGACTCTGGCCTTGATATTGATGCCCTTAAAACTGTTGCTGAAGGTGTTAACGCATTAAGAAAAAAAAAATAACTCGTTTTTAATCATTACACACTATCAAAGATTACTTGAATATATAAAACCTGATTTTGTTCATGTATTGATGAATGGAAAAATAATTAAATCTGGGGGCCCTGAACTTGCTTTAGAGCTTGAAAAAAAAGGATACGAAAATATTAATTAAATGGAAGATCAAATAAGAAATAGTTTTGAGAGCAATTTAAAGAATCTTTCTTTTTCGGAAGAAGAAAAAAAATTTAAACAAAATAACCTTGATCAATTTTTAAAACAAGGTTTCCCAAGCAAAAGATTAGAAAACTGGAAATTCTCAGATTTAAAACAAATAATAAAAAGCAACATTGGAGAGTTAAATTACCATAATGACTTTAGTAAAAAAAAACAAAATGATAAAATTAATCTTATTGATGATATAGAGCATAATAAAGTTATAATTATTGATGGCAAGGTTGAAACCATAGATTTTAACTATGAGGAAAAAGCGAACATTAAAATATTAGCTGATCAAACTCCAACCATAGAGTTAAAAAGTATTAACTCGCTTATTAATTTAAATAACGCTTTTGCAAATAGATCTCTTAAGTTAGTGATTAAAAAAGACTATTTATTTAAAAAACCTTTAATAATTTATCATTCAATAAATAAGAATACGGAGTTAAAAAATATTAACTCAAGAATAGATTTTCATTTAGAAGAAAATAGTTGTTTAAAAGTTATAGATGTATTTAATGAGACATCAGAAAAAAATTTCACCAATATTTACTATAATTTTTTATTAGATAAAAACTCTATATTAAAAAATTTTAAAATCGATGTCTCAGAGAATAATAATATAAAATATTCTTTTAATAATATTACACAACAAGCTAACAGCATTTCTGAATCTTTCGTACTTTCAAAAGGTTCGAAATTTTTAAAAAATGAGATTAATTGTGATCTTAAAGGAGAACATGCGTCGGCTTTTGTAAATGGGATATTCGATTTAAACAACGACAATCATCATGAAATTAAATCAAATATTAATCATTTAGTAGAAAACACCAAAAGCTATCAGCTAGTCAAAAGTGTTTTAGACAAAAATTCTAAGTCAGTTTACCAAGGTAAAATATTTGTAAGTCCTGAGGCTCAAAAAACTGACGGCTACCAATTAAGTAATGCGATACTTTTGAGTGAAAACTCTGAATTTAATGCAAAACCCGAGTTAGAAATTTACGCTGATGATGTGAAATGTTCACATGGATCGTCCTCGGGTAGTTTAGATGAAAATTCTATATTCTATTTAATGACAAGAGGTTTAAGCTATAATGAGGCAAAAAAACTACTTATAAATGGATATTTATTAGATGTAATTGAAAAAATTACAGATGAAGAAATAAAAAATTTTATAAAAAAAATAATTGGAGTTAAAGAGTGAGTATTAAAAATATTAAAAAAGAATTTCCCATTTTTAGTAATAAAATACAGAATAATGATCTGGTATATTTAGATAGTGCAAATTCATCTCAGAAACCCCAGGTAGTTGTAGATCGAATATACGATTTTTACACTAAAGAGTTTTCAAATGTAGGAAGAAGTGTTCATTATTTAGCTGTTGCAGCTACTAATTTATACGAAGATACGAGAATTTTAGTTCAAAAGTATATAAATGCTAAAGATAAAAATGAAATAGTTTTCACAAAAGGAGCAACTGAGGCCATTAATTTAGTAGCAAATACCTTTGGTCAAAAATATCTCAATGAAGGTGATGAAGTTTTACTTACTGAACTTGAACATCATTCAAATTATGTTCCTTGGCACTATTTAAGAAATTCAAAAGGTGTAAATATTAAATTTGCAGAAATGGATGAAAATGGAGATGTGAGTTTAGATTCAATTGAAAAAAATATTACTAATAAAACCAAAATAATTGCAGTTACTCATTTATCAAATGTAACAGGCGCAATATTACCTATAAAGAAGATTACTAAATTAGCGCATTCAAAAAATATTCCTGTTTTAATAGATGGTTGCCAAGGAGCTCCACATTTAAAACTTGATATGCAAGATATCGATTGTGATTTTTATGCAATTTCTTGTCACAAGATGTATGGACCAACAGGGCTAGGTATTTTGTATGCTAAAAAGAAATGGTTAGAGGAATTACCGCCATATCAAGGTGGCGGTGGAATGATTAGAGAAGTAAAAAAAGAAGGTATTACTTTTGGTGAATTACCCAACAAGTATGAAGCTGGTACAATGGCTACTGCTCAGGTGATTGCTTTTGGAGAGTCCATTAAATTTATTAACAAGATAGGCATTGAAAATATTGAAAAACACGAGAGAGAATTAACAGTTTACGGAGAGCAAGTGTTAAAAAAAAATAATTCGGTAAAATTAATTGGAAGCCCAAAAGAAAAAGGTTCGGTTTTATCTTTTACTTTGGATGGCGTACATCCACACGATATAGCAACTATACTTGATGAAGATGGAGTAGCAATAAGAGCAGGACATCATTGTTGCCAAATTTTACATGAAAAATTAGGTTTATCTGCTACCGCTAGAGCTTCACTAGGAGTATATAATACAAAAGAAGATTTGGATCAATTGAACGAGTCTTTAAACAAATGCAAAAAAATATTTAGTTAAGATGGATTTAAAAGAACTTTATCAAGAAATCATACTCGATCATGGAAAAAATCCTAGAAATTTGGGTAAATTTGAAAATTTTAATAAAGATGCAGAGGGTTATAATCCTTTGTGCGGAGACAAAGTACATGTTTACTTAAAATTAAATGAGGACAAAGAAATAGAAGATATTTCTTTCGAGGGTCACGGATGTGCAATTTCTATGGCATCGGCTTCAATTATGACTGAATTGATGAAAGACAAAAAAAACCCTGAAGTAAAAGAAATAATTAACGATTTTCTCGATATGATTAAAGAAAGCCCTGAGCTAAAGTCAAATTTAATCAAGGAAAATGAGCGAACAAAGCTAATGTCTCTTTCTGGAGTTAAACGATATCCAATGAGAGTTAAATGTGCTACAATTGCATGGCATGCTTTGGCATCAGCTATGGAATATAAAAAAGATCGCGAGAATACAGAAAAATTTATTTAAAATGAGTTTGAAAGAAAAAATAATAGGCGAAATCAAGAAAATTTATGATCCAGAAATACCAGTAAATATTTATGATCTGGGCTTAATTTATGATGTAGTGGTAGATGAAAATAAAAATGTTAACGTTAAAATGACACTAACCACACCTAATTGCCCTGTTGCAGAAAGTTTGCCAATGGAAGTTGAGAATACTGTAAGAGAACTTAAAGAAGTAAATAAAGTTAATTTAGAGTTAGTTTGGGATCCCCCCTGGGATAAATCAATGATCACAGAGGCTGGAAAACTGGAGTTAAATATATGACACAAGTAATCAAATTAAGCGATAAGGCAGCAACTAGAATTAAAGAAATTTTATCTAAAGATAAAAACTCAACAGGTGTAAGAATTGGAGTTAAAAGCGGTGGTTGTGCGGGAATGTCTTATATTATGGAATACGCAAAAAATCATCAACCAAACGATGAACTTATCGAGGAGAAAGGCGTTAAAGTTTACATTGACCCAGGAGCGATCATGTATCTGTTGGGTACAGAAATGGACTATAAAGTTGAGGAATTTTCTTCTACGTTTGTATTCAACAATCCTAACGAGACTGAACGTTGTGGATGTGGCGAGTCTTTTAAAGTTTAAAATATTTACCTTAGCAGCTGTAATACATTTCGAATTCAATTGGATGAGGTGTATGTTCAAAGTTATGAACTTCTTCCATTTTTAATGATATATAAGCATCTATCTGGTCGTCTGTAAAAACTCCACCCTCGGTTAAAAATTTTCTGTCTTTATCAAGACTTTCCATCGCTTCTCTTAAAGATCCACAGACTGTAGGAATTTTTTTAACTTCATCCTCTGAAAGTGCATATAAATCTTTATCAAATGA